>Ga0228702_1001872_pt1 | contig 12705 bp, 14 predicted proteins | sample McNCre217_Aug_MG_2_FD_178018 | JGI IMG/M metagenome (GOLD analysis project Ga0228702, IMG submission 178018) | Freshwater microbial communities from McNutts Creek, Athens, Georgia, United States - 20-17_Aug_MG | ecosystem: Environmental > Aquatic > Freshwater > Creek | place: USA: Georgia... | reverse complement strand
ATGTCGGCAACAAGCAGCTCTAGTTCCACGTGAAACGCACGGGCCGCTGGCGAGCTCCATCCGGCTGGGTTTGGGTAACTTTGGCGCAGCACTTCGGCTGCCATCTGCAGGTGTTGGCTGGCAGTGTTCATCCACCCAGTTTCACGGGGGTTTGAGGGCAACTCATCGGCGCACCCCAATGCTGTTGATAACTGGCAAAATAGATGGGTGAGCAAACTTTCAATTCAGCCCCTTTCCCCGCTAGATGGCCGCTACCAGAACGCTGTTTCTGGTCTGGGAATCCACCTTTCAGAAGCCGGTCTAAACCGCGCGCGCATCCACGTTGAGATCGAGTGGCTTATCCACCTGGCCAACCGTGACGTTCTTGGCTTGAACCGTCCGTTCACCGATGAGCAGATTGCCAACCTTCGCGCAGTGGTCACCAACTTCGGCGACGAAGACGTGGCTGAGCTTGCCGCAACCGAGGCCGTCACCCAGCACGACGTGAAGGCTGTCGAATACTTCGTACGCGAGCGCCTCACCCGCATCGGTCGCGAGGACATGCTTGAGCTCGCACACTTTGCTTGCACCTCTGAGGACATCAACAACCTCTCGTACGCGGTCACCGTTCGCGATGCCGTGGCCGAGGTTTGGCTGCCAAAGGTTGAGGGTCTGCTCGCCAAGCTGCGCGAAATGAGCGCCGCTTACGCAACGGTTCCAATGCTTAGCCGCACCCACGGCCAGCCAGCAACCCCAACCACCATGGGCAAGGAACTCGCGGTCTTCATCTACCGTCTGGAGCGCCAGGTCAAGGCCATCCGCGCTCAGGAATATCTGGGCAAGTTCTCGGGTGCAACCGGCACTTTCTCGGCTCACGTTGTGGCTGCCCCATCGGTGAACTGGGTTGAAGAAAGCGAAATTTTTGTAACTTCGCTTGGCCTCACCTGGAACCCGCTGACAACCCAGATTGAAAGCCACGACTGGCAGGCCGAGCTTTACGGCTCGATCTCGCTTTTCAACCGCATTCTTCACAACCTCTGCACCGATGTTTGGACCTACATCAGCCTGAACTACTTCAAGCAGATTCCAGTTGCCGGCGCTACCGGTTCGAGCACCATGCCACACAAGGTCAACCCGATTCGCTTCGAGAACGCAGAGAGCAACCTTGAGCTTTCGAACGCAATCCTCGACAGCCTCGCGAACACCCTAGTCACCAGCCGCATGCAGCGCGACCTCACCGACTCGTCGTCGCAGCGCAACATTGGTCTTGGAATTGGCCACTCGGTGCTCGCACTAGACAACGTGACCCGCGGCCTAAACCAGCTCGAGCTCAGTGAAGGCGTTCTTATGGCCGACCTGCTCGACAACTGGGAGGTTTTGGGCGAGGCTATCCAGACCCTCATCCGCGCCGAGGTTGCAGCTGGCCGCAGCCAGATCAGCAACCCTTATGAGCTGCTGAAGGAACTGACCCGCGGCAAGCGCGTGAACGGCGAGGACATGATCACCTTCGTGAACGGTCTAGACCTAGTTCAGGAAGCCAAGGATCGCCTGCTTCAGCTGAAGCCACAGACCTACATCGGTGTTGCACCAGAGTTGGCTGCACGCGTTCAGTAGTTTTCCGCCCGCTCGGGCAAAAGAAATCCCGCTCATCGGAATCGCTTCCGGTGGCGGGATTTTTTGTTATTCGAAAACTACTTGAGTCGTGGCTCGTCTGGGTTGTGGTCGTCGTCCTTCACGGTCAAAGCCAAGGTTGCTATGCCCACAAGCACAACAATGAATGTGATGCCCGCCCAGATGAGGGTCTCGCCAATCTGGCGCACACCGCCCCATACGAAGAATCCAACAACTGCTGCGCTGATGAATGACAGAGTGAGATAGACGCGCACGCCTACTTTGGTGTTTGGGTTGGTCATGTATTAAGCCTAACCGAGCAACGCCCCAAGAAAAACTATCGGGTCCGCTTCTCAGCGAACCCGATAGTTTTCGAAAGGTTGTTACATGAAATGGAGAGTCTGAATTTAGGTACTTAGATGCGAACCGAAGAGCTTCGCTTGCGAGAAAGCGCGTCTACGGTTGCAGCCAAGATAAGAACACCACCGGTAACTAGGAAGTTTGAACCAGCATCCCAGCCGAGAAGACCTAGACCGTTGGCGATGATGGTGATAACCATCGCACCGATTGTCGCGTGAATTAGGCGACCACGGCCACCGAACAGGCTCACGCCACCAACAACCGCTGCTGCAACACCGCTAAGGACGATTTGGCGACCTGCAGTTGCTTCAACAGCACCCAAACGGCTTACGTGGAATAGTCCCGAAATAACCGAGAGCGATGAGCAGAGAACGAATGCGAGGATGCGGATCTTGGCTACCTTGATGCCCGCGCGACGCGCTGCTTCAGGGTTTCCACCAACTGCGTAGAGGTGTCGGCCGAACTTTGTGCGGTCCAGCATGAAGGTTCCAAGGAACAAAATGCCAAGAGTGATTGGAATCACGATTGGAACGCCCTGGATTGCAATAACACCCTGGCTTCGGTTTTGGTTGAGGATCGAGACGAAGATTCCACCGATTAGGACAATGGCTGCAAGCTTCGCAATGAGCAGCGAGATTGGTCGGTTTGGAAGTCCGTGCTTCGATCGACGTGCTCGGTCGTAAAGCGAGATTGCTGCTGAGACGACAAACATGACTGCCAACATAATCCAGCCCTGAACGCCAGTGAGGTTGGAGTTCATGATCGCTGTGATCTCCGGAATATCAACCTGGAAAATACCACCATCGCCAAGAAGTACGAGCTGTAGACCCTGGAAGCCCAAGAAGAGACCCAGCGTTACCACGAACGACGGAACACCGATTTTGGCAACAAAGAAACCAATGATCGCGCCGATGGCAGCACCGATTGCGATTGCGATAACCAGTGCTAGGACCCAGTTCCAGTGTGCGTGATACAGAAGGAAGAACACTGCCATTGCAACACCGCCGGTTACACCCGCGGAAAGGTCAATCTCGGCTAGCAAGATCACGAACACCATCGCAACAGCGAGCATGGTGAGTTCGGCGGCCTGCACAAACAGGTTGGCAATGTTGATGTTGCTCAGGAACAAAGTCGGGCTGAAAATGGTGAAAATGATAGCCAAGACCAGGAGCGCAGCCATCGCTGGGAGCACACCCATCTCACCGGCTTTTACGCGCTGGAGGTAGGCCGAAATCTGTTCGCGAGCGTTGCCCTCATGGCCGGTCGAAATCTTTACGTTGCTCATTATTCGTTTCCGTCCAAGCTCTTGGTTCCGGTGATGTAGCCAACTACATCGGCGTGGTTAGTTTCTGAAGTCTTTAGCTGCACAACCATGTGTCCTAGGTAAAGGACAGCGATTTCATCGCAGACCTTAAAGACGTCTGCGAGGTTGTGACTGATGATGATTACCGCAACACCCTGATCTGCAAGTTTGCGAACTAGGCGAAGCACCTGTTCGGTCTGTGCAACACCAAGTGCAGCTGTCGGCTCGTCGAGGATTACAAGTTTTGCGTTACGCAGTACCGAGCGAGCGATGGCAACAGTCTGACGCTGACCACCCGATAGAGATGAAACCTTCTGGCGTACAGACTTCACGGTGCGAACCGAAAGACTCTGCAGTGCCTTCTGCGCCTCAAGCTCCATACCGGCTTCATTGAGAGTTCCCTGCTCAAGCTCTTCTCGGCCTAGGAACATGTTCTGCACGATGTCGAGGTTGTCGCAGAGTGCGAGGTCCTGGTAGACAACTTCAATACCAAGGTTTCCGGCTTGGCGAGGAGAGTGTAGGTGTACAGGTTCACCGTCAAACCTCACGACACCTTCGTCGTAAGGTTGGACGCCTGAAAGACCCTTGATGAGGGTCGACTTGCCGGCACCGTTGTCTCCAACAAGCGCGGTTACTTTTCCGGCATACGCCTTGAAATCGATGCCCTTCAGAACGTCAACTGGGCCGAAACTCTTCTTAACGCCAGCTAGTTCAATGACTGGAACATCCATGTTTACTCCTTGTAGTTGCTGGGTTGTGTCGAGCACTGCGACTCGACACAACCCAGACTCATTTTGCTACTTGTCTGAATCGACTAGGCGATTACTTGACACCGTACTTTGCACATGCAGCCTTGACTGCGGTGGTGCAAAGATCTGCAGCCTTAGCGTCGCCTGCTGCAACAACAGTCTTTACATCCTTAGCGCCAATCAAGATTGGGGTAAGTGCTACGAATGGAGTGCCGTCTGCGAGCTTCTTGGTAACAGTAACCTTCTGACCCTTAAGGATCGAGATTGCTAGCTTCGAAGCTGCTGCTGCCTCAGTCTTGAATGGCTTGTAGACAGTTGCAGTCTGCTTGCCAAGTAGAACGTTCTGTAGACCAGCTACCGAAGCGTCCTGACCCGAGATTGGGACAGTCATGTGGTTCTTGTCGAGGATTGCAATGATGTTTGCAGCGTTGTTGTCGTTTGGAGCTAGAACTGCGTCAACCTTGCCGCCAAGCTTGGTGAAAGCCTGCTCGAACTCGGTACCAGCAGTTGGGCCATCCCAAGTACCAGCCATGGTGAAGGCAGCCTTAGCGCCAGCCTTGTTTAGAACTGCAAGTGCGCCATCTAGGAACATCTTTGCGTTACCGTCAGCTGGGTCACCCGAACCGTAAACGATGCTTGCGGTCTTTGCGTCCTTGCCTGCAGCCTTTAGACCGTCAAGAACAGTCTGACCTTCCATTGCGCCAACCTGAGTGTTGTCGAACGAAACGTAGTAGCTTGCGCCACCCTTGATTGGGCGGTCGTATGCAACAACAGGGATGCCCTGCGACTTTGCCTTCTTAGCGACTGCAGATGCTGCGCCCTGAAGGTCAACAAGGATCATCACACCGCAACCCTTGGTGAGCTGCTGGTCTGCGATAGTTGCGTACTTGTTGGTGTCGTTCTGTGCGTTCTGGATGTCGGCAACGAAACCTGCAGCCTTGAATGCACTTGCAAGAGCTGGACGGTCTCCTGGCTCCCAGCGAGTTCCGCTGTCGGCGTCTGGAAGGATGATGCAAGCACGCTTGCTAGCAGCAGCCTGTGCTGGGGCAGTTCCACCGAGCAGCATTGCTGCTACGGAAGCTACTGCAACTGCAGAAATAAGTGCAGTCTTCTTCATTTTGTCTCCTAGTGGTTTATAACTTCATCGTTTTGTGGAGCAATGCCCCTTACTTGGGGCAACCTTTGTAAGGCTGTCATTATGTTGGCATAAACAACAAATAAAAAGTAGCGATGTAACCGCTTGCAGCAAGAACGTGATTCGATTGTTACTTTTGTTGTCTGAAATAACAAATAGTTTTTTGGGCTAGCCTTTTATTAGTACGCACGCGTAAGGGGGCGGAGCATGGAGCAGGAAGTTGAGTCAGTCACTTCAATTACTTCCGCGCGCTCTGGAAACAATCGCGAGGACCTTCGCCAGCACAACTTATCTGTTGTTATGAATCTCGTACACAAACATAGGTCGATTTCTCGATCGGAAATTACTTTCCGAACTGGCCTAAACCGTTCCACCACACTCGACCTTGTTGGAGAGTTAGTTCAACTTGGTTTAGTCGAGGAGAGCGAAGGCGCAAACTCTAAAGGTGTCGGTCGCCCGAGCATCAACGTCACTCCCGTCGAATCGGTCGTGAGTTTTTCGGTTGTTCCTACAAAACACAATGTGACTGTCGCGGTTGTCTCAATGTCTGGATCTGTTCTCATGAAAGCCAGGGAAACCACAAACATTTTTGCAACCGCCGATGAGGTAGCCAAAGTATCCGCAGACATCATTGCGGGTCTTCGGAAACGTCTAAAACCTGGAACTCGCGTTGCCGGCGTTGGCGTATCAATTCCGGGACAGGTAAACATTTCCACCAACACCGTAAGGAATTCGCCTCACCTTAAGTGGATTGAAGAGCCGTTTGGCCTGGCGCTCGAAGACCTAGTTCAACTGCCGGTGCGTCTAGACAACAACGGCTCAATCACATCTGCGGCCGAACGCGACTTTGGTGCAGGGCGTGGGTTTGAAAACATTGTTTACCTGTTGGGTACCGACGGCGGCATTGGTGGCGGTGTCGTCATGGACGGCAAGCTGATTCGTGGTTCAACTGGCTATGCGGGTGAACTGGGCCACATGCGTATTTCAGAGAGCAAGCTCGAAGACTCAATGGGCATTGCCGGCACTCTAGAGGCTATAGTTCGACGTACCGAACTCGAAGATGTTCTTGGCCTCGACGATCCCGATGATGAAGAGCTTTCGAGAGCAATCCGCACTAGCAAGTCGCCTAGGGTTCGCCGCACGCTTGACCGCCAGATTGAACTGCTTGGCATTGGAATCGCGAACTTGGTGAATATCTTTAACCCTGAGGTTGTTTTGCTGGGAGGATTCCTCAGTGACCTCTTCAATGTAGATGACTACAAGTTGATATCCCAGATTCGCCGGAGCGCGTTACCGGGTGCCAGAGAAAAAGTTCAGATTAGAACCGCAGAGCTAGGCGCAAATCTTCAGATTATTGGTGCCGCTCAGCTTGGGTTTAGCAATCTGTTGCAGAACCCTGCAGGCGCCACCCTTCACACCCCGTAATACGCCGGGGACGAAGGACTTCCAAAATCTGCAGGCTGCGTTAGCTAGGGTTAGAGCTTTTGCGCTCGGATGCAGCCGCAATTCCCAAGTGCACGGCGCTGAGAATCAGATAGGCACCAAAGAACCCAACTGTGTCGAGCTCCGCTAACTGAACCGCAGCAAACAGCACACCGAAGGCTGTCGACAGTCCTCCGCTGATTAGCAGCTCACGGCCTCGGTTGGTCGTACGGCCAACCCGGAAAGCCTGAATCAGTTCGGTCAAGCCTGATGCAAGTCCCCAAACTGCGAACAGCTTCTCGAGCCAAAGGTGAGGGTCGGCGGCGATGAGCCCGGCTCCAACACCAACCAACAAAGCAAACAGGGTTAGCAGGCTGGTTTCAACAACTGGCAGCTGGCCGCGCTTTACCGCGAGGGCAACAACGCTAACCAACGCATACCCGAAACCGAACACGGTCAAAGCGACCAACCCGGTCTCGTAGGTGTGGGCCTGGGTGAAGGTGATAAACATACCTACGCCGATGAACACCGCGGCGCGGAGAATCAGAAGTAGTCGCACGCCTTCTATGCTTTCATATTCGCGAAGCGCGAGTACTGGCCCTGGAATGCCACGGTGATGGTTCCGGTAGGACCGTTTCGCTGCTTAGCCAAAATGAGATCGGCTTCGCCGGCGCGAGGGTGATCCTTTTCGCCGATGGCTTCGCGGTGAAGCAAGATAACGACGTCGGCGTCCTGCTCGAGCGAGCCCGATTCACGAAGCTGCGAGATGTCTGGCTTCTTGTCCTTGGTCTGTTCCGACTGACGGTTTAGCTGCGAGATGGCGATAACCGGAAGCTTGAGCTCCTTGGCGAGCAACTTGAGTGCACGCGAGAACTCGGAGACTTCCTGCTGACGGCTTTCAACCTTCTTACCCGAGCTCAGTAGCTGGATGTAGTCGATGACAACGAGTTCGAGGTTGAACTGCTTGACCAGACGACGACACTTGGCGCGAATCTCAACAAGGGTTAGGTTCGGGCTGTCATCGATGTATAGAGGTGCCGAGTTCAACTGGCCGCGAACCGAAACGATCTTGGTCCAGTCTGAGTTGTCGACGGTTCCCTTACGCATGCTCTGCAGCGGAATGGAAGTTTCGGCCGAAAGCATGCGCATCGCGATTTCGGCGCGACCCATTTCGAGCGAGAAGAAGATTGCCGGCTTACCGAAACGGATTGCGGCATTACGAGCGATGTCTAGCGACAGAGTTGACTTACCAACCGCTGGACGAGCAGCGACGATGACGAGCTGGCCCGGGTGAAGACCGTGAGTCATGTCGTCTAGCTCGGTGAAACCGGTTGGAACACCAACCATTTCGCCGCCGCGGTTCTGTGCACGTTCGATTTCGTCGAGGGCCGACTGCAGGGAGTCGCCAAGGTTACTGACCTCATCGGTCATGCCGGCAGCAGCTACCGCGTAAACGTCTGCCTGAGCAGCGTTTACAAGGGCTTCAACTTCACCCTCGTTGCTGTAACCCATCTGAGCGATGCGGGTACCAACTTCAACCAGGCGGCGCAGAATGGACTTTTCACGGACGATGTTTCCGTAATAGACCGAGCTGGCTGCGGTTGGAACGATTGCGGTAAGGGTGTGAAGGTAATCGGCGCCACCGGCACGAACCAGGTTTCCCTGCTTGGTTAGTTCGTCGGTGACAGTAATTACGTCGGTTGGTTCACCCTTACCGTAAAGCGACAAGATTGCGTCGAAGATCAGCTCGTGCTTTGGTGCGTAGAAATCGACACCCTTAACCACTTCGTAGACTTCGGCGACGGCCTCCTGCGAGAGCAGCATGCCACCTAGGGTGCTTTGCTCTGCGAGCATGTCGGACGGCAAAACACGCGCGCCTGCGCCGGAATCTGGGGCTGGAACCGCTGCCAAACTCATGTGTGCCTCCTGTAGACCTATTTCTTCTAGTACAGCATCGACCACTGACATTTAACCTTCAACTCGCCCTGTGGAATGCCATGTGGATAACTGTGCAGACACGCCGTTAAAGTTGTGGATAACCTGTGGAGAAAACTGTGCGAAAGTTGTGGAAAACTTCCCACATCCCTGTATTTATAAGGGTTCCAAGCCTGTGGATAAGTTTTGCTGCAAACCCTAAACCTCAAGTAAAAGGTTGTGGATAACTTCAAGGTTGTTGAAGGTTTGCGGGGCTGGGCGGCCTACCATACCAGCTTCTTGTACACCTTGCGTTTACCGCCCAAAAGAAAGCGGGCACCCCCGAAGGGATGCCCGCAATTTGTGGGTAAAACTACTTAGCCGATACAACCTGAAGGTTGATCTTTGCCGATAGTTCAGCGTTTAGGCGAACAGTTGCACTGTGAGCACCGGTGGTGCGGATAGGTGCAACGAACTCAACCTTGCGCTTGTCAATCTCGCCGAGACCTGCAGCGGCAACAGCCTTTGCAACGTCGGCGGTCTTAACCGAACCGAATAGACGGCCACCGAGACCAGCCTTGACGGCAAGCTTTACGGTTGCGGCTTCTAGGGTTGCCTTTAGTGCAGCAGCTTCCTCGCTGGTAGCTAGTGCACGTGCGTCGCGAGCTGCGCGGATCTGCTCGATCTGCTTCTCGCCACCCTTGGTCCAGATGATGGCAAAGCCACGAGGTAGTAGGTAGTTACGTGCGTAACCGTTCTTTACCTCGACAACGTCACCAGCAGCGCCGAGGCCAGTTACCTCGGTAGTCAAAATTAGCTTCGACATTCAATTACTCCTTAGCGGCCAGCGCCTGCGTAAGGAAGCAAAGCTACCTCGCGAGCGTTCTTGATGGCACGGGCAATAAGGCGCTGCTCCTGTACAGAGACGCCAGTGATACGACGGGCGCGGATCTTGCCGCGGTCCGAAAGGAACTTACGCAGGGTAGCGATGTCCTTGTAGTCGATAACGCCAACCTTGATTGCCTTTACAGGGGCAAGCTTTGCGTTCTTTGCATTGCGTGGCTTACGACGTGGGTCGCTCTTTGCAGCCATGATTTTCTCCTTAAAAAGTTTCTAAAGATTTAGAACGGGGTGTCGTCTACGCCAGCTGCGGTACCTGGGTTTGCCCAGGCGTCGTCGCTAGGTGCGGCACTGCGGGTAGGGGTTGCTGGAGCATCGCCCCATGGGTTGTCGCTTCGTCCACCGACGGCACCAGCTTCGCGAGCACGGTTGGTTACAACGGCAGTTGCACGCAGAAGCGATGCGCCGATGTCCTCAATGTCGAGCTCTAGCGAAGCGCGAGCCTCGCCGTTTGCGGCCTGGTATGCCGATGGAGCCTTCATACGACCGGTGACTACTACACGGGCACCCTTGTGAAGCGAGTTAGCGATGTTCTCGGCTAGCTCACGCCATGCGGTGCAGCGAATCCAAACGGTTTCGCCGTCTTCCCAAGTGCTGGTCTGGCGGTTGAAGGTGCGTGGAGTTGAACCTACACGCAGTGAAGTGACAGCAACGCCACCCTGGGTGTAACGCAGCTCAGGATCGGCGGCTAGGTTGCCGACAATCGTGACGTTTACTTCCCCGGCCATGTCTTTACTCGCTTGCCTTCTTGGAAGCAGGCTTACGGTAGGTCTTTGCTGGCTTCTCAGCAGCAAGCTCAGCGGCCGAAACCTCTGGGATGTCTACTGGGTTGATGCTGACGATTGCTTCGTCGGCGCGGAGTACCTTGGTACGAAGAACTGCTTCCGACAGCTTTAGCTGACGGTCAAGCTCAACGATGTCTGCACTCTTAGCGGTAAGGCTAAGAACTGCGTAGATCGCTTCGGTCTTCTTGTTGATTTCGTAAGCCAGACGACGACGGCCCCAAATGTCAACCTTGTCAATGGTGCCTTCACCATTGCGGATTACATTGAGGAACTTGTCAAGGCTTGGTGCGACGGTACGCTCTTCGACGGTTGGGTCGAGGAGAACCATTACCTCGTACTGATGCATGACTAACCCACCTCCTTTGGACTAGAACGGCCACAGACTTTCTGTGACAGGAGGGTATTGCATCTGTTGCACTACCTGCGGCAATAGGTGCCGACGGGCGCAACCTTTCTAGACTACCGTGCTTTCCACCAGGCAAGCAAGCGTTTTTCCGCCTCTTCTGCGCCGATGGAGCCTTCATCCATGCGAAGTTCCATGAGGAATTTGTAGGCCTCTCCCACTTCGCGTCCCGGCTTGAGTCCGAGAATTTCCATTACCGCGTTGCCGTCGAGGTCCGGACGAATCGCATTTAGCTCTTCTTCCTCTTCCAAAATGGCGATTCGCTTTTCCAAATCGTCGTAGGCGTGGGCCAGGCGGTCGGCCTTGCGCTTGTTGCGGGTGGTGACATCCGCGCGGGTCAGCGCGTGCAGGCGCAACAGGTTTTCCCCGGCGTCACGCACGTAGCGACGGACTGCCGAATCGGTCCACGGATCGTTGTCGCCGTAGCCGAAGAAGCGAAGGTGCAGGCGAACCAGCTCCTTCACGGCCTTGATGGTGTTGTTGTCGAACTTGAGCGTGCGCATGCGGCTGGCGGCAATCTTCGCGCCAACCAGGTCGTGCTGGTGGAACGAAACCGCGCCACCAGGCTCGTGACGCTTGGTCGCCGGCTTGCCAACATCGTGCATCAGGGCGGCAAAGCGCAGCACGAAGTCGCCTTCGAGCCCGTAATCCTTCTCATAGTCAATCGCCTGCTCCACCACGCGCAGGGTGTGCTCGTAGACATCCTTGTGGTGGTGGTGTTCGTCGGCCTCAAGGCGCAGCGCAGGCAGTTCCGGCAGCACAATCTCGGCCAAACCGCTGTCAACAAGGGCCGTCAGACCCTTGCGCGGATGGTTGCCCAGCATGAGTTTTGTGATTTCGACGTTTACGCGCTCCGCGCTCACGATTCGCAGGCGCTCGGTCATCTCGGTCATGGCCTGGAAGGTGGCCGGCTCGATGTCGAAGCCCAGCTGGCTCGCGAATCGGGCACCGCGCATCATTCGCAGCGGGTCATCGCTGAACGAAATCTCGGGTTCGATCGGAGTTTTCAGCACGCCGTCGAGCAAATCTTGTAATCCGTTGGTCGGGTCTACGAAAACCTTCTCCGGCAGGCGCAGCGCCATAGCGTTCACGGTGAAGTCGCGGCGGAACAGATCGGCCTCAAGGCTCTTGCCAAAGGCAACTAGCGGCTTGCGGCTCTCCGGGTCGTACTCATCGGCGCGGTAGGTGGTGATTTCAACGGTGTCATCGCCAATCTTGGCTCCGATGGTGCCGAATTCCTTGCCGATGTCCCACCAGTTGTCGACATTGCCCTTGAGGATGGCGATTGTCTCGTCTGGAAGCGCGCTGGTGGTGAAGTCTAGGTCTGGCGACTTGCGGCCAAGAAAGGCGTCGCGAACCGGGCCACCCACAAGTGCTAGCTCGTGACCGGCGGCCTTAAAGAGTTGGCCAAGGCGCTCGAATGGCTCACCACTGGTGAGTTCTTCGAGATTTTTTAGAGCCTTTGCCACGCTTTGCATAGGTTTCAGTTTGTCACAGGCCAATGCGTCTAGGCTTGCTTATATGAGTGACCAGAAGAATTCACGACCTCGTCGCAGGGTCGAAGAAACTTCTGCGGGCGGCTTCGTACTGGCCTCGGATGGCAGCAATCGCGTTGCGCTAATCGGCCGGCAATCCCGCTCTGGCCGCATCGATTGGTGCGTTCCTAAGGGGCACCCAGAAGGAACCGAAAGCCTCGAAGAAGCCGCAGTTCGCGAAGTTTTTGAAGAAACCGGCATCGAATCACGCGTAATTGAGGGACTCGGCTCCATTCACTACGAATTCTCGGCTGGCCCAAAGCTGATTTCGAAGACCGTGCACCACTACATCTTCGTTCAAACCGGCGGCGACCTAACCGTCGAAGGCGACCCGAACCACGAGGCCGTGGACGTTCGCTGGTTCCACATCGATGAACTTGCCAAGACCCTCACCCACGAGAACGAGCGCCGCATGGCTCGTGGCGTAATCGAATGGGTGGAGCGCCAAAATTGAGCCAGCACAAGGGTTTCAGCCGATATGTTTCACGTGGAACAGCGCTGCTGGCCACTTGTAGCTTGCTCGCGTTGGGAACTTTGAGCCCAGCCGCGGCAGCCCCCGCGCCAGCACCACGCCTTGCGGCCGCAGCGACCGCCGGCACCCACGCCGAC
>Ga0228702_1001871_pt1 | contig 12719 bp, 13 predicted proteins | sample McNCre217_Aug_MG_2_FD_178018 | JGI IMG/M metagenome (GOLD analysis project Ga0228702, IMG submission 178018) | Freshwater microbial communities from McNutts Creek, Athens, Georgia, United States - 20-17_Aug_MG | ecosystem: Environmental > Aquatic > Freshwater > Creek | place: USA: Georgia... | reverse complement strand
AGAAACCATACCATACAGTATTTTGCGTACCCTGGTTACACCTTTAGTCGTTTACGCAAAGAGTCAAATGGCTTATATGAAACGTATGCAGATATAGGGTTAAATGAATGGATAGATGTCCGGATTGAATTTTATAAGGAGAAAGTCGCTTTGTATATCAATAACCAAAAGTCACCTAATTTCATTGTTAACAAAATGTTAGGTAAGTCTACACACGGTAGTATTGGTTTGTGGGTAGAAGTGGGAACAATCGGTTACTTCAAAGATTTGAAAGTGACAAAGAATTAAATGAAAAAGGGGCTAATTAGCAGCCCCTTTTTTTATTTACTTGAAAAGTAATTCATAACAATCTCGTTGAACTCTTTGGGGTTTGTTGCATAGTAGCCATGACCCGCGTTTGGAATAACTTTTAGTTCTGAATGCGGAATGGTCTTTAAGAAATAATCAAAAAGATGTTGGTTATTGAATGTCCCTTTCTCTGCCATTAAGGCCAAAGTAGGCACCTGAATCGTAGGCAATATATCGCGCCAATCATTCCCCAAATGTTCCGTTAATAATTTCCCCATCATTAGCTCACGCGTGTTTTTAGGAGCCTGTTGTTGGCTTTTAGGCTGGCGCCAAGCCGTCCACAATTCTTTGTCTGTCGCACTTCCCGTGTACATTTCCTTCTCTTGTGTAGTCCATGATGGATCGGTAATCAGGCATGGGGCTTCGTCGCCAAGGATGTATTTGATGACCTGTTTTTGGCCAAATAAAGAAAAATAATTCCAAGCCACCGTGTTTCCCATCGAATGCGCTAGTAGATAGAAAGGGCCAATTTTTGCGTCAGTAATCATCTCATGGGCATCCTTTGCAAAGCGATCGATGTGTACGCCATAGTTAGGATCTTCTGAAAGTCCGTGCCAACGGTAGTCCAAGCAATACACTTGAAATTGCTTTCCTATCACCTCTAAATTAGGTTCAAAATTAGCGGAGCTTTGGGTATAGCCTGGGAAAATCACCAACGGTTTTCCCGTTCCCGTGACCGTGTAATGTAATTTCACGCCATCTGATGTGGTGAAATAGTGATCCGTTTTTTGAGCAAAAACGCTGCTTGCCAACAAGCTGAAGAATAATAGATAATTTTTCATGTGTTAGATTTTTTCGATAATGACTGCATAGCCCATACCCACGCCTACACACATGGCAGCTAATGCATATTTTTTGTCCTGTTTTTCTAAACCGTGTAGGGCGGTTTGAATGATACGTGTCCCCGACATACCCAGTGGATGACCGAGCGCGATGGCACCACCTTGTGGGTTGATGCGTGCATCGTCATCTGACAAGCCCAGACCTCGCGTAACCGCTAAACACTGTGCTGCAAAGGCTTCATTAAATTCAAAAATATCGATGTCTGCCAGCGTCAATCCCGCTTTTTCCAAAGCCTTCTTACTCGCATTTACCGGCCCGATCCCCATGATGCGAGGTTCTACTCCTACCACGGCGGAAGAAACGATTCGTCCTTTGGGTACAAATCCGTATTTTTTGACAGCTGCTTCAGAAGCCAGTAACATAGCTGCCGCGCCATCATTGATTCCAGAGGCATTACCTGCAGTAACCGTGCCGCCTGTTTTGCGGAAGGCAGGTTTTAGGCTTGCTAATTTCTCCAGGTTAGAGTTTCCTTTGATGAACTCATCCTGGTCGAAAATGCTGACGTTTCCTTTTTTATCTGTTGAGGTAACGGGAACAATTTCGGCTGCGAAATATCCCGCTTGCTGTGCAGCGAAAGCTTTTTGTTGAGAGCGAAAAGCAAATAAATCTTGGTCTTCGCGGGAGATAGAGAAGAGATCCACCAAGTTTTCGGCGGTTTCACCCATCGCGTCGATGCCGTAAAGCTCCTTCATTTTGGGATTAACAAAACGCCAGCCGAACGAGGAATCGAACATTTGAGCATCATTGCCAAAAGGCTTCGTCGTTTTCGCAATCACCCAAGGGCTACGTGTCATGTGTTCAACACCGCCCGCGATAAAAACATCGCCGTCTCCGGCTTTAATCGCACGGTTCGCATGAATTACCGCCGACATGCCGGAGGAACACAATCGGTTTACCGTTTCACCCGGAACCGTATGTGGAATGCCTGCTAATAACAAGGCCATTCGGGCCACGTTGCGGTTATCCTCGCCGGCTTGGTTATGGCAGCCTAAGATGACATCGTCGATGCTAGCGGGATCGAGTTGTGGGTTTCTTTCTAAAATAGCACGTAACGGTATGGCTGCTAAATCGTCCGCTCGTGTAGCTGATAATCCGCCTCCTAAACTGCCTATGGCTGTTCGGACGGAATCAATGATGTAGGCGTGTTTTGACATCGTTTTTTCAATTAATGTATATGACCTCCCCCATTTACATCCAAGGTAAGCCCAGTAATGTAAGCGGATAAATCGCTCGCTAAGAATAGACAAGCATTCGCAATATCAAGTGGTTTTCCAGCTCTTCGCAACGGAATTCCCGCTACGACTTGCTGAAATTGTTCGTCATTTACATTGCCATCTAACATCCCGGTTTCAGTCATAGATGGACAAATGGCATTTGCTCGGATTCCTTGTGGGCCAAATTCCCGTGCAATCGCTTTCGTTAAACTTAATACGCCACCTTTCGAAGCGGCATAATGCGCTCCACCTACTAATCCACCACCTCGTTGTGCTGCGACGGAGGCTAGGTTAACGATGCGTCCTGATTTTTGTTTGGCAAAATGTGTTAGGGCGCTTTGGCAGGTATGAAACGTACCTTTTAAATTCACATCGATCATAAAAGCCAAATCCTGGCTCGGAATATCGAGCATTCCCTCTGAACGAACGACACCTGCGCAGTTGATCAGGCTATCAATACTCCCAAAATGAGCCACCACCTGTTCCATTGCCTGATCACAAGCCGCTGGATCTACGATGTTACAAGGAATGCAAATGAGCGGAACTGGATGACCAGCGGATTCTGCTAAAGCCGAGGCTAATTCTTCCTGTGTTGATTCGTTTACCGCGACATCCAAGATGGCGATTTTTGCGCCGTGACTGGCGAATAATTCGGCCGTTGCATAGCCGATACTGCGCCGATTTGCGGCACCCACGATCACGCAAACGTGGTCAATTAATAAACGGAAATCATTATTTTTCATACGTATAAGCGGCTTTTGAGCTGATTAATTGGTCTATTTCGGAGTCAGCATAACCGAGTTCCGTTAAAATAGCTTGGGTATCATGGCCCTTGGGTTGGGCAAAGGAATTTACCGGCGCGTAATGTCCATTATGTTTAATCGACGATCTGATGACCACCGTTTTCCCTTCCACGGGATGTATTTCAGTACGCATTAATTGCACTTGCGTTAAATGCGGATCTTCTATGAGCGTGTCAATGGTGTGACAAGGCATTGCAGGAATATCAACGGCCCTTAATGCAAGCAGCCATTCCTCAGTAGTTTTGCTTAGTAAAGGAGCTCCGCGCACCTCAAACCACTCGCTAACAAACTCGGCCCGACTGGCTATGGTTTGAAAACGTGGATCCGTTAATAGCGTTTCGCGTTCTGTGGCCTTTAAAAATGCCGTGACTTGCGGATCTGTATTGATGGTAAAAGAGATATAACCGTCTTTGGTTTTGACAGGTTGATTGTGTGGGCTCAGTAAGCGCAAATCTCCTACGGGTCCCACAGCTGGATCGAAACTTTTTTGGGCCAAATGTTCTTGCAACACAAAGGTCGCCATGGTCTCAAACATGGGCACCTCCACAAAAGCCCCCTTACCTGTTTTGTAACGGTCGATAATCGCAGCCATAATCGCGCCGGAGGTAATTTCTCCTACAACATGGTCGCAAATCAACATGGGCACATAGGCCGGTTTCCCGTCACGCAATTGGGATAAACCTGCAATGCCGGAAACACCTTGCAAGACACTGTCGTAGGTAGGTAAACCCGCATAGGGCCCTTCCGTGCCATAGCCAGTAATGAGGCAATAGATCTTTTCGGGATGTTTGGATTGAATGGCCTTTGGTCCTAAGCCTAAACGTTCTAGCGCATCGGGGCGCATATTTGCAATGATGACATCGCACCAATCGATCAGTTTATCTGTGATGGATTGAGCCTGCGGGCTTTTCAAGTCCAAGCACAAATTGCGCTTGCCACGGTTTAAATGCAAGTAAGTCCCGGAATGTTCCCCAGATGGAGACTTACCTCCTAAACCTCGCATTAAATCGCCACTTGGATGTTCGATTTTAATGACGTCTGCCCCGTATTGGCTCAAGCGCCAAGTGGCAACGGGGCCCACAACCACCGAGGTCAAATCCAGTATTTTTATTCCATTGAGTGCTTCAAACATGGCATTATCCGTTTACGCGGGCTTCGATAGAAACGGCCAAAGCGTGATGTGCATTACAAATCTTTACCTCCCAGTTTTGCGCGTCCACCGGATTTGCTAACAGGGTAAGTTCATCGTCACAGAAGAGTGGCGCGCTATGTTTCGCTTGAAACCCAGCTAGCTGTAACCCGCATTGCGTGCGTAAAAATTCCGTCACATATAAGGAGGCAAGTCCTCCGTTAACCAATAAATTTGGATAGCCTTCTACCTCTTGTGTATAGGTACGATCGAGGTGGATTTTGTGGGAATTAAAGCCCAAGGCAGAGTATTGAAATAATTGTAATTCGTCCGGCGTCAACGATTTTTTCGCTTGTGCGTCTTGACTTATTGGCGTACCTGCGGGAAGAACGGGTTTACCCTGGCTAGCTTCTAATAAGATGAAGGTTTGGACTTCGTTAAGCAAAAGTTCGGAATGCTGATTACGTAATTCGTGTTGAATTTTGACAAAAGCCATACGACCCGCTGCACTTTCCTTTTCTGCTATGGAAGCCACGTAACTGGTGCGTTCCAGTGTCTCACCAATGCGAATATCTCCCAAGAACTCAACTGTGCGCCCTCCTAATACTAAACGTGGTAGCCCTAAATCGGGGATGGGAACCCCAAAACCAGGAAACCCGTCGGAACGGATTTCAGATCGAGGAACATTTCCCGATAAAAGGAAAAAATGCCATCCTCGTGGCAATAAATCACCCTTTATGAAATCAGATGGTACTAAGTCAAGCATCGAAGCAACTTTCCTTACGGCGGAAAGGCTGCATACTTCCTCTGAGATGATTCGTTCGTTATGTTCCATATAAGGCACGTTGAGCACGATTTTAAAATAATCTGCCCCAAATTTAAACTATATTTTTTATATATAAAATTCTAATTTTATATTTGCAAAAAACAAAAATGTAATTCCTATGAAATTTAAATACCACCACATGAATTTGTGCACGGAGAATGTAGCACGAACATCGGAGTTTTATCAGTCGGTTTTCAACTTATCTCGTCTCCAGGATGAGGAGCATAATTTAGTGGGCGAGGATACGGAAGATCGCTTTGACGGGGTTGTTGATTTTTTAACAGACGGCGAAGTAGAATTTCATATCACGAAAAAGGATGTAAATTTAGGCTTTGAAATGAAGCACTTTATTAACCCTTTAGAGCGCGGTCACTTTTGTTTTCGCACGGATGATATTGAAGGCTTCAAGAAAAGATTAGAAGAAAAAGAGATCCCCTATGCTGATTATGGCAAGTGGGCTCTAGCCGGCTGGTATCAAATATTTTTTCATGATCCCGATGGCAACATTATTGAAGTCCACCAAATCGGAATGTAAACTCCATGAAAAACGAAGTAAGTGAGAAAAGTAGTAGCGGTTATTCTGCGCCCGCTTTAGACAAAGGTCTTGATATTTTAGAGCTTTTGTCTAAGAGTGAGTCTGGTTTAAGCCAACAAGAAATTGCGGGAAGTCTGGGACGGAATTTGAACGAAATCTACCGGATGTTGACCTGTTTAGTGGCGCGAAATTATATTTCGAATCAATCGAACAAGTACGCACTTACTTCGAAATTATTTCAATTATCACATTTTCATCCGCCCACCTATCGCTTGTTAAGTGAATCCCTTCCAGTGATGGAAAAATTATCTGCGGACACTCTTTTTCCTTGCGATTTACGGGTGTATAATACGGGAGTCCAAACTGTTATCGCCGCCATCCAACCTCCGAACGGTGTCGGATTTATGACGCGGGTAGGAGCTGAATTGAAAGTGGGGCCTTCCGCCTCTGGCTATGTTTTAGTGGCTTTGCAAGACCCGGCCATTCGGACAATGCGAATGGAGGAAAGTTTAGCGGACGAGTCCCCAGAGCGCATTAAAACCTTTAAAAAGGAAATAGAAAAAGTCTTGAAGCAAGGATATGCCTCGATTAAAAGCAATCAGTATGCAGGCTTGCAAGCGATTTCCTATCCTATTTTTGACCAACACGCTAACGCGATTGCTGCGCTGACGGTTCCTATGCTTGCTCGCATCGATGACGAAGCGCAAATGGGAATCGACGCTGTGCGGGAGAAACTTGCGGAGGCATCACTTTTGATTTCGAACCGAATCTCGCTAAACCTCTAAATCATGAAAAAGCTGCCCAAAGTACTTTATTCGCTCAGTTTGCTTTTGCTGCTGATGTTTTTTTATCAAGGATTTGGGTCTGCCGGTTTTTTAAACTCGGGCGTATTTCTGTTGGGTGCACTTTTTAGTTTAGTGCTGGTCGGTTTTATTGATCCTCGTTTGAAACAGCATGTTTTCACGCTGTGTCTAGTGGGGGCGGTGGTTTTGGGAATATTTTATCCACAGTATTTCGTCCACATTGGGGATTTCAAATTCTCTTCTTTGATTGTTCCGTTGATCCAGTTGATCATGTTTACCATGGGAACTGAGATGAGTGTGAAGGATTTTGAGGGGGTTTTAAAAATGCCAAAAGCCGTGATTATCGGACTAATCAGCCATTTCACCATTATGCCCTTAGTAGCTGTTACTCTTGCGACCACCTTTGGATTTCCATCTGAAATTGCTGCGGGAATCATCCTCATCGGATCGGTTCCAAGCGGCGTTACCTCAAACGTATTAGCTTTTATTGCAAAAGCCAATGTGCCCTTATCGATAACAATTGGTACGATTTCGACGTTGATGGCACCGGTCATGACCCCTTTACTGATGAAATTGTTAGCAGGGAAATATGTAGAAGTAGACTTCTTAAAGATGATGCTTCACGTGGGTGAAATGATCATTTTGCCGATCATTTTGGGTCTCGTATTGAATAGCCTATTTAAGGCAAAATTGCAGGTGTTGAAGAAAATCATGCCCACCATTTCGATGGTTGGTGTCTTTATGATGCTAGTTGTCATTGTTTCATCTGGCCGTGATGCCTTATTGAAAATAGGACCTTTTTTGTTTTTAGCGTCCATGATTCACCATTCCATCGGCTATTTATTGGGCTATTGGAGTGGCCGATTAGCGGGCTTAAGCGAGCAAACCTGCCGAACTATCTCTTTGGAAGTGGGCTTGCAAAATGGAGGCTTGTCTTCCGGTATTGCTCTACAAATGGGGAAAATTGCCACCGTTGGATTGGCTTCAGCCATCTCAGTTCCTTGGATGACCATTTCAGGATCACTACTTGCAAATTGGTGGCGCAACCGCCCTACTGATTCACCTTCAAAATAGCTTACTATGTCTAAGGAAATACGCCACATCACGGTAATCGGTGCCGGAAATATGGGTCATCAAATTGCCATTTCGGCTGCGATAGCTGGTTTTCAGGTGATTTGCACAGACCAAAATCCAGACGCCTTGCAACGCGCCAGCGAATTTGCCGATACCTATTTAGCTGGGCGAATAAGCAAAGGACGAATGAGCTCAGAGGAGGTGACTAAAACGAAGGCGGGATTGCGTTTTGAGACGTCTTTGGCCGCAGCCGTGCAGCAGGCCGATTTAATTATCGAAGCCATCATCGAAAAACTAGAGGTAAAAAGAGCCTTGTTTAGTGAATTAGACACCCTTTGTTCGCCACATACCATTTTAGCCACCAACAGTTCCTATATCGTTAGTTCCCAAATCGCATCTGCCACGAATCGCCCCGATAAGGTAGTAAACATGCACTTTTTCAATCCAGCGCTGGTGATGAACTTAGTGGAGATCGTGAAAGGCCCGCATGTTTCAACAGAAACGGTGGAGCTTTTGGAAGCAGTTACGATTCAAATGGGTAAGACTCCTGTCGTGCTTCAAAAAGAGATTTACGGTTTTGTGGTTAATCGTATGCTACAGGCTACACGGAAAGAGGCCCTGAACTTATTGGATTCAGGCGTTGCTTCCGTTGAGGATATTGATCAAGCCGTGATGAAAGGATTGGGTTACCCGATGGGGCCGTTTCAATTGTTGGATTTGACAGGAATCGACCTGGCCTATCACGTAGGCATGGAAAAATACCGAGCCTCTGGAGATGAAGCAGATAAACCTTCACCTACGATCGTAGAGAAATTCGAAAATGGGGAGTGGGGCAAGAAAGTGGGTAAGGGATTTTATAATTATTAAGCAAATCAACAATATAAATTTTAGGACATACAAAGAGTCAACAATAATATAACTAGGGTACTCTCATCCATTCGAAATTTTTGGACCCCGGGTTCTATAATCTAGGGGGCAAGTTCAAATCAAAAGGAGGCCTTATTAGCCTCCTTTTTTAATATAAATGGTAAATCAACTGTTTACTACTTTCAAAAATCTTAAATTAAAGGAAACTCTCTAACTCTCAAATTCTTTGGCCATTCAAATTGTTTATCTCCATTATGGGCACTTAATCCCATTTTTTTCTTTAAATGACTACCTACTTGCTTCATAAATACGGTAACATTAGTATTTAATTTTATGTCTTCAATCGCTCGTTCGTACCAAGCTATTTCAGAAGGTCGATATCTAAATTCGCCAGTTTCATCACCAGATTCTCCTCCAAGGATGATCCAATGAAAATCATCGATGATTCGTTTACCGTTTTTCTCAACTAAAAAATCAATTTCTTTCAATAAAGGTTCTGCTGATATAAATCTTATTCTAGCAGGAATCTTGGCAAGAGTCTCAGCTCTGTGAAAATACATCTGCTCCTCAATGGAAACTCCTAGCCAAACATTAGGGTATCCCTGTTCTCCCCAGTCCTCTGGAAGGCATTCTAAGATACGTTCAGGACGTTTGGTTAAAATTTGCCAAGTTAGATGAGGCGTATCACGTATTACTTGCCAAGCATCAGCTCGCCAATCGTCTGCTTCTTTTAAAAAGAAATCAGAATACGAATTGGTAAATACTCTGCAAGGCTTACTAATTGTAAGGGGCTTATAGAATGTGGCGTCACTAAGCCTTCGAATATCCGTGCCTTTCTCATTTATTTGGGCCTTACCTTTAAACATGTAGCACGCTCTACAGCCAGAACTGACGCGAAAACAGCCGTGCCAGAAATTATGGGACATATCCGTCCATTCAATACTTGTATTTCTCATAAAATATAATGTTTTGTTTTTGGCTACATTCTCTACATCATCTACATGAAGAAGTTAATCAATGTAGACGATGTAGCTGATGTAGACAATTTGAATACTTATTTAAATTCGACTTGGTATCCGTAAGTGCCTCTGAATACATTAAACCCTAATTTTCGGAGTCTATCGGCAAACTTTGTATTTGAAACACTTCTATTACCGTTAGCATTACAATAATCTTTGTAATCACCATATAGCTCTTTCAGTGGTCTTTTGTAAGTAAATCCGGGAGTGTATTCCATTTCAAACATGAACATAGCAACTGAATCAGATTGTTTTCTATATTCTTCAATTGCCTTTTCAGCCTTTTCAGAATAGGTAAATCCTCCTTGAAAAATCAATCGCTGCATACCTTGAATTACCCAGTTGAAGATAGCAGGCAGTTCAGTTGCGATTATTCTTTTTGCTAGTTCAGGATCACGTTCCCCTTCTGGGATCGTTTGATCAAAACATAAAATCAAGAATCTTCTGAAAAATGCCGTGTTTTGTTCCACATCACGTGGAAGCTCATTGGCATTGAAGATTAGCCGCGCATAGTCTTCCATGATTAAAGGATTTCCATAAGGGAGACGAGCCTCAACAGGTTCACCCGATGTCAAAAGCTTGAATACAGCAGAGTCCATTTTAGAACTGATGTCCGATGCGTAATTCAAGAGTTTATTTTGGATTTGGGCCCTTTGATACCCCGATTCATTCGTAAGGGATTGAAGGCTATAATTGGATACATTCTCCCTGCCTAATAATGCCTGTAGGATCTCAAAGAATGTAGATTTCCCATTTGCGCCATTCCCGTAAAGAATAAGAGACTTCTCCAATTTCAATGTACTATTACGAATGAAAATATAGCCTGTAAACTCAGCTAATATCATTCGATCAGCTTCATCGGTTAACACTCGATTTAGGAATACATCAAATAAACTTGTCGTAGCGTTCGGATCAAAATTGAAATCCAACTGATAAAACAAATAATCCTCTGGATCAAAGTCTCTAAAAAGGTACTGACCTGTTTCGTTAATGACCAATGTACCGTTTTTGAAATTAATTAGGATATCGTCATTTTGTTTCGTTTTCTTCGGAACAAAACTTGATACCAAAAATTGCTTCATCAAGTCATCGACAAATTGATGATACTTCCCTTTCAGCTTATCATAGCCTAATTGGGTTACTGCCTGTCTTAAAAAATGACGGATTTCGTTTTTGTCTAACGACTTCCAATGCGTACCGTTATAAATATTTACCTGCTCACCAATGACGGTCAAGCCCCAATTATTTTGCTTTGCAATTTCCAAAATGGAATCAATTGCTATTACAACGATGTTTTGTTTAGAAATACGTTCTCCTGGAAGCAGGTTTGCTTTTTCGTAAAAATCAATCGGTTTGATTTCAGCTAAAAGCTTATTTAAGACTTCTTCGTGTTCTGTTGGCAATAACAGTTTTTCTGTTGAAGGAAGTTTTTGACCTTGAATAGTTGGGAGGGCCTTGCCCTCCTCCATTCTATTTAATAACTCTTCCATGTTAAAATGATTGGATTTTGTGTTTATCTAACAGTTGAATTATATCACTATGGCGATATAAAATTTTCCCGCCAACCTTATAAAAGGTTAACCTACCAGAATCACGAAGATTCTGTGCTGTGCGTCTACATATGTTAAGCACTTTCATTAGCTGATCCGTATTGTAAATAGGATCTAAATTATTTGCCTCTGGGGCATAGTTCTCCTGTTGGAGCAAATGAACTTTCTTCATTGTTTTTTAAATCAAAAATTTGAAAATACCCAGACGAATTGCCTGGGGTTCAAACCCGAAAGGTGCTATTAAGAATTTTTAGAAATAAAGCACTGATTTCTGCCTACTCTTCCTTCGTGTTTGAATTACGGTGTAAAGGTAGATAGGTGCATTTTTGTGCAGTATGGAAATAAAATTCCATAGTGAATTTAGCTATGATTTTAGCTTTAATTTATTTTGGGAAACCATCTTTTGGGTACTCGCCAATAGTTCATTAAATCCGTTTCCACTTGTTCCCCTCTCTGCTTTTGAATAATATTCTTCAAAAGTTTTGTAAGTGGATGTTTGAGGCGCGATCTCCCCTTTTGCGTTACAAAACCTAAAATACTGATACACAAACGGCAAAAAATCTTTCTTCTCCCCCTTCAATAAGTCAGCTCGTTCAAGTAAATACATTAAAGAGACTAGAGCGTCTGCGGATTTAACATTAAACAACAAATGAGGCGAATCAATTACTGGATTACCGGATAGTTCATATATCGTCAATTCTTTCGAATAATGTTTACGGATATAATATTCGCAACGTTTCTGAAAATTAGTGAATACGTCAAGATGAGTTGGATCATCAATATTTTCCTTTTTAACGTATTTAAGAGATTGGGATTGGATAATTTCTAGAATCTTAGCAATTGCCGCGTATATCTTAATGGAATCCCCATTAGGTAATTGGCTTATGATTTCTAAAACTAAGCTATGAGCATAGTCATCTATAGAATCAGAATCTGAAATTCGGTTACCAAAGTTATCGTAAATATGAAACACACCATAATAGCTTTCCTCACAAATTGGCCTTGAAAGTAACAAGTAAGAATCAAAACTTATAATAACGGGCTCCAACTCAATTTTCTCCTTTAATTCAATGTCAAAATCAAATCGTTCAATTACGATCGAGTCAATTTCGTGATTATACGATGTTTCCTTTTCAAACGATGCTCGCAATTTCTCATGCCACTTACGGGACATTTTATGAATTGCAGAATCTATATCTTCTATAATCAAAGCTGAATGTTCCATAATTTAATCAGTTAAATACCTCCATTGCATCATCTAACTCCTTTGAGACAATCTTGGCATATCCCATAGTAACTTGTAAGTTAGAATGCCCCATCAGTTTCGATACGTGTGTAACTGCCATTCCTTTTGATAAAGCTCTAGTGGCCCACGTGTGCCTTGATGTATGAAAAGATATGTTTTTTTCGATTCCTGCACTTTTAGCGATCAATTTTAGGTTCTTATTTGCGTGCGCGGTTGCAGACGATATTTTCTGAAGTAATATATCGGGGTTTAATAAATCATCATCGCTTTTCAATATAGGGAAAATATACCCTGAAGCTTTTTCACCATCTGATGGTTTGTATTTCTTTATTATTTCCAAAGAGGAATTAGGCAATTTAATAGAAAGGTGATTCCTTGTTTTTTGGATAAAAAATTTAATTGATTCTCCATCAAAGTTTTCCCATTTCAACTGAAGTAAATCCGAAATTCTAACACCGCCGG
>Ga0228702_1001870_pt1 | contig 12730 bp, 10 predicted proteins | sample McNCre217_Aug_MG_2_FD_178018 | JGI IMG/M metagenome (GOLD analysis project Ga0228702, IMG submission 178018) | Freshwater microbial communities from McNutts Creek, Athens, Georgia, United States - 20-17_Aug_MG | ecosystem: Environmental > Aquatic > Freshwater > Creek | place: USA: Georgia... | reverse complement strand
CCAAGGAATGCGTACTTAGCAACATCAGGAACGGTGTAGCCAGCAATCAAGAGATGGTTTGCACCATCTACAACTTCGACTATTGCTAGATTTCCGGCACCGTATAGGTTCTTAATTAGTAGACCGAACTGTGCTGACATTCCAGAGAAGATTCCGAATGTCATTACATAAAGCAGCGTCATCCAAAGTGTGTCTATGTTTCCGAAAATATCCATCTGCTTCTTGAAGTTTGCAGTTACAGGAACGCTCTTCAACATGAACCATGCAAGCAAAATTCCCACAATCACAAATGGCACATAAACATATGCGGCATTTTGATACCAAGCATCAGAGACAACGCCATTTGCCGGGTTTGTAAATTTACGAGATGCTCCCATCCAACCGATCAATGAGAAACCAACGATCCATGGAGATACAAATTGGACCAAGCTCACGCCGAAATTACCAATACCCGCCTGGATTCCGAGCGCAGTTCCCTGCAGTCTCTTTGGGAAGAAATATGAAGTACTCGGCATAAATCCACTAAATGCTCCGCCGCCGATTCCAGATAAGAAAGCTAAGACCATAAAGTGCTTGTAAGAGGTGTCTGGATTTTGCACCGCAATGCCCCACCCAACGAGTGGAATCAAAAGAAGTAGTGAGGTAATTGATACAAGTTTCTTGGTGCCAATTACTGGAGGAAGAAACATCCAAAGTAGACGTAACAATCCACCAGCTAGACCAGGCATAGCAGTCAACCAATAAAGTTCAGATTTACTTAAGTTAAAACCCAAGCCCTGCAATTTAGGTGCCAAAGCGCTAGCTAAGAACCAGGTAGAGAATGCCAACATCAGGTTGAACGTTGTTATTGCAGTTGTCTTCCAAGCTAGATTGGAGTTCCAGCTAGAAGATTCAGGCTGCCAATCGACCAACCATTCGTTGCCTTTTCTTGCTTTTGTATCGCTCATTTTTATCTCCTAATGCTTTCTCTCGAATATATGTAACAAGTTTGGTGAATGTTTTTGCAGAATTTTCATGACTACTACATGCATCCAAATAAGACATATAAACGTGAGTAGGAATAAGACTGCAAAGGGCGATGACTTAACACCGGTTAGCTGTTGGGTGTAGCCGAAAATCGGCAAAAGGAAGAATCCTCCGAGTGCACCGAGCATCCCTACTAAACCACCAACAGATCCAACATGAGTTGGGAAATATTCAGGTATGTGCTTATACACTGCAGCTTTTCCAATACCCATTGCACAGCCAAGTAATATTGTTAAAACGCAGAACATCACAATATTCACATGCCATGGAAGAACTTCAATAGTTCCGTCTGCAGATTTCTCTTTAGTAACTTCTACAATGATGTGGCCCTGAGGCATCATCAATATTCCGCTCGTAATTATCATTGCCCAAAAGGTCCAATACATAACTCGTCTAGCGCCGAAACGATCCGACATCGATCCACCTAATGGGCGAAGCAAAGATGCAGGAAAGATAAATAGCGCTGTTAAAAGTGCAGCTTTCCAAAGTTCGATTCCGAAAACTGATTCATAATATTTCGGAAGCATAGAAGAAAGTGACACGTAAGCACCGAAAACAACAGTGTAGTAAAGGGAAAATCGCCATACACGCATTTCTTTTAAAGGTTCTAACTGCTCCCGGAGCGGAACTGAAGAACCCGGCATTCGGTCTTGGTGTGGGGTAAAGAAGAATATTGCTATTGCCATAACAACCAATAAAACTGTATAGATGGCAGGTACTAATCTCCAACCACCAGTTGCGAGACCGCCTAAATAAGTTGCACCTGCAGTGGCAGTTATCAAAATTGGACCGATTAATTTGGTAACAGATGCCCCAACATTTCCAGCTCCGAATACTCCAAGTGCAAAACCTTGATGTTCGCGTGCAAACCAAGCGCTATTCCAGGCAATACCAGCACTAAATGAGTTACCTGCAATTCCTATTAAGAATGCCAAGACGAATAAAACCGACACACTATGAACTCTTGTAAGTAAAGCAGTTGGAATTGCAGATAGAAGAAGTAAAGTCATCATCACTTTGCGTCCGCCAAATTTATCTGCCCAGATGCCAGTAAATAGACGCCAAATTGATCCATTCAAAACAGGCAAGGCAGTGAGCCAATAAAACTGTGTATCACTTAGCCCGAATTCTTTTTGAATTGGAATTGCAAGAATTCCAAACTCTAACCAAACTGCAAACATCAATGTGAATGCAATAAAACTTAAAGTTAAAACGGAGTTTCGTTCTCGTTTCTCGCTTAGCAATTTACTCTCCTGATTACGAACTTGCTGAATTATGTTCGAGTATTTCGTTTTTGCTCCTAAATAAAATAGGGACTTAAGTCCCTATTCTCAATTTTCATTTTTGCTGCATGATTAGTAGAGAAGCAACGGAGGGCTAGCACTCATGAGCAAAAAACTAATTGCAGATGATTCATTTATTGACTATTTAATTTCAACAAGATCTTTCTTAACTAAAACTGAAATATCAGAAGATCATCGCGCTGTTCACTATGAAGGCGGAAGAGATAGCGATAATTTCTATCGCGAACGTTGGTCACATGACAAAATAGTTAGATCAACCCATGGTGTTAACTGCACAGGTTCTTGTTCTTGGAAAGTTTACGTAAAAGATGGCGTAATTACTTGGGAAACTCAACAGACAGATTACCCATCAATTGGATCTGATTCTCCTGAATACGAACCTCGCGGATGTCCTCGCGGTGCTGCATTCTCTTGGTACACATATTCTCCGACTCGCATTCGTTATCCATACATCCGTGGATTTCTACTTGATGCATATCGCAAAGCAAAAGTTGCAGTTGGTGGAGATCCTGTTGACGCATGGGAATCAATTGTTAAGAATCCTGAAATTAGCAAGACATATAAATCACTTAGAGGTAAAGGTGGTTTTGTTCGCGCAACTTGGGACGAAGCTTTAGAAATTACAACTGCTGCGCAAGTTCATACAATCAAAGAATATGGACCAGATCGTGTTGCAGGCTTTTCACCGATTCCTGCAATGTCAATGGCATCTCATGCCGCTGGCGCACGATATACATCTTTAATCGGTGGCACCATGTTAAGTTTCTACGACTGGTATTGCGATCTACCAATTGCCTCTCCACAAATTTGGGGCGATCAAACCGATGTTCCTGAATCAGCAGACTGGTGGAACGCTTCTTATCTAATTATGTGGGGTTCCAATATCCCTACAACTCGTACGCCAGATGCGCATTTCATGACTGAAGCAAGGTATAAAGGTCAAAAAGTTGTAAGTGTAAGCCCAGATTATGCAGATAACACTAAGTTTGCAGATGAATGGATGCCCGCACAGCCAGGCACCGATGGCGCATTAGCAATGGCGATGGGCCATGTAATTCTAAAAGAATTTTATGTTGATAAAGAGACTCCAGAATTTCTTGATTACGTAAAGAAATACACAGACCTGCCATTCCTCGTTACTTTAAATGAAGTAAATGGAATGCTTACCCCAGATAGATTCTTAACTGCATTCGATCTGCAAATGTCCGAAGATTCATCTGAGTGGAAGCCGCTCATGATGGATGATTCTGGTGAAGTATTCGTACCTAACGGCACAATTGGCGATCGCCATAGTGAAGCTGGAATGGGTAAATGGAATTTGGATTTGCAAGGAAAGGATCCAAAGCTTACCTTCTATAACCAAGGTGAAAACAAAGAAATCTTCTTACCTAGATTCGATAGCCAAGAATTAATTAATCGTGGCGTTCCAACAAAGAAAATTGGTAATCACTTAGTCACTACTGTTTATGACTTAGTGCTTGCACAGTACGGCGTAGGTCGTAAAAATCTTCCTGGCAAGTGGGCAGCTTCTTATGAAGATGCAGATTCTCCAAATACACCGGCGTGGCAAGAAGAAATCACGTCAGTAAGTGCAGAAACAGTTATTCGAATTGCGCGTGAATTTGCACAGAATGCGAAAGATTCTGGCGGACGTTCAATGATTACTCTTGGTGCCGGAACAAATCACTGGTATCACTCAGACACTATTTACCGAGCAATCATCTCTTTAATCTTATTGACTGGTTGCCAAGGAAAAAATGGTGGTGGTTGGGCGCACTATGTTGGTCAGGAGAAAGCACGTCCATTTACCGGATGGGCACAATTGGCATTTGGCGCAGACTGGTCTAGACCACCACGCCAAATGGCCGGCACTTCGTTCTGGTATTTAGCTACAGATCAATGGCGCTACGACTCATGGCGCGCAGATCAAATAACTTCACCGCTTTCAAAGGGCACATTCAAAGAGACTGCGATGGCTGATACTTTGGCAAAGGCTGTGCGTATGGGATGGACCCCTTCGTTTCCTACCTTTAATAAGAATCCACTTACTATTGTTGAAGAAGCGAAAGAGGCTGGTAAAGATCCAAAAGAATATGTAGTCGAATCTCTTAAAAATGGTGATTTAGATTTTGCAGTAACCGATCCAGACAATCCAATTAACTTCCCTCGCGTTCTAACTGTTTGGCGCGCAAATCTTCTGGGTTCTTCCGGTAAAGGAAACGAATACTTCCTTCATCATTTACTAGGCGCCGAAGGTGCACATAGTGGTGCAGAGACACCAGTTGAAAAGCGTCCAAAAGAAGTGAAATGGCACGATGAAGCGCCAACTGGAAAATTAGATCTCTTGGTTTCACTTGATTTTAGAATGACAAGTACCGGACTCTTTTCGGATATTTTGTTGCCAGCTGCAACTTGGTATGAGAAATATGACCTCTCTTCTACCGACATGCACCCATTCATTCACGCATTTAATGCAGCCATTAATCCACCATGGCAGGCACGTACTGATTACGACGCTTTCCAAAAGATGGCAGTGGTATTTAGTAATTTAGCTAAGAAACATTTAGGTACCCGTGGAGACATTGTGGCGTTGCCGCTGCAGCACGATACTCCTACGGAAATTTCACAACCATTTGGACTGGTTAAAGATTGGAAACTTGGTGAATGTGAACCAATTCCTGGAAAAACTATGCCTAACTTGGTAGTAGTTGAAAGAGATTACAGCGCTGTTGCTTTAAAGATGTCGACACTTGGTCCTAATGTGGAGAAGTTAGGGACTGTTGTTAAGGGAATTACCCTTAAACAAGAAGAGAGCGTTGCATACTTAAAGAAAGTAAATGGAGTCTCACATGAAGGAATTGCCGAAGGCAGGCCATTAATTCAGAATGCTGAGCAGGCATGCGAAACAATCCTTGCGCTATCTGGCGTATCTAATGGACAAGTTGCAGTGGCAGGATTCAAAGAGCTTGAGAAGCGAACCGGTCAAAAGTTAGCGGATTTGGCTGCTGATAATGAGGGTAAACAAATTACCTTTGCAGACACACAATCACGTCCACAGGGCGTGATCACATCATGGGAGTGGTCAGGAAGTGAACACGGTGGTCGTCGATACTCTCCGTTCACCATCAACGTGGAGCGGTTGAAGCCATGGCATACATTGACTGGGCGTCAACACTTCTTCCTTGATCATCAGTGGATGTCGGAGATTGGTGAGCAATTGCCAATCTTCCGACCTCCATTGAATTTAAGTGTTCTATCTAATTATCCAAAAATCGGACATCAAGATGAACTTGGAATTGCAGTTAGATACTTAACTCCGCACTCTAAGTGGTCCATTCACTCCGAATACCAAGACAATTTATTTATGTTGGCCCTTTCAAGAGGTGGACCAGACATTTGGATGAGCGTTGAAGATGCAGAAAAAATCGGCGTTAAAGATAACGACTGGATTGAAGCAGTTAATCGAAATGGTGTCGTTGTCGCCCGTGCTGTGGTTTCACATCGTATGCCAGAAGGTTTGGTCTATATGTATCATGCAAAAGATCGAACTATCGATGTGCCAAGAGTCGAAGCAACTGGCAAACGCGGCGGTATTCACAACTCACTTACGCGCTTGCTTTTAAAACCATCTCACCTAATTGGTGGCTATGCACAATTTTCATACGGATTTAACTATTACGGACCAACCGGAAATCAGCGTGATGAAGTCACAGTGATTCGCCGACGCTCACAGGAGGTAACTTACTAATGAGAATCATGGCGCAAATCGGCATGGTGATGAACTTAGATAAGTGCATCGGTTGCCACACATGTTCTGTTACTTGTAAACAGACTTGGACAAATCGACAGGGAGTTGAATACGTATGGTTTAACAATGTTGAAACCAGACCTGGCGTTGGTTATCCACGCCAATATGAGAATCAGGAGATTTGGGAAGGCGGCTGGGAGCTAAAGAAAAACGGCAAATTACGACTCAAATCTGGTGGTCGCGTAAACAGACTCACCAAGATCTTTAGCAACCCAAAGCTTCCAAGTCTGGATGATTACTACGAGCCATGGACATATGACTATGACAATCTAATTAGTTCACCTACTACAGATACCGTTCCGGTTGCTCGCCCTAAATCGATGATCACCGGCAAGGATATGAAAATTGAGTGGTCTGCTAACTGGGACGATGACTTAGGTGGCACTTACGAAACTGGTCATAAAGATCCAATGCTCAAAGGCATTGAAGACCAAGTTAAGTTTGAATTTGAAAAGTCATTCATGTTCTATTTGCCACGCATTTGCGAACACTGCCTAAACCCAGCTTGTGTTGCTTCTTGTCCATCTGGTGCCATGTATAAGAGAAGTGAAGATGGAATCGTCTTGGTCGACGGCGACAAATGCCGCGGTTGGCGTATGTGTGTTACTGGTTGTCCATATAAGAAGGTTTACTTCAACCATAAAAGCGGTAAAGCAGAGAAATGTACAATGTGTTTTCCTCGACTAGAAGTTGGTCAACCAACTGTATGTGCGGAAACTTGCGTTGGCCGGCTACGTTACATTGGTCTTTTTCTTTATGATGCAGATAAAGTTCTAGCAGCTACATCAGTCAAAGATGATAAAGATTTATATGAAGCACAACTTGATTTAATGTTAGATCCAAATGATCCTCAAGTTATCGCACAGGCACAACGCGATGGCATTCCAGAGGATTGGTTAGATGCTGCAAAGAAGTCCCCTGTCTACGCACTTGCGAAGAAATACAAAGTTGCGCTCCCGCTACATCCGGAATATCGCACCATGCCAATGGTTTGGTATATCCCACCACTTTCTCCGGTTGTTGATGCACTCAAGAATTCAGGCAACGATGCTGAAGATGTAAATAATCTATTTGCAGCTATCGATACCTTGAGAATTCCAGCTCAATATCTGGCTAATTTGATGTCTGCCGGCGATGTATCGGTAATCGATAAAGTATTGAAAAAATTAGCTGCAATGCGCTCATATATGCGTGATTACAACCTTGGAAATGAATTCAACGATGCAATTCCAGTTTCTGTAGATATGTCATCTGAAGACATGTACGAAATGTACAAATTACTTGCGATTGCTAAGTATCAAGATCGCTACGTAATTCCAGCTGCTCATCAAGAAACTGCTGATAGGTTGGAGGAGGCTATGAATACCGGTTGCAGTGTTGATTTCGATGAAATTCCCGGCAGTCCAGCTAGTGATAGAAAGCCAATTCCTATTACTTTGGAGACATTCCACTTAACAAAGAAGCGTGCATCTGCGGATACCACATCTGAATTAGGTGGCGAATAATGTTAGAAATCGAAACTCGCAGAGTATTTGCAGCAGCGGCAATTGCGCTGAGATACCCAGAACGTGAATGGTTAAGGACTTTCGAAGAGATCGAAAACGATTTGGTTAATTTTGCTCCTGAAACTAAGGAGCGTCTCTGGGATTTACTTTCCTATTTTGGCTCAAAATCAATTATGGATTTACAAATTGATTATGTGAACACCTTTGATCGCAAACGACGTGCATGTTTATATATGTCGTATTACTTAAATGGTGATACCCGTCGCAGAGGTATGGCGCTGCTTAACTTTAAAGATGTATTTGCTTCGGAAGGTTGGAAATCTACAAGTGATGAACTTGATGACTTCCTACCAATTCTTCTTGAATTTATCGCAGTTACTGCTTCGCCAGCTGGTTTGGCTTTACTGCAAGAACATAAAGCCGGAGTAGCGCTATTAGAGATTGCCCTGCGTGATATGAAATCACCTTACTCAGGACTCATTAAAGAAGTTCATTCCCGTATCCCTGGCGAAGATACATCTTTAACTTTGCAGTTAATTGAAAGCGGTCCGCCAGCTGAGACAGTTGGGCTATCTGGTTACGGCGAAAAATTTACAGAGAGTGCAGGTGCAAAGTGCTAAAAGTATTCTGGAATTCCGGTCCCTACATTGTCACGATGGTTTTCATAGTAGGCATGATTTGGCGCTATAAATTCGACCGTTACGGCTGGACTTCACGATCATCTCAAATTTATGAATCTCGTCTGCTTCGCATTGGATCACCGCTATTTCATATCGGCATTTTGATGGCGCTTGGCGGTCACGTTATGGGCTTAATGATTCCTGCATCTCTAACGGACAAATTGGGTATTAGCGAACATCTCTACCATGTGGTGGCCGTTGCTATGGGTTCTTTCGCAGGTGTAATGGTTATGACGGGAATGTTGATACTTATATATCGTCGACGCACCACATTACGAGTCTTTCAAGTTACAACCAAGATGGATAAATTGATGTACTTGGTGCTTGGTTCTCTTGTAGCGCTTGGCGTTTACAACACCATTGGAATTAATTTATTGAATTTACCTGGTAAATATCAAGATGGTTATAACTATCGCGAAACGGTCTCAGTTTGGTTTAGATCAATTGCAACATTTAGCCCTAGAGCCGACCTAATGGAAGAAGCTCCGATCACCTTTCAGCTTCATGCCTTAGCTTCAATGGCCTTGATTGCAATCATTCCTGTCACCAGATTGGTGCATATCTTCTCTGCACCAGTTGGATATATTTCGAGGCCGTATCTGGTTTATAGAAGTCGTACCAAGAAGAAGGCTCGTCGCGGCTGGGAGAACATACAGGTACGCTAAATGCTGTGGAAGTCAACGATGCGCTCCTTCGCGAAATTGTAGAGATATCTAGCGAAGTCGAACTTGATCGTATTTTGCGAAAAGCAACTGCGGCAGCACGTCGTCTTGAACCAAGTCACGAAGTTATATACAGCATCGATGTGAATAACAAAATTATTCACATTGGTGCTGCTAGTGAAATTTCGGAAACAATCGCAAAGATTGCGACTTTTGCTTATGCAAATGCCATGAGTCATGATTTAGCTGATCGTCTAAAGATTAATGAAGAACGATTGCGAATTGCTAGGGATCTCCACGACCGTGTGCTGCAACGTATTTTCGCTACAGGGCTTTCATTAGAGGGTGCGCTTCGCAAAGCCGTTGTAGATGATGTGATTAAAGCTCTTAAATTAGCAATTATTGATCTTGACGAAACTGTCGGGCAAATTCGCTCTACAGTGCATTCGCTAAAGGGGCCGACCAGCTCGTTGCGCCAGAGAATTCTGACTGAAATCGAGAGTGCTCGATTAAACTGGGGTTTAGTAATCGATTTCAACATGAGTGGCCCCATAGATTCCGTAATTCCTAAAGAATACGCAGAAGATATTTTGGCGGTAACCTCTGAACTGTTAAATAATTGTGGCAAACATGCCAAAACCAGAAAAGCACGTTATGAACTTAACGTGACTGGTACATCGCTAGAAATTTCAATGACAAACAAATCTGCTGAAGAAAATAAAATGAAATTTGGTAGCGGACTAAATAATTTAAGTGAGCGCGCTGCAAAGTATGGTGGAGACTTGCTTGTAGAACATTTAAAACCTGGAATTAGAGTTACTTGGAAGATTTCTATTTGAATCAGGTCGCAAACCAACTCTAGTTGCAAGGGTCGCCGCCTGTGTTCGGTTCTCTAAACCTAGCTTTGAAAAGAGTGAACTTACATAATTTTTGACAGTTTTCTCTGCGATAAACATCTGTTCAGAAATTTGGCGATTTGTTAGGCCATCACCGATATAAGCAATAATTTTCAATTCTTGTTCACTTAAATCTTCAATTTCTGCCGCAGCAGATCCGGATTTTCGTAAACGTACGCGAACGCGATCGGCTGCCTCTTCGTCTAAAATGCTTTCACCTTGTCCAACTTTATGAATAGACTTTAAGAGCATTTCGCCTTTTATATCTTTTAATACATAGCCGCTTGCGCCAGCCAGAATTGCACCAAGTAACGCTTCATCGTCTGCATATGAAGTCAACATAATTACTTTTACGCCCTCAACATGGGAGAGAATTTCGCGGCAGAGTTCAACGCCATTGCCGTCAGGCATTCGCACATCAACAATTGCCACATCTGGTTGGTGACTTTTAACTACATTGAAACCTTCGTAAACATTTGCGGCTTGAGCAATAACCTGAAGTTCAGGATCTGATTCGATTAAATCTTTCAGCCCGCGACGAACCAATTCGTGGTCGTCAATGATTGCAACTCGAATTGGCACCGTGCCATGTTAGGTCTTACTTGGCGCGTAAGCGAGTCAAGCGAACGTAAATCTCGCAGCCAAGGCAGAAATTAAAGGCTGCGTTTAAGAATGCCGCCGCTAGCGCAAAGCTGACCGCGATCGTCGCTAGCGCTGGTGCGAATAGCAACCCAACGATTGCAACAATAGTGAAGCCAAAACCAACGCGCTGTGCGAACTGTGGCGGGCGAACATCTTCGGTTGTCGCTTCGCTAGTTAAACGAGGCTTAACAAACTTCTTAAATACCTGCGCATATGGAGTGTGCTGTGGGCCTTTAAATGCACCAATTGCAAAGATCGCAGCTTGCGCAACGATTAACCAACCATTGCCAGTTGCCAGTGCAACGCCTAAGACAATAGTTGTAAGTAGTGCAGAGAAACGCGGACCACGCGCATCAATAAGAGTTGCAGTATCTGTTGATTCGTAAATTAGTGACATGGCGAAATGTTAAAGATTTCCGCCAATTACTTCTCGCGAGGATTTTGTTCCTGCAACTTCTTTGCATATCCCCAGCCTGCATGTTCCCTCTGTCGCTTCCAAGGTATATAGTTAAACCACTGGAAACCAGAAATGGATACGGTCCCGCCTTAAGCCTCCTGTTGGGGGCTTTCGTGCTTTATGGAGTCCAAATCTTTTCTCTTAGAACATTGTTTGATATTAATTCCCAGCAGTTTTCAATTCCATCTTCAATTGGTTTACCTAAAGATGCTCCTACAAATCTTCTTCTGTAAATAAAAGTGACTAGGTCTGCCAGCTGTATGCCTCTGCTATGTCTCGAATCAACAAAGTACAAGGTATCCACGAGGCGGTCGATTTTCCTGGGGAACATGCCTTCAGTGCCATTCTTTATAAGCGAATGAAAGTTATCCCGATAGTAGTTATGTTCAGTCTGATTAGTTCTATTGTCGTTAATTACAAGCGCATACGAACCAAGTTTTTCTAAAGCCTCATCTATTCTTTCCAAAAGAAACTTATGAGTTAATACATGTGGAGGGAGTGGTTCTGAATATCTTTCTCGTAAACGCGAAGAATCAATTCCTTGAATTACAAATTTGGCACCATTTTGGATAGCTATTTCTAGAATTTTGAAGGCTACCCAATTTCGTAATCGCGGCTCACTTCTTAGAAATATCCAATCCTTATAGCCCGAAAATAGATCCGAGCCATGAATCTCTAAATCTGTTGAAGTGTCTACCGAACGCTCAATCCGAAGACTTTCTAGAAGTCTGTTCAGTCCGATTTCTATAGACCTAAGTTGAGTAGTTGTAACAATAACGCCGCCCATAAAATAGAAATTATCGGAGTAGGACTCATCTGCAAAGGCGATATGCATAGTGGAATTTTACTTTTAAGTGGGGACAAAGAGCCTTGAGCCAGCGGGCCTTGTGCACACTTCTGCGCTCTATGCATTTAGATGTATAGAGAACCTAGCCCTACACCTAGCTCAAATACATATATAAAACTTTTATACCTCTAGAGGTATATTTTCTATATGGTGTCCTAAAGGCCCACGTCATCACTAGGCGTGCGTACTGCATTGATACTGATGATTACTTGCTCTTTAGTTGGTATTCCAACTGCGCGGCCAACTTCAATTCCATCACGATTAAAGAAGATCACGGTAGGCGTTGATTTGATATCGAATTTTTCAACTAACTTTAGATTCTCTTCAGATGCAACTTGGATATAGACCACATCATCCATACCTTGCACAATCTGTGAAATAACAAGCGCAGTTGCTTTGCATGGGCTGCAGAATGCAGAAGAGAATTGCAACAGAGTTACGTTCTTGCCTAATTGCATTTGGTGTTGATCAAGTAGATCTGAATTCACCATAAAGGAACTCTTGTGGCGAATGATTTTGCTTATCTCTTCATTTGAGATGCGGTTGCCTTCAATTACAGGGGTTTTCAATTTTCCTTGCTGGCTGCGCCAATACAGGCCGAAAACTGTGGTCAACGCCAGAATTCCAATTGGCAACCAAAGATTCATAAGAGTATTCTGCCGTAATGGCGCGCGTGCTATTACTAACCAACTCAATGGGAGCTTCTGCTGAAGTGCTTCCTGCACTTGGTTTGCTTTCGCATCAAGTTCGCGTTTCGCCCGCTGAAGCTTCAGCGCTAATTGATTCTCCAGATTTTGAATTACTTTTTGTCGATGCTCGTCGTGATCTACCTGGCGCTAAATCATTGATGCGCATACTTAATACCACCGGTAACTCTGCACCGATTATTTTGATTGCAACCGA
>Ga0228702_1001867_pt1 | contig 12736 bp, 11 predicted proteins | sample McNCre217_Aug_MG_2_FD_178018 | JGI IMG/M metagenome (GOLD analysis project Ga0228702, IMG submission 178018) | Freshwater microbial communities from McNutts Creek, Athens, Georgia, United States - 20-17_Aug_MG | ecosystem: Environmental > Aquatic > Freshwater > Creek | place: USA: Georgia... | reverse complement strand
GATCTGGCAAGCGTAAAGGTTTCCGAGGAAGACTGGAACTCTCTAATTGACGCGATTATCGCGGAAGTATTTATCGCCAGTTAGGCAAACGCCAACCAAGGCGCATCGCCAGGATTCTGGTGACGATCATGGCTAACGCGCCGATTAGCGCCGCATAGTTGTGATCTACGTTCATCGCTTCGAGAACCCAAATGAACAGGCCTCCAACGAAGGCGAGGCTCGCATAGAGTTCGTGATCGGTTACCAGGCGTGGAATTTCGGCGATTAGAACGTCACGGATAAGACCACCAAAGGCTGCGGTGACCACACCCATGATGCTTGAGACCAGAGGGGTTAGGCCGAGGTCGAGGGCGATCTGGGTTCCTGATGCTGCAAACACTCCAAGGCCGATGGCATCCGGCCAGTCGACGGCCTTGGCGCTTAGCTCGATGTTCTTGGCCTTGACAAAAACCTGCACGAAGATGGCGATGCCGGCAAGGATCCAGACCCAAATCTCGTGACTCATCCAGAAGAATGGGTGGCGGTTGAGGAAAATGTCTCGAAGTGTGCCACCGCCAAATGCGGTTACTAGAACGAGAAGCACTACGCCAACCATGTCGAGACGTTTTCTCGCTGCAGCAATTAGCCCCGATGCTCCGAAGGCAAGCGTTCCAATAATCTCAAGGAGTTGTTGAGTGGAGGCCAGCCAGTTTTGCATCTCTATCGACTAGCCGAGTCGACTACGTTTTTGACCAACATGGCACGGGTCATCGGACCTACACCGCCAGGGTTAGGGCTGAGGTAACCGGCAACATTTGCGACGTCTGGGTGAACATCACCGAGCAGTTGGAACGTGCCGTCAGGGTTGTCGTGGCGGGTGATGCCAACGTCTAGAACTGCGGCTCCAGGCTTTACCCATTCAGGTTGAACGAAATGGGCAACACCCACTGCAGCCACAACGATATCGGCTCTGGCAATAATGTGCTCAGGGTCTTTGGTGGCAGAGTGAACCAGGGTAACAGTTGCGTCGATGCCCTTGCGGGTAAGCAATAAACCAAGAGGGCGACCAACGGTGATGCCTCTACCAATTACCGCTACCTCTGCACCACGGGTTGGGATCTCGTAGCGGTGAAGTAGTTCAACGATACCGGCAGGGGTGCAAGGAAGCGGAGCATCGAGAGGTTGGTTGACACCGAGAACAAGTTTTCCGAGGTTGGTTGGGTGAAGCCCGTCGGCGTCCTTGGCAGGGTCTATCAGCTCCAACATTTCGTTGGTGTCGATTCCAAAAGGAAGCGGAAGCTGAACGATGTAGCCGGTGACATCCTTGGCATCGTTCAGATCTTTGATCGCTGCGCGAATGTCGTTGGCCGACGCCGAGGCTGGCAGGTCGATGCGAATCGAGTTGATTCCAACCTGAGCGCAGTCGCGATGCTTTCCGGCAACGTAAGAGTGACTGCCAGGGTCATCGCCGACCAACAATGTGCCAAGACCAGGGTGAATGTCGTGCTGTTTGAGAGCAACCACCCGTTCCGCGAGTTCGGTTTTGATGGCCTTCGCCGTGGCGAGACCATCCAACCTAATCGCGGTCAAGGTTTACCAGTTCTCTTGGTTTGGGTAAAGCGGGAAGGCATCGGCCAGCTTCTGAACGCGAGCCTTCAGCGCTTCGATGTCTGGGTTTGGCATCAGAACGTTTGCAATGACATCGGCGACCTCGGTGAACTCGGCGTTGCCGAAACCACGAGTTGCTAGGGCTGGAGTTCCGATACGAACACCTGAGGTGACCATAGGCGGACGAGGGTCGTTTGGAACCGAGTTGCGGTTCACGGTGATCTGAACGTCATGAAGCAGGTCTTCTGCGGTCTGGCCGTCGATTGGTGCGTTACGAAGGTCAACCAACACCAGGTGCACCTGGGTTCCACCGGTAAGGACCTGAACACCGGCAGCCTTCACGTCGTCGCGGGTTAGACGCTCGGCGATGATTGCAGCGCCGTCGATGGTTCGCTGCTGACGGTTCTTGAATTCCTCGCTCGCGGCCTGCTTGAAGGCCACAGCCTTCGCAGCAATCACGTGCATTAGCGGACCACCCTGCTGACCAGGGAAAACAGCTGAGTCGATCTTCTTGGCGTACTCTGCCTTGCAAAGAATCAGACCGGAACGTGGGCCGGCAAGGGTCTTGTGAACGGTGCTCGAAACCACGTCTGCGTAAGGGATTGGGCTTGGGTGAAGACCCGCGGCAACGAGACCGGCAAAGTGAGCCATGTCAACCCAAAGCTTTGCGCCAACCTCGTCGGCGATCTTGCGGAATTCGGCGAAGTCAAGGTGACGAGCGTATGCAGACCAACCGGCGATGATCACGGCAGGCTTCACTTCGTGAGCGCGGGCACGCACGATGTCCATGTCAACAAGGTGGGTATCTGGGTTCAGTTCGTACGAGTGAGCCTCGTACATTTTTCCCGAGAAGTTCAAGCGCATACCGTGGGTTAGGTGACCACCGTGAGCAAGTTCAAGACCTAGAATGCGATCTCCAGGGTTGGCCAGAGCCATCAGTACGGCAGCGTTTGCGGTTGCACCTGAGTGTGGCTGAACGTTTGCGTGCTCGGCACCGAAAAGGGCCTTGGCACGCTCGCGTGCTAGCTCCTCGGCAACGTCGACAACCTCGCAACCTCCGTAGTAGCGCTTGCCAGGATATCCTTCGGCGTATTTGTTGGTTAGGACCGAACCCTGCGCCTCCAAAACTCCGCGAGAAACAAAGTTCTCGGAAGCGATCATCTCAAGGAAGTTGCGCTGGCGGTCTAGTTCGTTCTGAAGAACTGCGGCGATCTCTGGATCTGATTCGCTCAGAGGCTGATTAAAAGTTGAAGGAAGCATGGGTAAATTCTAACAATTCGCTAAACTGGGCTCATCAACTTGAGCGTCAATGGGGAAATAAATGTCTTTGCCGGTAATGATTGGTTTCGGTTTAATCGGGGTTGGCTTCGCTCTCGCGGTTTATATCGTGATCGCAAGCGTCACAGACCGTCGACAGGTTCGCGCTCTAAACAACGACGAAGAGCAGTAGCCCTAGTTTAAGATTGGCTCTATGCCAGAAAAGTCGAGCCACTGGGTTCTCACGCTAATTTGCCAGGACCAGCCTGGAATCGTTCACGCGATCTCCGGTGCCGTTGTTGCCGCAAAAGGTAACATCACCGAGTCTTCGCAGTTTTCTTCAGATGGTTCTGGTCGGTTCTTCATGCGACTTCAGATTGAGGCAGACATCACCCGCAGTGAATTCGAAGCTGAACTCGCTCCGGTCATTGGCAAATACAACATGACCTGGCAGCTCGATGAGGTTGGCCGCAAGCTTCGAACCTTAGTTCTGGTTTCCAAGTCCGCGCACTGCCTCAATGACATCTTGTTCCGCCAACGTGCTGAACAGCTTCCAATCGAGATTCCTGCGGTTTTCGGAAACCACGCGGACCTCGCTGGTCTAGCAGAGTTTTACTCGATTCCGTTTGAAACTCACGAAATCACCGATGCTGCAACCAAGGCGGCTTTCGAGCACATGCTGCGTGACTACATCAAGACTGCGGGTATCGAGCTAATCGTTTTGGCTAGATTCATGCAGATTCTTTCACCAGAGTTCGTTGCCGAGTTCGAGGGTCGAATAATCAACATTCACCACTCGTTCCTTCCCGGATTCAAAGGTGCCAACCCTTATGGCCAGGCACACGCTCGCGGCGTGAAGTTGATTGGTGCAACCGCACACTTCGTTACCGCAGACCTCGACGAGGGTCCGATCATCGAACAGAACGTGATCCGCGTTACCCACTCCCACTCGAAGACCGAACTGGTTTCGATGGGCCAGGATGTTGAATCCAAGACACTCACCCAGGCGATTCGCTGGTTTGCCGAACATCGCGTTCTGCTCGACGGCGACCGCACGGTTATTTTCGAGTAGCACGCCTGCCACCTCTGCGCCTACCGGTGACGGCAATTGCTAACAGGGCAATGAACACCGGAATCCAATCCTGAGCCTGAGCAGTTAATTGATCGACTGGCTGAATATTCTCGGGAGCCTTGGTTTTGTTTGCAATCAACTGTGGAGTGATCTCAGGTGTTTTGCCTTGAGTAGTTTTGGTTTTTGTCGACTTACCTTGAAAGCTCACTTGCCCTACGACGCCGGCGTGAATAGTCTCACCTGAGCTATGGAGTGGAACCGAGACCGGCACCAAATCGATATTCGCAAGCGCTGATACCACAGCAACCAGCGGCCCTGCGTTTCCAGCTAGGTCGGTCACTGAAAGCGAAGGGAGTTTTACCTGTAGCGTGCCCGCAGAACAACCTGTTGTGTCCAGACGATACGATCTCCCTTCGATAACGGTCACCAAAGTGAAACCACAACCCTTGACTGTTCCCGCGTACGTAAAGCTGTTGACGCTGAGGCCGGTGACAATCTCATCGAAGTGAATCTCGAACGAAGGACTTGCAGCCTTTGAACTCCTTGTAACTTCGGTTAGCGAAGCAATCGGTGCCTGTCGATCCAAAGATCCAGAATCGGTACTGGCATCCGTCGTCGGTCCTAAATTCCCTGCAGCATCGCTAACCCTGAGTGACTTAACTACCAGCGTCGCTGATTCCAGACAACCGGTCACCCAAACCAAATAGTCAGCCTGAGCTCCCTCCAGTTTGCTTATTGAGCAACCGGTACCGGTAAGTGAAAGTGCATCCTGAGTTAACCCGGTGACCGGTTCGCTAAAGCCGATGGCGAACTGCACTAGATTCTGATTTCCCGACGTGCTGCTGACACTGGTAACAGAAGGAGCCGTGCGATCCACTTGAATATCGTTGACGCTAACGAAACCGATTCCCACGTTGCCGGCTAGATCGGAAACTGCAGAAAGGTCTAGGCGAAGACTTACATTTGCTCCATCGGCGCAGGAGTTGACTGAAACCGTTGCCGTTTTCGCAGAGTTCATGGTTATTAGGCCCAGCGAGCAACCGCTTCCAAGGAGGCTGAATGCACTCGGTTGCGGTTGATTAAATGCCTCGTCGGAACTGACCGCAAAGTTCAGAGTTGATGCATTGGTAAGGCTGCCGGGGCCGCTGAAGCGAATTGTTGGAGCCTGATTGTCGAATGTGACGAGCTCCGAACTTGAAACATCACTAACCGGGCCTGGAAGATTTCCAGAGGTCACGGAATCGGATCGGAGAGTGAGGTTGAGTGTTCCGATGCCACAACCACTCACGGTCACCTGATAGACATAGCCATCGCCATAGATTGAAGTTACCGAACATCCCTGAGCTGTTCCGGTCAGCGTGAAATCGCTCGATGAAAGCCCCAGCGTGTAGTCGTTGAATGCAAGCCTGTACATTGCCATCTGGTTGGTACTGCTTGTTCCTTGAGGAGCGAAAGAGGTTACCGATGGAGCATGACTGTAGCGAAGAATTACCTGACCGTTTCCAGTGCGAACACCGGCGAGATGTTGGATCGAAGTGGTCAGGTTTACCGCCGCATATGACGAACCTCCACCACCGCCGGCGCCATCACTTCCACCGGAAACTGCGTCACCGCCGCCGCCACCACCTCCGTAGTAGCCTCCTCCTCCGCCGCCACCACCGGCGATGGTGAATGTTCCACCGGCACCACCGAGACCAAGGGAGCCCGCAAACCCATTACCTGGAGACGTTGAACCCAGACCTGCCACACCTCCGGCGGTTTGGGATCCGCCTCCACCTCCACCTGTATTTGCGCCACCCTTGGTTCCGGTTCCTGCGGTAAGTAATCCGCCGGCGGCACCCGCCGCGCCGATCCAACCGCCGAATCCTCCGCCACCGCCGGCGACTACAACGCGATCGGCTAGAGTGTTTGCGATTCTCAAGTCTGTCGCACCGCCACCCGAGCCAGCATCGGCGTGGCCAGATCCAGCGGCCCCACCCCCATTGAATCCGCCGGCTGCGGCATTTCCAACCGAGCCCGCTCCACCAACGTAAATGAACAATGTTGATGGAATCGCACTAAAACTTCCACTTACCTCGCCACCTTTTCCCCCGGAACGGCCGCCTTCACCTCCGAAGATGTCGAACGATAGCTGGCTGATTCCAGCCGGCGGAGTCCACTGGTAATAGCTTCCCGTGTAGTCGAAGGTCAAAGTGCAAACGCCGTCCACACAGACAGGAACAGGGTTGGTGCTAGCCGCTTCGGAAAGACCGGTGAGTGACAGCCCAATGAGCGTGGTGAGTGCAATCGTGGTTAGACCTAGGCGAATACGCCTGGTTGATTTCTTTGCGTGCATGCAGGCAAATGTAAAACTCCCGCCGATTTCTCGACGGGAGTTATCCACAGATTACGTGAACTTATGAAAGGCGTGCCTTCAAGTTCTCTGCCAACGAAGCCAAGAAGTCTTCGGTGGTCTGGTAGGCCTGATCTGGACCAACCAAAAGGGCTAGGTCCTTGGTCATCTTGCCAGACTCAACGGTCTTGATGATTACGTCTTCAAGAGTCTCGGCGAACTTGGCAACCTCAGGGGTGTTGTCTAGCTTCGCGCGGTGAATCAGTGCGCGAGTCCAGGCGTAGATCGAAGCGATCGGGTTGGTCGAGGTCTTCTTACCGGCCTGCCAGTCGCGGTAGTGGCGGGTAACGGTACCGTGAGCAGCCTCAGCCAAAGCGGTCTGGCCATCAGGAGTCGTTAGCACCGAAGTCATAAGACCTAGCGAACCAAATCCCTGGGCTACGGTGTCCGACTGAACGTCACCATCGTAGTTCTTACAAGCCCAGACGTAGCCGCCTTCCCACTTCAAAGCAGCGGCAACCATGTCATCGATCAGACGGTGTTCGTAGGTTAGGCCAGCAGCCTTGAACTTGTCGGCGTATTCTGCGTCGAAGACTTCCTGGAAGGCATCCTTGAACGCTCCGTCGTAAGCCTTCAAGATGGTGTTCTTGGTCGAAAGGTAAACAGGGTAGTTACGCGAAAGACCGTAGTTGAAGCTCGCGCGAGCGAAGTCGCGGATTGAATCCATGTAGTTGTACATACCCATGGCAACACCACCGTGCTCAGGGTACTCGGCTACGGTCTGGGTTACTGGTTCGCCGCCATCGGCAGGAGTCCAGGTGATGGTAACGGTGCCCTTGCCAGGAACCTTGAAGTCGGTTGCCTTGTACTGGTCTCCGTGAGCGTGACGACCGATGATGATCGGCTTGGTCCAACCAGGAACCAAACGAGGAACGTTCGAGATGATGATTGGCTCACGGAACACAACACCATCGAGGATGTTACGAATGGTGCCGTTAGGGCTCTTCCACATCTTCTTTAGGTCGAATTCCTTGACGCGTGCTTCGTCAGGCGTGATGGTCGCACACTTCACACCAACGCCATACTTCTTAATGGCGTGAGCTGCATCGATGGTGATCTGGTCGTCGGTGGCGTCACGGTTCTGCACCGAAAGGTCGTAGTACTCGAGGTCTACGTCCAAGAACGGAAGGATCAGATTGTCCTTGATGTTCTGCCAGATGATTCTGGTCATCTCGTCGCCGTCTAGTTCAACGACCTTGCCAACTACTTTGATTTTTTCCATGGTTCCTAGCCTAAATGTTCCTAGTGGTAGAAGTGACGTTCGCCGGTGAAGTACATGGTGATACCGGCGGCGTTGGCGGCGTCGATGACCTCTTGGTCACGCATTGAGCCACCCGGTTGAACGATTGCACGCACTCCGGCATCGATCAAAATCTGGGCTCCGTCGGCAAATGGGAAGAATGCGTCGCTGGCGGCAACAGAATCCTTCGCGCGAATACCGGCTCGTTCAGTTGCCAAACGGCAGCTGTCGACGCGGTTCACCTGACCCATTCCAACACCGACAGAAGCGCCGTCCTTCGCTAGCAAGATTCCGTTTGATTTCACCGCACGGCAGGCGCGCCAAGCAAATGCGAGGTCCTGAAGAGTCTGGGCGTCGGCCTTCTTGCCGGAGACCAGCTTCCAACGCGAAATGTCAAAGGTGCTGAATTCGTCTGGTTCCTGCACCAAGAGGCCTCCGGAAATCTGCTTGATCTCGAGAGCCTCACGCGAGTAGTTTGCCGAAAGCTCTAGAACGCGAAGGTTCTTCTTGGCTAACAAAAGTTCAAGCGCAGCAAGCTCGAAACCTGGGGCTACGATCACCTCGGTGAAGATATCTGCTAGCTGCTTGGCAAGGTTCAGAGTTACCGGGCGGTTAGCCGCGACCACTCCACCGAATGCGGATAGCGGGTCGCATAGGTGAGCCTTGGCGTGAGCATCGGCGATTGGGTCCGGTTCGTCGTTAGAACCAATTGCGATTCCACAAGGGTTAGCGTGCTTGATGATGGCTACGGCAGGCTCCGAGTGATCGTATGCGGCACGCACGGCTGCATCGGCGTCAACGTAGTTGTTGTAGCTCATCTCCTTGCCACCGAGTAGCTTGGCCTGAGCAATGCCGGAAACCGTATTGTCGCCTGTCGATCGGTAAATTGCAGCAGGCTGGTGACTGTTCTCGCCATAGCGAAGAATGTTCACCAGTTCGCCTTCCAGAGCGATCTCAGCAGGGAACCCTGGGTTTTTGAGCTCGTTGCCCTTGCCCTGTCCAGCCTCATTGCGCCACTGAGATGTCAGCTCCGATGCAAACCACTCTGCAACTGCGCCGTCGTAGCGAGCCGTGTGAGCAAAGGCCGTTGCGGCAAGTGCACGTCTCTGCGCAAGGGTGGTTCCACCCTCGGCAATAGCGGCTACAACTTCTTGGTACTTGGTTGGGTCAACGACGATTGCCACGTTTGCGTGGTTCTTGGCCGAGGCACGAACCATCGCAGGGCCTCCGATGTCGATCTGATCGATTACTGCCTCACCCTTGGCTCCGTTGGCAACGGTTTGCTGGAACGGGTACAGGTTTACGACAACCAGTTGGAATGGCTGGATGTCTAGTTCGGCAAGCTGCTGCTCGTGATCGACAAGGCGAACGTCGGCGAGGAGACCACCGTGAACCTTCGGGTGAAGGGTCTTTACTCGACCGTCCAAGGATTCTGGGAATCCGGTAATCTCGGCCACCTCGGTAACCGCGAAACCTGCTTCGGCAATGGTTTTCGCGGTCGATCCGGTTGAAACCAACTCAACACCGGAACGGCTAAGTGCCTCCGCCAATTCAAGTAGCCCGGTCTTGTCAGAAACCGAAATCAGCGCGCGCTTGATTTCGATTCGATCTCGGTGTCGGTAGTCGCTCGGTTTGTGGTTATTGATTGCTGCCATTTGCGCCTCTTAGCTCGATGCGGTTTTCGGCGATTTCTCGAACCGTTCGCACCAAGAGCTCGCGCTCGATGGTCTTGATTCGCTCGTGAAGTTCACCTTCTGTTTCGTCTTGCAGAATCGTAAGACTCTGCTGGGCCAACTTCGGCCCGGTGTCAACACCTTCGTCGACGATGTGTATGGTAACTCCGGTTTCGGTCGCACCGGCAGCGAGTGCATCTCGCACCGCATGCGCACCAGGGAATGCTGGCAACAGCGATGGATGCGTATTAATGAGCTTTGGGGAAAGTGCAGAGACAAAAGCTGCTGGAAGAATGCGCATGAACCCGGCCAAGACAGTTAGGTCTGGTTTGAAAAAGTTCACGTTTTCCAGAAGCACTTCCGCCCACTGTTCACGGGTTTCGAAGGCACCTGGACTCACGACAAATGTTGGGATACCGAACAGTTCGGCGTGGGCTAGCCCTTCTGCAGGCTGGTCAGAGCCAACTGCCAAAATTCGGACAGGGTATAGCGGGTTGAGGGTGGCATCGAGAATCGCCCTTAGGTTACTTCCGCCACCGGAGATCAAAACAACTACACCAAGCACCACTAAAGTTTACCTTTTCAGATGCTCGGGAATCGGGCCTGCAGCAACCGGTTTCACCGAATAAAACGCAGCGACGAACGAGGCAGGGACAACCTCCGCGAAGGTCCACACCGCAACCCAAAGCGGGCTGGCGCCAATGTCTTGCATTCGACCTGGACCAATGCTCATGTGGGTTGCAAAAGCAAGGAGTGCGACTTCCGCAGAAGCGACCAAGCCGATGGAAATGGCAATGGTCAGCGCCGCACTCAAAGGTGTCGCAAAGTTGTGTCTAGCCTCGGCAGCGTGCTGTTTCACCATGGCGGTAAGAACAATTGCAACGACGAGCGGTATAGCCAAAGCGAGCAGTCCAAACGACAGGTCGCCAGTCGGAATGGCACTAAAAACGGGAATGGTTGGAATCGGCCCGAGAGTGGTTCCGAGGGGGCTAACGCTAGAGCCTGTTCCGAGGGTGAACCCGGCACCAACAATCCAGGCCAATACATAAAAAATTAGGTTGGGGATGATCGCGAGTTGAGCAAGAGTGACACCAAACCCGCCAAAGATTCCACCCTGGAGCCTCTCGTAAATCTCGATCACTCCGAGCCAGTTGACCGCCAAAAGCAGTGCTACCGAAATGGCCGAGATTGCCAGTAAAACCAAGACGAAACCGGTGCCAACTCGCAGTGCGGGCGAGGCTACAGAGGAAACCACCCAGTTGACCCTGCCCTGTAGGTTCTCGAAGAACGACGCCAGTTTCACGCGCTCGCTCGACTTTTCGAGCTTGAAGTCTGCCTTAGGGATTTCACCAAATAGAGACCCGCAGATCACGCCGAAGGTGTAGCTAATAGCAGGTACCAGGTATGCGCCGATGGTGTTTGGAGAGACCTGCGAGGTAGACGAAATACCAAAAAGTACAACCGAGATCAGTGCGTATACGACACCAGCCGTCAGCCAGCCCGGCCATAGAAGTCTCATTCCAGCCAAGCGCTTGCCACCACGCCAACCGAGTCCAAAAATGACTAGAAGGCTGCCTAGCGGAAGAGCAGAGAAACTGAACGCCGCGATGGTGTCGGACTTGGCGAAGTCGATTGACACTCCGTGAACGGCAAACCAAATGTTTGCCGCGTCACGGAATGAAATAACCCAATCGTGAGTCGCTCCGGAGTCGATCCACCAACTCAGAGTGGTTCCTCCGAGTATCAACGCCATGACTCCAACCGAAACCATCAGTGCATCGAATGCACCAATTAGAACGGCCGCAGCGCTGGTCCCCTCCCTGGCCTTGTCTGCCAAGGTTTAGAGGTTTGCGATAACTTCGCGCATCAGGGCAGCGGTCTCGCTAGGAGTCTTGCCAACCTTCACACCAACAGCCTCGAAGGCTTCCTTCTTGGCCTGAGCGGTACCCGCAGAACCGGAAACGATTGCACCGGCGTGACCCATGGTCTTGCCTTCAGGAGCAGTGAATCCAGCAACGTATGCAACGACAGGCTTGGTCACGTTGTCCTTGATGTAAGCAGCAGCCTTCTCTTCAGAGTCGCCACCGATTTCACCAATCAATACAATCGCCTTGGTCTCAGGGTCTGCCTGGAATGCAGCAAGTGCATCGATGTGAGTGGTTCCGATTACAGGGTCTCCACCGATACCGATAGCGGTCGACATACCGATGTCACGAAGTTCGTACATCATCTGGTAGGTAAGGGTTCCCGACTTCGAAACCAAACCGATCGGACCGTTTCCGGTGATGTTTGATGGGGTGATTCCTGCGTTCGACTTTCCAGGGCTGATGATTCCTGGGCAGTTAGGGCCGATGATTCTAGTCTTCTGACCCTTCGATACGTTGTATGCCCAGAAGCTTGCCGAGTCGTGAACCGGGATGCCCTCGGTGATTACAACTAGCAAAGGAATCTCGGCGTCGATTGCCTCAACCGCTGCAGCCTTCGAGAAGGCTGGTGGCACGAATGCAACCGAAACGTTAGCCGAGGTAGCAGCCATGGCCTCGGCCACGGTACCGAAGATTGGAAGAGACTTGCCACCAACCTCAACGGTTTCGCCAGCCTTGCGTGGGTTCACGCCACCAACAATGTTCGAGCCACCGGCGAGCATGCGAGCGGTGTGTTTCATTCCTTCACTACCGGTCATACCCTGAACGATGATTCGCGAGTCTTCGTTTAGAAAAATTGCCATTTGTCTTTATTCCTTCTCGCGCTTACTTGTTCGCCAACTCGGCGGCCTTGTCGGCTGCTTCGTCCATGGTGGCAACTACGGTCACCAGCGGGTGGTTGGCTTCAGCCAAAATTCTGCGGCCTTCTTCAACGTTGTTTCCGTCGAGGCGAACCACTAGCGGCTTGGTTGCAGATGCACCAAGCTTGGCTAACGCTCCAACGATTCCGTTTGCAACGGCGTCACAGGCGGTGATTCCACCGAAGACGTTTACGAAAACGCTCTTCACCTGTGGGTCACCGAGAATAACGTCTAGACCGTTGGCCATAACCTCAGCCGAGGCGCCACCACCGATGTCTAGGAAGTTTGCTGGGCGAACGTTGCCGTGCTTTTCGCCGGCGTATGCCACGACGTCGAGGGTCGACATTACGAGACCGGCACCGTTTCCGATGATTCCAACTTCGCCGTCAAGCTTCACGTAGTTGAGGTCCCAGGCCTTGGCCTTTGCCTCTAGAGGGTCGATTGCATCTCGTTCCATCGACTCACGTTCGGTGTGACGGAACTCTGCATTGTCGTCTAGCGAAACCTTGCCATCGAGGGCCAGGATCTGACCGTCCACAGTCTCAACTAGCGGGTTTACCTCAACAAGGGTTGCGTCTTCCTTCACGAACACGTCGTAAAGCTTCACCAAAACCGGTGCGACCTTGGCAGCTGTTTCGCTGTCGAAGCCACCCTGCGCAGCAATTTCGAGCGCCTTGGCTAGGTCGATGCCACGAACGGCGTCGACCGGAACCTTTGCCAGTGCGTCTGG
>Ga0228702_1001864_pt1 | contig 12751 bp, 9 predicted proteins | sample McNCre217_Aug_MG_2_FD_178018 | JGI IMG/M metagenome (GOLD analysis project Ga0228702, IMG submission 178018) | Freshwater microbial communities from McNutts Creek, Athens, Georgia, United States - 20-17_Aug_MG | ecosystem: Environmental > Aquatic > Freshwater > Creek | place: USA: Georgia... | reverse complement strand
TGCGGCACCTTTGAGCATATTGCGGCGGCCTGAGCCTTTTTGGATATCTGTCATTCGGGGATCTCCTAGGGATTTATCAAAGACACTTGAACATAACAAGAGGGGCTATTCTTATGCCTTGGGGCTATCGAGAATGTGGGGGTTTCCCCCAGTCACAAAAGAGAAACATTTGCGGTTTTGTCTCCTGCGTGACCGCTTGGCGCTCATATACTGCCCAGCCATTGAAGTATTTCAAAACAAACAACCCCACACGATGAGTTTTTTAGCCCTCGACGTAGGCAACACCCGATTGAAGTGGGCGTTGTTCGATAGTCCAAAGCCCCGGGCTACTTTGATAGACCAAGGCGCTGTTTTCTTGGAGAACATCGACCGTTTGGGGGACAACGAATGGCGCAATCTTGCGGTGCCCAACCAGATGCTGGGTTGCATCGTGGCTGGCGAGGCGATACGCCGTCGGGTGGAGGAACAGCTGGAACTTTGGGACTTCACGCCCCACTGGGCGGTGTCTTCCCCTGCCGAGGCGGGTGTGACCAACGGCTACGACCACCCCACCCGCCTGGGTGCAGATAGATGGGTGGCCATGATTGGTGCTTATGCGCGTATGCGCGAACAGACGCAAGGCAAATCTGCTCGGCCCTTGGTCGTGGTGATGGTCGGCACAGCGGTGACGGTCGAAGCGATTGACGCCTCCGGCAAATTTTTGGGCGGGCTGATCTTGCCTGGACACGGCATCATGTTGCGCGCCTTGGAGTCCGGCACGGCCGGCTTGCGCGTGCCGACTGGCGATGTGCGTGAATTTCCCACCAACACCAGCGACGCTTTGACCAGCGGCGGTACGTTTGCCATTGCTGGCGCGGTCGAGCGCATGGTGCAGCATGTGCGTACCCATTGCAACGCAGAGCCGATTTGCTACATGACCGGTGGCGCGGGTTGGAAAATGGCGCCTAGTATGTCGGTGCATTGCGAGTTGGTGGAGTCGCTGATATTCGACGGATTGCTGGAGATTGCCGACCAGCGCTTAAATAGCCATAAACCTTAGGCTATTCGCCTTACATCCAACTGCATTGCGCAGCCCGCAGACGTGAACGTGCGTCTAATTGCGGGAATTTACCGGCGTGACAAATAGGCGTGACTAAGGCTAGACTGGCGTGATGCAAATACTAGATTCACTCGTCACCCAAGCCGCCAGCATCACCGCTGTGCGCCGCGATATCCACGCGCATCCCGAACTTTGCTTCCAAGAGCAGCGCACCTCTGACGTGGTGGCGGCCAAGTTGACCGAATGGGGTATCCCGATTCACCGTGGCATGGGCACTACGGGGGTGGTGGGCATTATCAAAAACGGTACGAGCGACCGTGCCATTGGTTTGCGTGCCGATATGGACGCTCTGCCTTTGCAAGAGTTCAACAAGTTTCCGCACGCCAGCCAACACCCCGGAAAAATGCACGCTTGTGGCCACGATGGCCACGTGGCCATGTTGTTAGCGGCGGCGCAGCATTTGGCGAAAAACCGCAACTTTGACGGCACGGTCTATGTCATCTTTCAACCGGCTGAAGAAGGCGGTGGCGGTGCACGTGAAATGATCAAAGACGGCTTGTTTGAGAAATTTCCCATGCAAGCGGTCTACGGCATGCACAACTGGCCAGGTTTGGGCGTCGGCAAATTCGCGCTGAGTGCGGGGCCGGTGATGGCGTCGAGTAACGAGTTCACCATCACCATCCACGGCAAGGGCAGCCATGCTGCATTGCCGCACAACGGCATCGACCCAGTGCCTATTGCTTGCCAAATGGTGCAAGCCTTTCAGACCATCATCACCCGCAACAAAAAACCTGTGGATGCTGGTGTGATTTCGGTCACCATGATCCATGCGGGCGAAGCCACCAATGTGGTGCCAGACCAATGCCAGATGCGCGGGACGGTGCGTACTTTCAGCATTGAAGTGCTAGACATGATTGAGGCCCGTATGCGTGAAGTGGCCCAACACATTTGCACTGCTTTTGGTGCGACCTGCGAGTTCGATTTCCATCGCAACTATCCGCCGACCATCAACCACGAAGCAGAAACGGATTTCGCCAAAAAAGTGATGGCAAGCATCGTGGGCGAAGCCAATATCGTTGCGCAAGAACCCACCATGGGCGCGGAGGACTTCTCCTACATGTTGCAAGCCGTACCCGGTGCCTACGCTTTCATCGGTAACGGCGAAGGCGCCCACCGAGAAATAGGCCACGGCGAAGGCCCTTGCACCCTGCACAACCCCAATTACGACTTCAATGATGAACTCATCCCGCTAGGCGGAACGTTCTGGGTGAAGTTGGTAGAGGCTTCATTAATTGGGGTCAGAACCTAATTAACCTAGTAAGCCGCTAACAACGCTTGCAAATGTGCCTTGTTCTTTCCGGCGGCGAAGGGCGATAACAAGCTAAGCACATGTTTCGCGCCCCGCAATAAAGAGGCTTGGGCGCTTTCAGGTTCTAGTGCGTGGCGAGGGTCCCGTACATATTCGTAGCTTAGCCACCATGTCAGCATGACCACCATGTGTGTGGCGGTGGCTTCGCGTTCAGAAACGGTGATCGCCAATACGCCTGCATGCTCCAAGCTGTCGAGCACAGTTCGAAATGCGGTGGTTTTGTGAAGTAGGCCATCTTTGATTTGCGCCTCTAACCGTCGATTTTTACTGAGCAAGTCGTTGAGGTCGCGGTATAAGAATCGGTATTGCCAAACCAACTCAAACAAGGTGTGCATAAAGAACCATGCGTCTTCTACATCATGTACGCCAGGCGCAGCACTCAGCAATTCGTTCAGCGCAGTTTCATAGCGGGTGAAAAGCGCGTTGACCAGCTCGTCTTTGGCGGGGAAGTGGTAGTACAAATTCCCTGGGCTGATATTGAGCTCCGAAGAGATCAGCGTCGTGGAGACGTTGGGTTCGCCAAAGCGGTTAAAAAGCTCCAGCGTCACCCCCAAAATTCGCTCAGCGGTTCGACGGGGCGCTTTTTTCATGTTGGGAATTAATTAGGTTCTGACCCCAATTAAAGCTCTTACTTTTTGGTGGCGGCTGGCTTGGTTTTGGCGGCAGTTTTTTTAGTTGCCGTAGTTTTGCCGCCTAGTTGCGCTTCCAAGGCGGCAATACGCGCTTGCAGGTCTTTGAGGTCTTGTGCGGAGGGCATGCCCATGCGGTGCAGGGCCTTGGCGACGCGGTCTTCGAAGATGTTTTCTAGCTTGTCCCATTGACCGGTGGCACGCTCGTTCAAAGTTTGGGCGGCATGGGTGGCTTTTTCGGTGGCTTCTGCGAGTTTTTCAGCGGCGGTTTGTTGCACTTTGCGTTGCATGGTGATGCCGTCGGTCACGAGTTTTTCAAAGGCTTTGGTGCCTTCTTGTTGCGCTTTCGAAAATGCGCCAAGGCCAGCGAGCCAAATTTGTTGCGCCTGCTCTTTCACGTTGTCGGTCATGTGGGCGGGGTCAAAAGGGTTTTTGGTGGACATGGCAAAACTTTCAAAGTTGGTGTGGCAAAGGCATTGGCCAGACTTGCAATTTGTTAAGCGTATCAAGTTTGGCGCTACGCATACCCTGCAAACCCGCACTTTAACCCGTTACATATGTGGGGAGCAATATGCGTTTGCGCGGACAAACCGATCGTGAGCGGTTCGGCAAGAGTTTGAGTCGCCCCCAAAGTTCAGTAAGATAAGAACTACTCTTAAAAGCATAAACAACAACATGCCAGAAATAAGCAATGCCGCTTGGTATGTCGTCCATACCAAGCCTCGCCAGGAAACGAGGGCTTTGGAGAACCTGCAAAACCAAGGTTTCGAATGCTTTTTGCCGACGATGGAGGTTGAAAAGCTTCGAAACCAGCGCGTCATGCGCGTGGTCGAGCCCATGTTCAGCCGTTACATGTTTATCCAATTGGATGACACCACCCAAAACTGGGGACCTATTCGATCCACTTTGGGCGTGAGCAAGCTTGTCAGCTTCGGCCATATTCCAGCGAAAGCACCACCTGAGTTGATTGAGTTTTTACGCCAAGCGCCACAAGAGACGGTCGAGCGTTTGTTTGATCTAGGTAGCAACGTGCGCGTTGCGAGTGGACCGTTGAAGGGTTTAGAAGGCCAATACTTGGCCCACGATGGCGAGACCCGTGCTTTTGTGTTGGTCGAGTTGCTAGGCCAGCCGCAAAAACTGCGCATCACCTTAGACAGTTTGCGCGTCGCTTAATCTCGACGCCTTTATTTATTCGCCAAAGCGGCTGCCTCAGCCGCCGCACTCGCCCGCAAAGCAAATTCAGCCCTCAACGCCCGCAACTTCTCGCGTGGATCTTCTTGGACGGTGGTTTTGTCCAACGCCATTTCGGCGATGAAGCGACTAGGTTGCGAGACCACCATGTCGCGGCCTTTTTTGCGTCGTTTGGTCCAGCTCACCGACAAGGTGTTTTTGGCGCGGGTGATGCCCACATACATCAGGCGACGTTCTTCCTCTAAGCGGGTGACCAAACTTTCATTGGTGTGTTCGCTGCCGGCTTCGTCGTCCATGCGAAACGGCAACATGCCCTCGGTCACGCCGATCAGCATCACATGGGGCCACTCCAAACCTTTGGCCGCGTGGAGCGTGGAAAGAGTCACCACGTTTTGGTCTTTTTCGCGTTCGTTCAAAGTCGAGAGCAAGGCAATGGTTTGTGCGACTTCGAGTAAGTTTTTTTGCTCTGATGCCATCGTCGCGCCAGCGGTGTCTTCGATCTCGCCGCCACAACGCTGCGCCATCCAGTCGCAAAACTCCATCACATGCGTCCAGCGCGCAGCGGCCATTTGCGGGCTGTCTTCCGCGTCGTAGAGATGTTTTTCGTAATCGATGTCTTTGAGCCAGGTGTTTAAAAACGCACGCGCGTCTTCGGCGCCTTTGGTTTGTTTGGCGCGGTAGGCCAGGTCGTTCACAAAACGGCCGAACTCGTGCAGGCTTCCTACTGCGCGCGCATTGAGCACCGTGGGCAAACTACTGCTAAACAAAGCCTCAAACAAACTCACTTTGTACTGCGTGGCAAACAGCCCAAGGCTTTGCAAAGTTTGGTGGCCGATGCCGCGTTTAGGCGTGGTGACCGCGCGCAAGAACGCCGGGTCGTCATCGTTGTTGACCCACAGGCGCAACCAAGCGCAGAGATCGCGAATTTCTGCACGGTCAAAAAAACTTTGACCGCCAGATACCTTGTACGGAATTTGCGCTTTGCGAAAAGCCTTTTCCAAGACGCGCGCTTGGTGGTTGGCGCGGTAGAGCACAGCGAAGTCTTGCAGTTCTTTGTGCTGCGGGCCCGCAGTGGCTTCTACGCCATTGCGCAGAGATTGAATGCGCGCCACCACGCGTTCGGCCTCGTGCTCTTCGTTGTCGGCGTCGACCACGCGCACGGGTTCGCCTTCGCCCAATTCTGAAAACAAAGTTTTGGGAAACAGTTTGGGGTTGGCCCCAATCACTTGGTTGGCGGCGCGCAAAATCGCGCTGGTGGAACGGTAGTTTTGCTCGAGCTTGATGACTTTGAGGGCAGGAAAGTCTTGCGGCAAGCGGCGCAAGTTGTCGAGTGTGGCGCCGCGCCAGCCATAGATCGATTGGTCATCGTCGCCCACAGCGGTGAAGCGGGCTTTCTCGCCGACCAAACACTTGAGCACTTCGTACTGCGTGGCATTGGTGTCTTGGTATTCGTCGACTAGTACGTGGGCCAGTTGGGCTTGCCATTTCTCGCGCACATCGTCGTGGTTTTGTAAAAGCTTGAGGGGCAGACCGATCAGGTCGTCAAAGTCCACGCTTTGGTAGGCGCTCAAACGCTCTTCGTAACGTGCCATGATTTTGGCGATGGTGCGCTCGTTGTCGTCTTTGGCGATGGCTAGCGCTTGCTCGGAATTGAGCCCCATGTTTTTCCACAGGCTGATCGTCCATTGCCATTGGCGCGCTGTGGCGGAGTCGGTGGTGCCGCCCGCGTCTTTCAAAATGCTGGTGACGTCGGCGCTGTCCATGATGGTGAACTGCGGTTTGAGCCCGACCGCCGCGCCGTTTTGGCGCAGCATGCGCACGCCCAGGGCGTGGAAGGTGCATATCAGCACTTCATTGGCGGCTTTGCCAATCAATTGTTTGGCGCGCTCGCGCATTTCAGCTGCGGCTTTGTTGGTGAACGTGATGGCGGCAATGCGTTGCGGTTCACAGCCGACTTGGATGAGGCGGCCAATTTTGTGCGTGATGACGCGGGTTTTGCCAGACCCCGCACCCGCGAGCACCAGACAAGGCCCCTGCAAGAAATTAACGGCTTCTTGTTGCGCGAAATTCAGACCAGCAGACATTCAGGGGACAGTTCAAGCAAAGCTGGCAATGATACTGGTGCACCCAGAAGGCAAAATACAGCGGTGCTTAATATTTTGTTAGTAACGTTTCCATTTTTTGCGTTGGTCTTGGCGGGCTTTGTCGCTGCCCATCGGGGTTGGTTGCCCTTAGACGCGATTCCCGGCCTCAACGGTTTCGTCTTGTTTTTTGCCCTGCCTTGCATGCTGTACCGCTTTGGCGCGGGCACGCCTATCTTGCAATTGCTGGATGTCACGCTGTTTTGCGCTTACCTGTTGTGCGCTTTGCTGATGGTGGGGTTCGTCGTGGCGGTGAGTTTGAGCCGGCGTATTGGCTGGAACGACGCGGCATTTGGCGCATTGGTGGGAGCGTTTCCTAACACTGGCTTCATGGGCGTGCCGCTTTTGGTGGCGCTCTTGGGCTCGGCCGCTGCGGGCCCCGCGATCGTGACTATTTTGGTGGACTTGATCATCACTACGTCTTTGTGCATTGCCTTGTCGCGACTAGATGGCGCGGATGAGCATGGCGCCAGCAAAGCCGCACGCAATGCTTTAAAAGGCGTTTTGACCAACCCAATGCCCTGGGCGATTTTGATGGGCGCTGCGTCTTCAGGCCTAGGATTTACTCTGTTAGAACCCATCGAAAAAACCGTGGCGTTGTTGGCAGACTCGGCATCGCCAGTTGCGCTTTTCACGATCGGCGCGGTGCTGGCGCGTTCGCAGATCCGCGCCAACGAAACCCACCACGACCCGATTCTGTGGCGCGATGTTTTGCCTACGGTTTTCTTCAAGTTGGTCTTGCATCCCGTCTTGGTGTTGCTGGTTTTCTCGACGGCTATCCAACAAGGCTTTCACGTCGAGCGGTTCACGCTTGTCGTCGTGGTCTTGGTCGCTTCTTTGCCGAGTGCCAGCAATGTGGCCTTGTTGACCGAGCGTTTTGGGGCTGATACGGGGCGCATCGCCAAAATTATTTTGCTGTCCACCGCTACTGCGTTTTTAACATTTTCAGGTGCTGTGGCACTTTTAACTGGCAATTAGCTTCAGCGGCTCAAATCGCCAAAGGATCCACGTCAATCGCCCACCGAATAATTTGCCTGTGCTCGGATCGCAGGGCATGCACTTGCGGATGCCAAATGCTTAAAAACTGCTGCAATGCTTTGCGCGATTGGCATTCGATCAGCATTTGTGCGCGTTCAACATTAGCAACCCGTTGCATGGCCATGGGCACTGCGGGGTAGATGTCAATCTGCAGTGATTCGGCCAAGCCGGCACCTGCATCACGCATCGCATTTAAAAAAGTCTGTGCGGCAGTTTGTTCACGTGCCTCAGCGCGCACCAAAGCTTGGAAACTAAAGGGCGGCAGTTGGGCCTGTTGACGCTCGCCAAGTTGTTGAGCAGCAAATGCAGGGTAGTCATGTTGCTTCAATGCTTCAAACAAGGGATGCTGGGGGTGAAAAGTTTGCACCCACATTTCGCAAGGGCTGATGCGTTGCATTTGGGCATCTCGGCCAGCGCGCCCCGCTGCTTGCATCAGCAAACTGAACAAGCGCTCAGGCGCGCGAAAGTCACTCGAGAACAAAGCGCCATCGGGATTCATCGCCGCCACCAAGCTCACCCTGCGAAAGTCGTGGCCCTTGGCGATCATTTGGGTGCCTACCAGCACGTCTACCGCGCCCGCATGGACCTCGGCGAGTTGGCGCTCTAGCTCGCCTTTGAGGCGCGTGCTGTCTGCATCGATGCGGCTAATACACAAAGGTTCGCCGTCCGCGCGACGCACATCGGACAAAAGCTCGCCCAAATGCTCTTCGAGTTGTTCTGTGCCGCGCCCCAAGGGCTGAATGTCTGCATTGCCGCAAGCGGGGCAGGCACGCGGCACCGACTGGGTAAAGCTGCAATGGTGGCAACGCAAGGTGCGGTCGAGTTTGTGAAACACCCGAAACGCGCTGCAATGCGGACACTGGCTTTTCCAGTCGCAATCTGGGCAATGCAAGACAGGGGCATAGCCTCGGCGGTTGAGCAATACCAAGATCTGCTCGCCCCGCGTCACACGCTCGCGCATGGCGTCTAACAATTGGCTGGAGAACACTGTTTTTTTGGGTTGGTGGTTCATGTCCACCCGACGCACAAAAGGCAGGGCACCATCGCCCACGCGAGACGGCATATGCAAACGCATATAGCGTCCGGCTTGCGTGGTGCCGGTGGCTGGTCGGCTGTGGTGCCAACTCTCAAGCGAGGGCGTCGCCGAACCTAGGATGACTTTGGCGTTTTCTAATTGCCCTCGGTAGATAGCTAAGTCTCGCGCTGAGTAACGAGCGCCTTCTTGCTGTTTGTAGCTAGGGTCATGTTCTTCGTCGACCACGATGAGCTGCAAATGTGGCATCGACGCAAATACCGCCATGCGTGTACCCAAAACGATGCGCGCTTGGCCGTTATGCGCCGCCAACCAATTCTTCAAACGCTGCGCGGGCGTGAGGTTGCTGTGCATGGCGACCACACAATCGTCGCCCCACTGCGGCGCAAAGCGCTCGCGAAAGCGCGACTCCAGTTGTGGTGTGAGGTTGATCTCGGGCACCATCACCAAAATTTGTGCGGATGCGTCTTTGGCTAACTGGGACTGCGCTGCGCGCAAATAGACCTCGGTTTTGCCGCTGCCAGTGTTGCCATAAAGCAGGAAAGGGCCTTTGTGGGTGGATGTTTTGAAGGACTTGGGCTTGTTCGGGGGTCGAAGCTGGAGCTGCGAAGATTTTTGGAGATACGGGTTCAGCAGCCTTGCTTTGCCGCGTCAAGCGACGCGTCCATTGCTCTGCGCTCAGTTCGCGCAATTGGTTGGGAAGGGCGGCTAAGGCGACTTCTCCAACACTGCGTTGGTAATAGTGCGCTGCGAAGCGCACCAAGTCGCACCAGTGGGTGTTGAGAGGTGCTATGCCCCCTAGCACGCTAGAAATTGGCCGCAGTGTGAGAGCGGTGTTACTTGACGGGGTGTCAGAGCCGTTTTGTTTTTCTGCAATGGCGTTATCGCTTGCAGGGCTTGCATCCCACACGACGCCCAATAACTCTCTTTTGCCCAAAGGCACTCGAACCAAGGTGCCTATCGGAAGTATTTCTGCGCTTTCATACGACAACACATCGGCCAACCCGCTGTGTGCGGGGGTGTGGACGATTACTGAAACTAAGTGAGACATGTCAAGTGTCAAGTTGGCGTGATGAGTTGAGGTAATTTGCGAAAGAGCGACTTAAGTGCTTGATTTTTATAGGCTTGGAAGGAAACTCAGTATTTCTGTGGATAACTTTGTTGATATGTTGTCGTGAGCGGTGCCAAAGGCGCATCAATCAAGGCTTTGAACAGATTGCTCGAAAAAAAAGCATTCAGTTAAATCTATATAAATCAACGACTTAGCGAATTTAAACTTTTTTGAATGACAAATCCGATATGCCGCAAGGAGTTGTGATATGGGCCTTAATTTTGTGCATAAGTAGGTGTTGTGTGACAAAAATTTTGTAGATTCTTGCCATTTTTGTGCTAGTTGTTCGCCTGTTTTGGCTGAATGTGGTCCAAAGCCTCACGCACCTGCGCCGCACTCAGCAGTTCAGACAGAACGCGTGGCGCGCGATTTGGCGCATACAACACATACACGGGAACCCCGCTACGTCCCAGTTCCGCCAAGGCGCGTGAGATAGCAGGGTCGCGTCGCGTCCAGTCAGCGCGCATCAAAAGCACCTGTTTGGCGGCAAAGTCGGCCAGCACATCGGCTTGGTTGAGAGTGGTTTGTTTGTTGATTTGGCAGGTCACGCACCAAGCGGCAGTGAAGTCGACAAAAACGGCGTGGCCTTGGGCGAGTTCCGCTTGCACCGCCTCTGCAGACCAGTTTTGCCAAGGGTCGCTTGCCTTTGTGGTGGTACTTGCAGTGGCGCTGGGCGCTGGTGTTTCTTGTGGGACTGGGTTGGTATTTGTGTGGACCTCAAGGCCAATCCAGCCAATAGCTACTAGGCCCAATACCTGGACAACACGTGCGAGCGCAGTTCTAAAGCGACTCGCCCATACCGTGACCGCCACTAATAACAATCCGCCAAGTAAAAGCATGGCCTGCGTCACACTGGTTTGCAGGCCAAAAACCCAGAGCAACCAGACAACGGTCGCGAGCATGGGAAATGCCAAAGCGTGTCGGAGTGTGACCATCCACATTCCGGGCTTGGGTAAAGCGTGCGCCACCGCAGGTACCCAACTTGCCATTAGAAATGGCGAGGCTAGGCCAAGCCCCATACAGGCAAAAACCGAAAGAGCTTGCCAAGCAGGCAGGGTCATGGCCACACCCAAAGAAGCCCCCATGAATGGTGCGGTACAAGGCGACGCCACGGCTACCGCTAGCACGCCGGAGAGCAATGCATCCACTACGGGGTGTCGTGATTGCAAAGCAGCAAGACTAGCGGGCAGCACATGTCCCAAGCTAAATACATCCCATAGGTTCAAAGCGATGAGCGTGAAGAGCACTGCTAGCACGGCAACCACAGCTGGGGTTTGCAATTGAAATCCCCAGCCCAGTTGTTCGCCCATGGCGCGAAGCAATAAAACCGCACCCCCTAATGCCAAAAAGCTTGCCACGACGCCAACGGTGTAGGCGACACCCGCCATGCGGTGTGTGTGTTTGCTCGTGCTGTGTTGGGTAAAACCCAATAATTTGATAGCCAAAATCGGCAAGACGCAGGGCATGGCGTTCAAAATCAGACCGCCTAAAAGTGCGCCAGCGAGTGCGAGCAGGAATCCCAGTGCACTGCCATCCGAGTTGGCGGGGGTCGCAGTAGTTGCGACTTTATTGTTGGGGGCCGTTGCAAAAGCTTGGGCTTTAGGGCTCGGCCACGCACTAGAGACTGGCAAATCCAGTTCAACGCCTTGTCGGGACTCGCCCCCGTTTTCAGACACCAGCAACCAACTGATTTGCGCAGGGCTCTCGTTGCGCGCCGAGCTCACGGGTAAGCGTGCCGACCAAGTCGTGCCTTGCCAAGATTGTTCGGCCAGCGCATGTTGGTCTGTCGCAGACTCCAAAAGCTCAGGTTCATTGGGGTAGAGGGATAGTTTTTGTCCCACCCAGTTGGCGGGCAGGCCTTCTACTTTGGCGACCAAAAAATCACCGTCAAACTGCACGGATTGTTGACGCGTGTTCAGTTTGGTGGCTTGCTGTTTAAAAAGCGCAGTGAATGATGCGGCGTGTGGCGCAAAACTTGTGTTTGCGGGCAATTGGAGTGCAAGGTCAGCTTCTTGGGGGATGCACTCTAAACGGCAGACCAGCCAATTGGCATGCAATTGCACGGGCAGCTGGCCATTGATCGGGGCGCGATAGGCCGATGTGACTTGGACCGCTACGGCCAACAGCGCGTCGCCATCAAAACCATAGTTGGTGAGCGTGCCCGCAGACAGTTTTTTGGGTAGTGGCCAAATTACGGGACCCACCTCAAGGCCTGGCGGCAATGTGAATTCCAGCTGGGTGGGCAGGCCCGAGTCACCCGGGTTGCGCCAATAGGTGTGCCATTCGCGCGTGTGTTGTAGTTGCAAACCTAGCCAAAAGGTTTTGCCTGTTTGCACACCGTCTGGTGCATGCGCCACCAACTCGGCGCGTACTTGCGGTGTGGAAACCACAGCGCTTTTTGCTGAAACCGTTAGTTGTGCCCATGCCGTACCCGCCCCAGAACTGACGATAACGAGCCAAAACAACAGGCGAATCACAAACGTATGCATGGCGGAGATGTTAACTAGGCGACGAAAGTAAGATCTGGCTATGTCCAAAGACATCCGTTTCACTAATGCATTAGCCACCCACCGCTGGGCAGCTATGAACAGCCAAGACTTTGCGCAGCTCAACCCAGCGCGTGCCGTGGCGGTTTTGCCATTGGGTGCGACCGAGCAACATGGCCCCCATTTGCCCTTGAATGTGGACACCGTGTTGGTCGATGGAGTGGTCGACGCGGCGATCACGCATCTGGACAAACAAGACCCGGTGTTGGTCTTGCCGACCCAAACCGAGGGCTTGAGCACCGAGCACATGGCGTTTGCAGGCACGCTCACACTTTCGCCCCAAACTGTGATTTCCCAATGGTGCGACCTCGGCGCCAGTGTGGCCCGCGCGGGTATCAAAAAGCTTTTGCTTTTCAACGCACACGGCGGCAATGTCGGACTGATGGATGTGGTGGCGCGTGAATTGCGCGCCCAGCATGGTTTGATTGTTTACAGCAGCAGTTGGTACAACTTACCACTCGACGAAAAAGTGATGGCGCAATTCAGCGCCGATGAGCACCGCTTTGGCATCCACGCGGGCGATATCGAAACCTCGATGATGCTGGCGCTAGCCCCTGAATCCGTAGATATGGCGAAAGCGCAAAACTTTGCTTCCAGCTCGCAACAACGCGCTGCCACCTACCCCATTCTGGGCAATGGACGCAGTGCGAAATT
>Ga0228702_1001861_pt1 | contig 12764 bp, 9 predicted proteins | sample McNCre217_Aug_MG_2_FD_178018 | JGI IMG/M metagenome (GOLD analysis project Ga0228702, IMG submission 178018) | Freshwater microbial communities from McNutts Creek, Athens, Georgia, United States - 20-17_Aug_MG | ecosystem: Environmental > Aquatic > Freshwater > Creek | place: USA: Georgia... | reverse complement strand
CGGGGATACATGATGCCTTTGTGGCGGCGCTGACGGCGGCGATGGCGGCTTTGCGGTTGGGCGATCCGTTGGACGCCGCGACGCAGATTGGTCCGGTGGTTTCGGAAAGCCAGCTTGCGGGCAATCTGGACTACGTCCGGCTTGCCACGGAAGAAGGCTGCGAGGTGATCGGCGGTAAAAGGCTGAACCGGAGCGGTACGTTCCAGTCTCCGGCGCTGTTTCTGGGGGCGACAAACCAGATGCGAAGCAGCCGCGACGAAATCTTTGGCCCCTGCGCCAGTGTCATCAAGGTTGCCGACTTCGACGAGGCTTTGGCCACGACCAATGACACGGTCTTTGGCCTGTCCTCGGGCATCTGCACGGGGTCATTGAAACATGCGACCGCGTTCCGGCGCGGGTCAAAGGCTGGGATGGTCATGGTCAACCTGCCGACGGCGGGGGTAGATTACCATGTGCCGTTCGGTGGACGCGGCGCCTCCAGCCTTGGCGGGCGCGAGCAGGGGCGCATGGCGATGGAGTTCTACACGTCGGTCAAGACAGCTTATACATTCGCGGGGTGATCATGCTGGAAAAACGCCTTGCCGCGATTTTGGGGCCAAAGGGATGGGTTCCGGCGGCGGATAGTGCGCCGTGGGCGCGCGATTGGCTTGACCGCTATGGCGTGCCACCGCTTGGGGTGGCGCGTCCGGCCTCGACCGCCGAGGTGGCGGCGCTGATGGCCGCGACCCATGCGGCGGGCGTTTCCGTGGTGCCGCAGGGCGGCAATACGGGGCTGTGCGGGGCTGCGGTGGCAGGGGCTGCGGGCGGCGTGATCTTGAACCTTGGGCGCATGGCGGCGATGGAGCCGCCCGATCTCGCCGGCGGCCGCATCGCGGTCGAGGCTGGTGTGATTCTGGCGCGGCTGCATGACGCCTTAGACGGCACGGGCCAGATGTTTCCGCTGCATCTGGGGGCCGAAGGCTCGGCCCAGATCGGCGGGCTGATCGGCACCAATGCGGGCGGCAGTCAGGCTTTTCGCTATGGTATGATGCAGGATCTGGTACTGGGGCTGGAGGTGGTCTTGCCCGATGGCGCGGTTTGGGATGGCCTGCGCGGGGTACAAAAGGACAACGCGGGCTATCAGTTGCGAAAGCTGTTCTGCGGCGCCGAAGGGACTTTGGGCGTGGTGACACGGGCCGTTCTGCGCCTGCATGCCGCGCCTCGCCAAAGGGTGACGGCCCTGCTGGCCCTGCCATCCTTCGAGGCGGCGGTGGAATTTGGCGCAGATATCCGTGCCGAAGCGGGCGAATTCGTGCAGGCGATGGAGTTCTTTTCGGAAACCGGACTGGGCCTTGCCCTGCACTACGTATCGGGTCTGACTTGGCCGCTGGAAAGTCGCGCTGCCGCTTATCTGCTGCTGGAACTGGGGTCAGGCTCGGCGCGGGTGCCGCTGGATGACATCATGTCGGCGCTTCTGGAACAGGGGATCGAGCAGGGCCGCATCATCGATGGCGCGCTGGCCGCGTCCGAGGCACAGCGCGCCGCCTTCTGGCGCTTGCGCGAGGAACAGCCTGAGGGGCAGCGTCTGGCAGGCCCGCAGTTGAAGCATGACATTTCGGTGCCGCCCGCCCTTATCGCCGCGTTCGTGGCCAAGGCTGCTAAGGTTTGCGAAGGCTTGGTGCCCGATGTGCGGATCAATCCCTTTGGCCATCTGGGTGATGGCAACATCCACTACAACTTGACACCGCCGCAGGGGGCGGCGGGGTTTGGCGGGCGCGATGCCGAACTGGCGCTGGCGCTGGCACGGCTTGCCACCACGATGGGCGGAAGTTTCGCGGCAGAACATGGGCTTGGCCGATCAAAGGTCGCGCTGGCCGATGCCTTGCGTTCGCCGGTGGAACGCCAGTTGCAGCGCGTTATCAAACAGGCAGTCGACCCTGCCGGAGTGATGAATCCGGGTGTTATTCTTAACGCCACAGACAAGAATAACTTGTCTATTTGAGGAATTTCTTGATTTTTGCCGCAAGCATTGCGTGGCAAAAAGAGGGTCAAACAAGGACGGATTGCAAAGATGCGGAACGGTGGTCAGCTATTGGTGGAAAGCCTTGTGTCGCTTGGCGCGCGCAAGGGGTTTGGCGTGCCGGGCGAAAGCTATCTTGCGGTTCTGGATGCGCTGCACGACACGCAAGGCCGGCTTGATTTTGTGCTGTGCCGGAACGAGGGCGGTGCGGCCTTCATGGCGGCGGCATGGGGCAAGCTGATGGGGCAGCCTGGGCTGTGCTTTGTGACCCGTGGGCCGGGCGTGACGAATGCCTCGATCGGCATTCACACGGCGATGCAGGATTCCGTTCCGATGATCATCTTCGTCGGTCAGGTCGGCACCGACATGAAGGGCCGCGAGGCGTTTCAGGAAATCGACTATCGCGCCGTGTTCGGCACGATGGCCAAATGGGCAGCCGAGATTGACGATGTGGGGCGCATTCCGGAAATCCTTGCCCGTGCTTGGGTGACGGCCACGACGGGCCGCCCCGGCCCTGTGGTGATCGCGCTTCCCGAAGACATGCTGACCAGCCTGACCGATGCCGCGCCGCTGACCAGCCCTGCGCGCATTGCCGAAGCCGCCCCCGATGCGGCCACGGTGGCCGAGGCGCTTGGGCTGCTGCAAGACGCGCAGCGCCCGCTGATCCTGATTGGCGGTTGCAACTGGACCGAAGCGGGCCAAACCGCCCTGCAAGGCTTTGCCGAAGCCAGCGACATTCCGGTGGTTGCGGCCTTCCGCTATCAGGATCAGTTCGACAACCACTCGCCGGTTTACGCCGGCGAGGCGGGGGTGGGGATGCCCGCCCATGTCAAGCGCCTGATCCGTGAGGCGGATGTGATCCTTGCGATCAACACCCGCTTTGGCGAGATGACGACCGACGGTTATACGCTGCTGTCGGTGCCGGTGCCGAGCCAAACGCTGATCCATGTGCATGGGTCAGACCGCGAGATTGGCAAGGTCTATCAACCTGCGCTTGGCATTCAGGCTGGTCCCAATGCCTTTGCCGCCAGCCTGCGCCCGGTTTCCGGCGTTTGGGCCGCATGGCGGGCGCAGGCGCGGGCCGAGTGGGAGGCAGGCTTCGATCTGCCGCCGCAACCCTCGCCGGTGGATATGGGTCTGGTCAGCGCGCATCTGCGCGCGATTCTGCCCGAGGATGCCATTCTGACCAATGGCGCGGGGAATTTCACCGTCTGGCCAAACAAATTTTATAAATTCGGCCGCAAGGCGCGGCTTCTGGCGCCGCAGTCGGGGGCGATGGGCTATGGCGTGCCTGCGGCGGTGGCGGCCAAGGTGGCCTTTCCGGATCGCACCGTGGTCTGCTTTGCAGGTGACGGGGATTTCCAGATGAATTGTCAGGAACTTGGCACGGCGATGCAGGCAGGCGCGCAGCCGATCATCCTGATCCTGAACAACGGCATTTACGGCACCATCCGCGCCCATCAGGAGCGCAATTATCCCGCCCGCGTTTCCGGCACGACGCTGGAGAACCCCGATTTCACGGGTCTTGCCAAGGCCTATGGCTTTCACGCCGAGCGGGTCGAGCGGACCGAGGATTTCCCTGCCGCCTTTGCCCGCGCCCGTGCGTCGCGCAGCGGTGCTGTGCTTGACCTGAATATCTCGCCCGAGGCGCTGACCCCACGCCAGACCCTTTCCCAGATGCGCGCGGCGGCACTTGCCGCAAAGGATGAGAAATGACCGTCCAAAGCCGTCCGCAAATCCGACTGGGTGCCGATATTGGTGGCACCTTCACCGATATCGCGCTGGAAGCCAAAGGCGCGATGTTTTCGACCAAGGTGCTGACCAATTACACCGCGCCCGAACAGGCGATTCTGGATGGAATGGATGTTGTGCTGGCAGAAGCGGGGCTGGGTTACAGCGACCTCGATATCGTGATCCACGGCACCACGCTTGCGACCAATGCCCTCATCGAACGGCGCGGGGCCAAGGTGGCTTTCATCACCACCGAAGGCTTTCGCGACGTGATCGAGATGCGGACCGAAAGCCGGTTCGACCAATATGACCTGAATCTGATCCTGCCCACGCCTTTGGTCCCGCGGGAAGATCGCTTTGCCGTCAAGGGCAGGATTGGCGCGCAAGGGCAGGAATTGCAGCCATTGGACGAAGCCGCCCTGCACGCTCTTGCCGACCGTATCGCGGCGGGCGGCTATGCCGCTGTGGCCATTGGGTTCATTCATTCCTACATGAACCCCGCGCATGAGGCCCGCGCCCGCGCGATCATCGCGGCCAAGGTGACGCTGCCGATTTCGATTTCGTCGGAAGTCTCGCCGCAGATGCGCGAGTTTGAACGCTTCAACACTGTCTGCGCCAATGCCTATGTGCGCCCCCAGATGGCCGATTATCTGGGCCGCCTGCAAACCCGTCTGAAGGAAAAGGGTGCTGCCTGTCCGGTGTTTATGATCCATTCCGGCGGCGGGCTGATTTCTGTGGAAACGGCGTCGGAATTTCCGGTGCGGCTGGTGGAAAGCGGGCCGGCGGGCGGGGCAATCTTTGCCGCCGATGTAGCGCGGCGTTTCGGGCTGGAAACCGTGGTGAGCTATGACATGGGCGGCACCACCGCGAAGATCTGCCTGATCGAAGATTATCAACCCAAAACCGCCCGCACATTTGAGGTGGCGCGGTCAACCCGTTTCGCCAAGGGGTCGGGGATGCCGATCTCGATCCCCGTGATCGAGATGATCGAGATCGGGGCGGGCGGCGGGTCTATCGCTTGGGTCGACAGTCTGGGCCGTATTCAGACCGGACCGGAATCGGCGGCCTCGGAACCTGGACCGGCCTGTTATCAACGCGGTGGTACGCGCCCGGCAATCACCGATGCCGATCTGGTTCTGGGCAAGATTGACCCTGACAATTTCGCAGGCGGCGCGATCCGGCTTTCGACCGACAGCGCGGCGGCGGCGATCACCCGCGATGTGGGGGCCAAGCTTAAACTGGCACCCTTGGCGGCGGCCTTTGGCATCTGCGAGGTGGTGGATGAAAATATGGCCAATGCCGCCCGGGTTCATGCTGTGGAAAACGGTAAGAATATTTCGGATAACATCATGGTGGCCTTTGGCGGCGCGGCCCCGCTGCACGCCGCCCGTCTGTGCGAAAAGCTGGGCATCGACCGCTGTCTGGTTCCGCCGGGGGCTGGCGTCGGGTCGGCCATCGGGTTTCTGAAAGCCCCCTTCGGCTATGAAGCGCTTGCGTCAAAGATCACCCGCCTTTCGGCCTTTGATCCGGCCGCAATCAACCTTCTGCTAGCCGACCTGAAATCCACCGCCGAAGGGTTTGTGCGTGCAGGCACGCAAGGCAACATCCGGCGCGAGATCACGGCCTTTATGCGCTATGTCGGTCAGGGCTGGGAAATTCCGGTGCCGCTGCCCGACCGCCCCTTCGGCGCGGGTGACGCCGAGGTGTTGAAGGCAGATTTCAAAGCCGCATATGCCCGCTTCTTTGGCCGCGCAATCGACGGGCTGGCCGATACCCAAGGCGGGCTTGAGATCGAGATTGTCACCTTCTCGGTTAAGGCGCAGGACGAACGTCCGCTGCCCGACCGCCATGCACTGATCTATGGCCATGCGCCGAAGGCCGCGATCAGCTTCCGTCCGGTCTTTGATCCCGCACGGGGCGAGGCGCTGCCCACCGCAATCGTGGAACGCGCCAGCCTGACGCTTGGCGACCGCATCGCCGGCCCCGTCGTGATCGTCGAACGGGAAACCTCGACCGTTGTTACCTCTCCGTTTGATGTCGTGATGCAGGGCGATGGCAGCTTGCTTTTGATCCGCAAGGAGATCGTGCAATGACTGATGCGACCTTTGAAATCCGTATGCAGGTGATGTGGAACCGGTTGATTTCGGTGGTGGAAGAACAGGCGATGACGCTGCTGAGGACCGCCTTTTCGACATCCGTGCGCGAGGCGGGCGATCTTTCGGCGGGCGTCTTTGACCCCGAAGGCCGGATGCTGGCGCAGGCGGTGACCGGCACGCCGGGCCATGTGAACACCATGGCCGAGGCGGTGTTGCATTTCATCGCGGAAATCGGGCGCGAGAATATGTTCGCGGGCGATACCTATGTGACGAATGATCCGTGGAAGGGCACGGGGCACCTGCATGACATCACCATGGTGTCGCCATCGTTCAAGGGCGATACGCTGGTTGGCTTTTTCGCTTGCACCGCGCATGTGGTCGATGTGGGCGGGCGTGGTTTCGGGGCCGATGGCAAATCTATCTATGAAGAAGGCATCCAGATCCCGATCATGAAGTTCGCGGAACGCGGGGTGGTGAACGGTTTCCTTGTCCAGATGCTGCGCGCCAATGTGCGCGAGGCCAATCAGGTGGTGGGCGATTTCTATTCCTTGGCCGCCTGCAATGAGGTGGGCCATCGCCGTCTGATCGCCATGATGGATGAAATCAGGCTGGACACGCTTGACGATTTGGGCGCGTTCATTTTCAGCCGCACCGATACGGCGGTTAAAGCCCGCATTGCGGCGCTGCCGCGAGGGGCGTGGTCGAATACGCTGCTGACCGATGGCTATGATAGTCCGGTCAAGCTGGCCTGCACCGTCACGATTGGCGATACGGTGAATGTCGATTTCGCCGGCTCTGATCCGCAAAGCCGCTATGGCATCAACGTGCCGGTGATCTACACCAAGGCTTATGCATCCTATGCGCTGAAATGTGTGGTGGCACCAGATATTCCGAACAACTGGGCCTCGCTTGAACCGTTCACGGTGTCGTCGCCGGTGAATATCCTGAACGCCGAACGCCCCGCGCCGGTGTCGGTGCGCCATGTGATCGGACATATGGTGCCGGATCTGGTGCTGGGCGCGCTGGCGCAGGCGTTGCCGGGGCGCGTATTGGCCGAAGGGGCGGCGGCGCTGTGGAACATTCATATGTCGGTGCGCCCTGTTGCGGGCCAATCGGGGCGGCGGGCCGAGATTTTGATGTTCAACTCGGGCGGTATGGGCGCACGGCCTGCCTTGGACGGGCTGTCGGCAACGGCTTTTCCGTCCGGCGTAATGACCATGCCGATCGAAGCTACCGAACAGACCGGCCCCGTGGTGATCTGGCGCAAGGAACTGCGGCCTGACTCTGGCGGCGACGGCCAGTATCGCGGCGGTCTGGGGCAGGAGATCGAGATCGAGCCGCTGCCCGGCCATGAATTCGACTTTTCGGCCATGTTCGACCGCGTGGGCCACGGCGCCAAGGGCCGCGATGGTGGCGGGGCGGGGGCGGCGGGTGTGGTCGCATTGGATGACGGCACCAAGTTGAACCCGAAGGGCTGGCAGCATGTGCCAGCCGGGCGGCGATTGAAGCTGTCGCTGCCCGGCGGCGGCGGTTATGGCGATCCGGCGCGGCGCGATCCACTGGCGCGGGCAAATGACATCTCGAAGGGCTATGTAAGCAAATGACCTATCTTGCCACCCGACTTGCAGCGGTGAAACCTTCGGCTTCGATGGCGGCTTCGATTGCCGCGAAAGCCCTCCGCGCCAAGGGTTTAGACGTGATCGACCTTGGTTTGGGAGAGCCGGATTTTCCATCCCCGCCACATATTGCCGAAGCGGCCTATGCGGCAGCGCTGCGCGGCGAAACGCTTTACACCGCCGCTGCGGGAACGCCTGCACTGCGCGCCGCAATTGCCGCGAAGTTGTCCCGCGAGAATGGTTTGGATTATGTGCCGGACGAAATTGTCGTGGCCAACGGGGCCAAGCAGATCATCTTCAACGCGCTGATGGCGACGCTGAACGACGGTGACGAGGCGGTTCTGCCCGCGCCCTATTTCGTATCTTACCCCGAGATGGTCAAGCTTCTGGGTGGCGTTCCGGTGATGCCGGTTTGCGGGGCCGAAACCCATTTCCGCCTGACGCCCGCCGCGCTGGAGGCTGCTATCACACCGCGCACCAAATGGCTGTTTCTGAACATGCCCGGCAACCCGTCGGGCGCGGTTTATTCTGCGGCGGAATTGCAGGTGCTGGGTGAAGTGCTGGCGCGGCATCCGCAAGTGTTGATCCTGTCGGATGAAATCTACGAACATATCCTGTTCGATGGCCGCGACTTCGTCAGCTTTGGCAAGGCCTGCCCCGAACTGCGCGACCGCACGCTGATTGTGAACGGGGTTGCTAAGGCCTATGCGATGACGGGCTGGCGGGTGGGCTATGCCGCCGGTCCTGCGCCGCTGCTTAAGGCGATGAACACGGTGCAAAGCCAGTCTGTCACCTCGGTTGCAGCCCCCATGCAGGCGGCGGCGCTGGCGGCTTTGACGGGGCCGCAGGACTGTATCGCCAGCTTCCGCACCGCCTTTGAACGCCGCCGCGATCTGGTTGTAGCGGGAGTGGCAAAAATTCCGGGCCTGACCCTAACGCCGCCAGAAGGGGCCTTTTATGCCTATATCGGCTGCGCGGAGTTGATTGGAAAGGTCACGCCCGAAGGCAAGACGCTGATGAATGATACCGCCGTGGTGGACTATCTTTTGAACCATGCCCATGTCGGTTCGGTTCCCGGCGCGGCATATGGCGTGTCGCCGTTCTTCCGCATCTCGACCGCCACATCCGACGCCGTGCTGACCGAGGCGATCGCCCGCATCGGCCGCGCTGTTGCCAACCTGACGGTGGCCAAATGACACCGCGCTTTGACACCATTCTGATCACCGGTGCAGCGGGTCGGCTTGGCACCGAATTGCGCCGCGGCCTTGCGCCCTTGGCGCGTAAGCTGCGGCTGGCCGATGTGGTGCAGGTGCAAAACCTGCGCCCGAACGAAGAGGCGCTGACCTTTGATCTGGCGGATGAGGCGGCGGTGCTGGCGGCCTGCGCGGGCGTGGACGCCATCGTGCATTTTGGGGGCGTGCCGTTGGAACGGTCGTGGGATAGCATCCTGAACGCTAATATCCGTGGTAGCTATCACATCTATGAGGGCGCGCGCAAAGCGGGCGTGCGCCGCGTGATCTATGCCTCGTCCGTCCATGCCATCGGCTATCACAGGCTGGAAGATCAGATCGACGCCAATGCCCCGCACCGCCCCGATGGGCTGTACGGGCTGTCGAAATGCTTTGTCGAGGATTTGGGGCGGCTTTATTGGGACAAGTTTGGCATCGAAACGGCGGCCTTGCGGATTTTCTCGTCCTTCCCCGAACCTGCCGATCGGCGAATGTTGTGGTCTTGGCTGTCGTTTGACGACTGTATCGGGCTGGTGACAGCCGCCCTGACAGCGCCGCGTGTAGGCTTCACGCTGTCGTTTGGCATGTCTGACAACGCGGTGAAGCCGGTCGATAACCGGCTTGCCGGTCATTTGGGGTACATGCCGCAAGACAATACCGAAGCTTTCCGCGCCGGGCTGGAGGCAAAGCTTCCGGCCCCCGATCCCAAAGCCCCCGCCGTGCAGCATCTGGGCGGCTGGTTTGTCGATCTTGGCCATCCTGATGACGAGGCGTCGCAATGAAACCGTCATATGATGTGGTGATCGTCGGCGGCGCAGTCATCGGATCGGCCGTGGCCTATTTCTTGATGGCGAACCCGGATTTCAACGGCTCGGTTCTGGTGGTGGAACGCGATCCGACCTATCGATTTGCTTCGACTTCGCTGTCGTCCTCGTCGATCCGAGTGCAGTTTTCCAACCCGATCAATGTGAAGATCAGCCAGTTCGGTTCGGCCTTCGTCACAGATTTCGCCAAAACCATGCAGGTCGCGGGTGAGGCTGCGCCCGATCTGAACTTCCATCAGGGCGGCTATCTGTTTCTGGCAGGAACCGAAGAACAGGCGCAAACGCTGCGCGAAAACCACGCCGTTCAGCGCGCCTGCGGAGCCGATGTGGTGCTGTGGGGCCAAGAGGCGCTGCACCGCGCCTTTCCGCATCTGAACGTCGATGACATCTTGCTGGCCAGCTATGGCCAATCGGGCGAGGGGTGGTTTTCCAACACTGGCCTGATGAACGGCTTCAAGGCCAAGGCGCGCGAGTTGGGCGCAGAGTATCTCACCGACGAGGTGGTGGCGATTGCGCGCACCGGCAACCGTGTCACCGGTATCACCCTGAAATCGGGGGCACAGGTTGCGGCCGGCCATGTCGTCAACGCCTCGGGTCCGCGCGCGGCGCTGACGGCGCGGATGGCGGGTCTGGATGTGCCAGTAGAACCGCGTAAGCGCACGCTTTTTGTCTTCGACTGTGCCACCACGCCAGAAGGATCGGCCACCGTCAACCACGGCCGCCTGCCGCTGATGATCGACCCGTCGGGGGTGTTCTGCCGCCCCGAAGGCCGATATTTCCTGTCCGGCGCCGCGCCGCTGGAAGACCCCGCCGTGGACTGGGACGATTTCGAACCGCGTTGGGAAGAATTCGAGGATGCGATCTGGCCCGCGCTGGCCAACCGTTCCCCGCAGTTCGAGGCGATCAAGGTCGTCAACCAATGGGCGGGGCATTACGACTTCAACACGCTGGACCATAACCTGATCGTGGGACCGCACCCCGAGGTTGCCAACTTTCTTTACGCCAACGGCTATTCCGGCCATGGGCTGCAGCAGGGTCCGGCCGCCGGTCGGGCGATATCGGAACTGATCACCTATGGCGGGTTCCGCACGCTGGATCTAACCGAAGTGGGCTATGACCGCATCGTGGCCAACCGTCCCTTCCTTGAAAAAGCGGTGATCTGATCGGTCAGGCCGGAAAAGGAGCGCAGGATGATCGACCCCTCGGCCCGACTGCCACCGCTGAACGCCCTGCGGGTGTTCCATGTCGCGATGCGTCACAAATCCTTCCGCGCCGCTGCAGATGAACTGAGCGTGACACCCCAAGCCGTCAGCCTTCAGGTCAAGCTGCTGGAGGATTCCTTGGGCGTTGAACTCTTCGAGCGCAAAGGCAGGGCGATCGAGCCGAACGAACATGCGATCCTACTGGCGCATTTCGTTCAGGCTGCCTTTGAAGAGCTGGCCGAAGGGGTGCGGCGGATCGGCAAGTCAAGCATCCGCAGCCGAGTGAATGTCAACGCCAGCCCCTATTTCGCCACCCGCTATCTGCTGGACCGCGTTGCCCGCTTTCGCGCGGCGGTGCCAGAGGCCGACCTGCGTCTGACCACAATGGTCGATCTGCCCGATTTCGTGGCCGATGATGTGGATGTGGCGATCCAGTGGGGCTATGGCGGCTGGAAGGGCTTTGAGGCCACGCTTTTGCTGCGCGATTACAAGGTCATCTGCTGCACACCCGAACTTGCACAACAGATTTCAGGCCCGCAAGATTTGGCCAGCATGCCCCTGCTGCATCCGGTGCTGGCGACCGAGCTTTGGCCGCATATCCTGCGCCATCTTGGCGTTCCCTCACGCGGGAACCCCCACGACATCCGCTTTCAGGATGCTGCCACGATGCGGCGCGGCACTTTGGCGGGGCTGGGCATCGGGCTGATTTCAACCATTGATGCGGCCGAGGATCTGAAGGTGTGCAAGCTGGTCGCCCCTTTTGGCATGACCGTCATGCAGGACATGACCGAGGCCGAGGTGCCAGGCTTTTACCTGATATTGCCAAAAGCCCACCGCCGCATGAAGACCATCGCCGCCTTCTGCGCCTGGATCGAGGCCGAGAACTGGGCAACAGTTACCGACTGACAAACAAGCACAACTTGTCGTTTCAATGTTTTTCTTGTTTTTGCAAAACAGGGTGATCAGTCACGATACCCGTGAAAAGGATGGATCATGCAAGCAATCGTCACCGGAGCAACAAGCGGAATCGGGCGTGCCATCGCGCTTGCACTGCATGGCGCGGGATATGAGGTGATCGCCTTTGGCCGTCAGAAAGATGCGCTGGCCGAATTGCAGGCGCTGGGTCTAAAAACCCGCGCTGTCGATCTGTCGGACAGGGCGGCCTTGGCCGCAGCACTGGACGGGCTGACGGCGGATGTGCTGGTGAACAATGCCGGCATGATGCCCCGCATGGCTCCGTTTTGTGACCTGTCGGATGACGAGATTGATCAGGCCGTGGCCGTCAACCTTGGGTCGGTTCTGGCGATGACGCGGGCTGTGGCACCGGGAATGCGGGCGCGGGGCCAAGGTCATATCTTCTTTACCGGATCGACGGCGGGCCATGCGCCCTTTGCCAATCTGTCGGTCTATTGCGCGACCAAGGCCGCGGTTGGCGGTTTTGCACAGGCGCTGCGTCTGGACATGGCCCCGCATGGCGTGCGCGTGACCGAGATTGTCGCGGGCCGCGTTGAAACCAGTCTTTACAAGGATCTGCTGCCAGAGGCCGCGCGGGCGGCGATGTATGCGGGCAACTCTGCCGTGCAGCCGCACGACGTCGCTTCCATGCTGACCGCCGTGCTGGCGCTGCCGCAATATGTTGACGTGGCGCGTTTTGATATCCTGCCCACCCATCAGGCCACCGCCACCGGCGCGCAAAAGAAGGACAAATGACATGGACGGACTGAATGTGGTGATCGTCGGCGGCGGGGCCGGACTTGGCGCGCTGCTGGCGGAAATGGCGGTCGAACAGGGTGCGGCTGGCATCGGGATTATCGACCTGAACGCCGAAGCCGCCGACGCGGCGTTGGCTCCGGCGCGCAAGGCCGGTCGCAAGGCGGCCTTTGCCACCTGTGACATCCGCACGTCAGACGCCGCCCATGCCGCCTTTGCCAAGGTGGCGGCGGAACTGGGGCGTGTCGATACGCTGATCAACTCGGCCGCGATCTATCCGCGCAAGCCGATCCTTGAAATTCTGGACGCCGATTGGGATGCCTCGAACGCGATCAACGTGAAAGGCACCTATCACAT
>Ga0228702_1001858_pt1 | contig 12768 bp, 11 predicted proteins | sample McNCre217_Aug_MG_2_FD_178018 | JGI IMG/M metagenome (GOLD analysis project Ga0228702, IMG submission 178018) | Freshwater microbial communities from McNutts Creek, Athens, Georgia, United States - 20-17_Aug_MG | ecosystem: Environmental > Aquatic > Freshwater > Creek | place: USA: Georgia... | reverse complement strand
TCATCAAACAGGCCACGCCTGGGCCATTCACATTCATCCTGGAAGCCACCAAGGAAGTGCCGCGCCGCCTGAGCCACCCCCAACGCAAAACCCTGGGCCTGCGCGTGCCAGACCACAAGGTGCTGCAGGAATTGCTGGCCTTGCATGGTGCACCGCTGATAGCGGCCACCTTGATCCTCCCCGATGAAACCGAACCGCTGAACGATCCGCATGAGATCCGTGAACGGCTGGAGCACCAGATCGGCGCCGTGATCGATGCCGGCGCCTGCGCGCTGGCCCCCACCACCGTGGTGGACATGAGCCTGGACGAACCCGCGCTGCTGCGCCAAGGTCAGGGAGACCCGGCACGACTGGGCCTCTGAAACCGCCTTTGCGGGTCTGAGACAATCCGGGCGTGGAAACCGAACTCATCCAGACTGTCCTGATCTATGCCTTGCCGGTGATCTTTGCGATCACGCTGCACGAAGCCGCGCACGGCTATGCCGCTCGGCAACTGGGCGACCCCACTGCCGCGATGATGGGGCGGGTCACCCTCAACCCCTTTGCCCACATCGACCCGATTGGCACCATCCTGATGCCCTTGTTGCTGTATTTCAGTACGGGCGGCGCCTTCCTGTTCGGTTACGCCAAACCGGTGCCTGTGCGCTTTGAACAACTGCGCCACCCCAAACGCGACATGGTCTGGGTGGCACTGGCCGGCCCAGCCTCCAACCTGGTGCAGGCCCTGCTGTGGGGCGCTCTGGCTCATCTGCTGGTGGGCACCGGCCTGACCGAGCGCTTTTTCATCGAGATGTGCAAGGCCGGCATGCTGACCAATGTGGTGATGTTCGCCTTCAACCTGTTCCCGCTGCCCCCGCTGGACGGAGGCCGCATTCTGGTGGGCCTGCTGCCCTGGCGCCAGGCGATGGCGGTCTCCCGCATTGAACCCTGGGGTTTTTACATCGTCATGGCGCTGGTCATCACCGGCATCGTCAGCACGGTGTGGATGCACCCGCTCATGGACCTGACTTTTGCCTTCCTCAAGCTGGCCCTCAGCCCTCTGAGTTTCCTGATCCGTTGACCGTTTTTATGACTTCTGCACCACGCACCCGCGTCCTCACGGGCATCACCACCACCGGCACGCCCCACCTGGGCAATTACGTTGGCGCCATCCGACCCACCGTGCTGGCCAGCCGTGACAGTGGCACCGATGGTTTCTACTTTCTGGCCGACTACCACGCGCTCATCAAATGCGATGACCCGGTACGCATCCAGCGTTCCACCATGGAAATCGCCGCCAGCTGGATCGCCGCGGGTCTGGACCTGGACAAGGTGACGTTCTACCGCCAATCCGACATTCCGGAAATTCCGGAGCTCACCTGGTTTCTGACCTGCGTGACAGGCAAGGGGCTGCTCAACCGCGCCCATGCCTACAAAGCCGCCATGGACAAAAACCATGCCGCCGGCAGTGACACGGACGCAGACGTCACGGCCGGCCTGTTCATGTACCCGGTGCTCATGGGCGCCGACATCCTGATGTTCAAGGCGCACAAAGTGCCTGTGGGGCGCGACCAGATCCAGCACATCGAAATGGCGCGCGACATGGCGTCCAGCTTCAACCACCTCTATGGCGAACACTTTGTGCTGCCCGAGGCCGTCATCGAGGAATCGGTGGCCCTGCTGCCCGGTCTGGACGGGCGCAAGATGAGCAAGAGCTACGACAACACCATCCCGTTGTTTGCGCCTACGGCCCAGTTGCGCAAGCTCATCATGGGCATCGTGACCGACTCCAAAGCCCCGGGCGAAGCCAAGACCACCGAGGGGTCAGCCCTGTTCCAGATCTACCAAGCATTTGCCTCTGCCGAAGAAACCGCCGCACTGGCCAAGGCTTATGCAGAAGGCATCGCCTGGGGCGATGCCAAGCAAATGCTGTTCGAGCGCGTCGACCGGGAAGTGGCCCCCATGCGCGAGAAGTACGAGGCGCTGATCGCCAACCCTGCCGAGCTCGACCGCCTCTTGCTCGCCGGTGCAGAAAAAGCCCGCCGACTGGCCACCCCTTTCATGCGTGAACTGCGACACGCTGTGGGTCTGCGTCCACTGGCACAGGCCTTTGCACAAAAGGCAGCAAGCAAAGAAGACAAGCCTGCCCTGTCCACTTTCAAGCAATACCGCGAGAAAGACGGCTTGTTCTATTTCAAGCTGGTCAGCCCACAAGGGGAAGTGCTGCTGCAGAGCACGGGTTTCAGCTCCCCCCGGGAGGCCGGTCAACTCATCGCACGCCTGCAACAGCAAGGGGCCTCGGCATTGGCCGAAATGAGGCAGCACTTCCCCGAGTTGCTTCCTCAAAACCAGCAATGGGCCGAAGAGGAACTCGAAAAAATCATTCGAAACAATTAATTCGAAAAATCTTCAAGAATTTGATACGAATGGCGTTGACTAGCAATTCTCCAGAATGATATTCTTGTACTTTTAAAGTAACAAAATATAAGAAATCATGACTGTCTACGTCATTGAAGATCATCCCCTGATGCGGGACGCCCTGACCATGCTGATCCACCGTGTGCGTCCGGGTCTGAAGGTGGTTCCAGTTCCCAAAATGAACGTCCTGGAGACGGCTGTCGAGAAAAACGGGCCGCCCGAATTGTTCTGCCTTGACCTGCAACTGCCCGACACGCTGGGGCTATCGGGTATCCACACCATCAAGGCCAAATACCCCGATGCCGCCCTGGCCGTGGTGACCAGCGCCGATGCGGCCGAATTTGAAGAGCGCTGCCTGGAAGCCGGCGCCGACAGCTTCATCGAGAAAACCAGCAATGCCACCCACATCATCCAGGCCCTCAAGGAGCTGCTGGTGTCTGAAGAAGAGTTGGCCCAGGAAAGTGCAACGCCGACCAATGTCCCAACCAAGCTGTCGAAACGTCAAAAGCAACTGATTCTGATGTTGGACCAGGGTCTGTCCAATCGGGACATTGCCGAAAAACTGAGCATCAGCGAGCACACCGTCAAGGTGCACTTCTGGCGCCTGTTCCGTCGTCTGGGCGTCAACAGCCGCACCCAGGCTCTGCATTTCGCCCGCACCAACGGCTGGCTGGGCATCTGATCCGTTTTACTTGCGGTTGATGATGTCCGGTGTCACGGCATCGATCACATTGACGGCTGTCTTGGCGCCGTAAACCACAGCAGAGCCTGCAGCATCGGCGACCGCCAACAGGGTGCAGCCCTGCAAAAGCGCTACAAACATCAGGGCAAACAAGGTTTTCATGCCAGAAACCGATCCAGGGTAGGTATTCAAAAGCCCCTGAGGCGGGGCTTTTCCAAGTCAAAGTTTAGCGCAGCCCAGGTCAACAAGCCGAACAGGCCTGCATGGCTTTTTCTTTTTGCTTGCGGGTTTCCTCCACCAAAAAGTCCAGAAACACCCGCGTCCGCTGCGGCATGAACTTGCGACTTGGAATGGCGGCATACATGGCCAGATGACCCGTGATCCAAGGTGCCAAGACCCGCACCAACTCACCACGGGTCAAGTATGGCGCCACCATGTCCAGCGCAATCGAGGTGATGCCTGCACCGTCCAGCGTGGCCCGCAAAAGACTGTCTGTGTGGTTGGCCAGCAGCACTGGGTGGATATCGACCTCCAGGGCCTGCGTTGAATTCTCAGGGCACCACAAACGCCACAACCGTGGCCGCACCAATGGCATTTTCAAGCGCAGGCAGTCGTGTTGCGCCAAGTCCTGCGGCTGCTGCGGCACACCTCTGCGCTGAATGTATTCGGGCGCAGCGACCAGAATGGCATCCGACTCGATCACCTTGCGCGCCACCACATCGGCATCAAAGCTGTCATCGGCGCCCAACAGCGTGATGTCGAAATCCTCGATCGGCGGTTCACGCAGTGACTCCACCTCGAGTTCAATCGCAATCATGGGGTGCCGCCGCCGAAACTCGGCCAACAAGGGGGCGATCACGTAACTGGCCAACACCGGTGGCGCCTGCAAACGCAGCGTGCCCGCCAGTTCGGTGGTCTGCGAATGGGCCATGGCTTCGGCCTCGTGGATGTCCTGCAAGATGCCACGCACACGCCCCAGGTATTGCTGCCCCGCCTCCGTCAGTGACAGACGGCGTGTCGAACGTTGCAGCAAACGTGTACCCAGGTGCTCTTCCAGGTCGGCCACCAAGCGTGTGATCACCGGCGCCGACAAGTCCAGCGCACGTGCTGCAGCGGCAAAGCCTCCTTCATCGACCACGCGTTCAAAGACGCGCATGGACAACAAGCGATCCATGTCCAGTTCTCCAGAATTTGGATTGATTATTCCAGATATAGAAATGTATCAATGATTTTCTAGGTATTTTTCTACTTAAACAGAAATTTTAAAGTTCACCCCATCGATGCAGTGCTTTGAACAAAGCCTCACCGACCTGGCCACAAGCCAAGTCATTTCGACCGGCAGGCCTCTTGATCTTGAAAGGAAAATGATCATGAACCGCAAATACTTTACTGCCCTCGCCATCGCTGCTGCCGCTTTTGCTGCCGGCCACGCTGTCGCCGCCGACACCAGCACACCCAAAACCCGGGAACAGGTGAAGGCCGAACTCGCAGAAGCCATCCGCACCGGCGACATCGTGGTGGGTGGTGAATCCAGCCAGAAAGCCAAAGAACTCTTCCCCGGCCTGTACCCCGCCAAAGCAGCAGCTCAAGGCAAAACGCGTGAGCAGGTGAAAGCTGAACTGCAAGCGGCCATCCGCACCGGTGACTTTGTGGCCAATAGCGAAACTGGGCAAAAAGCCAATGAACTCTCTCCTGGCCAATACCCCGCCAAATCTGCGGCACAGGGCAAGACACGCGAGCAGGTGAAAGCCGAACTCGTTGAGGCCATCCGCACCGGCGACATCATGGCCAGCGGCGAGAGCGCCCAGAAGCTCAACCAACTCTACCCACAACGCTACGGTCACGTGCTCTGATCTGGTTCACACCGCGCCCAGGACAACCTCGGCGCGGTCCTCCGAGCCTCCTGCCAAAGTTGACTCACGCCACCTTGAAAACAGGTGAAATGCGGTCCCAGGTCTGGCGCAAATGGTCGCCCAGGGCTTGCGCCAGTGCGGCGCCATCGCGCTGGCGCAAAGCCTCCATGATGCGTTCATGGTCCTGCATTGCAGCGGTCCAGTTTTCCGCAGAGCTGTTGCCGCTGTAGCGCAAGCTGCGCATGCGTTTGCTCATCATCTCGTGCGTGAGTGACAGACTGTCGTTGTCTGCCAACGCGATCAACGCCTGGTGGATTTGCTGATTCTTTTCGAAATAAGCGCGACGATCTCGTGCTTCAAACAAACGCCGCATGTCCTCATGCATGCGCATGACCGACTCAATGCGCTCGCTCGCCGCCTGACAGGCTTTGTGCGCCGCATGCGCCTCGAGCAAGGCGATCACATCCAGCATGTCACGGGCCTCTTTGGCACTGACGCTGCGCACCACAGCCCCCCTGAGCGGCAGCAACTGGACCAAGCCTTCCGCCGTCAGCACCTTGAGTGCATCGCGGATGGGGGTGCGCGAAACCTTGAGCTGTTGCGCGAGCGCCATCTCCTGGATCCGCTCCCCAGGCACCAGCCGCCCTTCCACAATCATGTCGCGCAAACGGTTGGTCACTTCGGCATGCAATGACAGGCGTTCGATCGGTTCGGTGGTACTCATGTGAAATGCGGGTAAACCATGGCGAAGACTCGGGGAGGTGTGGCCTAGGATATCCGTAATTACGGATTATTCAACCTCATAGGACATAAGCCAGCCATGTCACTGCCCACAGTTGCGCTTTTCACCGGTGATCCTGCGGGCATTGGCCCCGAACTGGTGGAAAAAATGCTGCAGGAAGGGCACTGGCGCCAACAGGCCAAACTGCGCTTGATTGGGCAAAAAGCAAGCCTCCAGGTGCCCGACGATGTGCTGTGGCACACCTGGCGCGGTGAGGATTGCACCGCGTTTGCCCCTGGGCAAGCCACTGCAGACAATGGCCAGTACATGCTGCAGGCATTGGCGCAAGGGGTCAAGCTGGTTCAGTCCGGCCAGGCCGACGCTTTTTGTTTTGCACCGCTCAACAAATCGGCCCTGCGCCTGGGAGGCATGCAGCAAGAGGATGAACTGCGCTGGTTCGCCGAACACATGGGACACCGCGGGGTCTGCGGCGAACTCAATGTGCTGCGCTCGCTTTGGACCTCGCGCGTCACTTCGCATATTGCCTTGCGCGATGTTGCAGACCTGCTCACTGTGGACAAAGTGGTGGATGCGATCCGCATGATCACGGACTCGCTCAGGCACTCGGGTGTGACCCAGCCACGCATTGCCGTATGTGGCCTGAACCCGCACAACGGAGACAACGGAAACTACGGCGACGAAGAAGGCCGCATCATTGCGCCCGCCGTGGCGGTGGCTGCAGCACAAGGTTACCCCGCCGATGGGCCCTTCCCTGCCGACACCGCATTCGTACGCGCCCTGCGCGCTCAAGGTGGCTATGACGGTGTGGTCACCATGTACCACGACCAAGGCCAGATTGCGATGAAGTTGATGGGTTTCGAACAGGGTGTCACGGTCCACGGTGGCCTGCCTTGCCCCATCACCACCCCAGCCCATGGCACGGCATACGACATCGTGGGACAAGGCCGTGCCAACCCCCAGGCGATGACCAACGCCTTCCTACTGGCTGCACGCATGGGCGTGAGTCGAAGGCAAAACCTTGAATCCACCAGGAGCCAGCCATGAACTTTCGAACCTTGTTGTCTGTGCTGCTGCTCACACCGGTGCTGTCTCTGGCCCAGGGTTTCCCGAGCAAGCCTGTGCGCATCATGGTGGGTGCCAATGCAGGTGGCGGCACAGACATCATCGCACGCATGCTTGCAGAAAAAATGGCCGAAGGACTCAAGGGGAGTTTTGTGGTTGAGAACCGGCCCGGTGCCTCCAACACCATTGCCGCAGACCTGACCGCCAAGGCGGCGCCCGATGGACACACCCTGCTGGTCGCCACCAACACGGGCCAAGCGATTGCCCCGCACCTGATCCGGCTCAATTTCGACCCGCTCAAAGACCTGACCCCTGTGGGGCTGGTGGTCACTGTGCCCAATGTGCTGGTGGTGGGCAGCCAGGTGCCTGCAAATTCCGCGGCCGAGCTGGTGGCCGCCATGAAAGCCAAACCCGATGAGTTCAAGTACGCGTCGTCTGGCATTGGCAGCACACAACACATTGCGGGTGAAGGCTTCGATCTGGCTGCAAACACCAAAAGCCTGCACATCCCCTACAAAGGTTCTAGCCAGGCCCATCTGGACATCATTGCCGGCAATGTGCAGATGATGTTCGACACGACCTCTTCGGCCATGGCCCACATCAAGTCGGGGAAATTCAAACCCTTGGCGGTCATGTCTGCCAAGCGGAGTGCCGAATTGCCCCAGGTGCCCACATTGGCGGAAGCTGGCGTGGCTGGCTTCGAGATGAACACCTGGTACGGTTTGTTTGTGACTGGCAACACACCCGCTGAAGTGGTGCGGAAGTTACAGGCCGAGTTGCAACGCGTGCTTCAACTGCCGGATGTCCAGTCTCGACTGAAAGGACTGGGGGGTGAACCCGCAGGCATGTCGCCCGAGCAATTTGCACAATTCAATCAGCGCGAATACGAGAATTTTGGTGCCTTGATCAAACGGGCCAACATCAAGCTCCAATGAGCGAAACACCCCTTTCAGCGCGCCCAGCGCTGGTTTTATGGTTGGAGTAAAAAACATGCATTTGATGCACACACCTTGCCGTATCGGGATCGCATTGGCCCTGGCCATTGCCGGACTGTCCAGTGCCCATGCCCGAGTGACTCGAATCGTCATCGACGAAGTCAAGCCGATGCCACAAGAGCAATCTGGTGGCATCGCCACTGAACTGGTTGCAGGGCGCGCATACGGCGAGCTGGATCCGCGCTCGCCAGCCAATCGCATCGTCAACGACATCACATTGGTGCAAGATGCCGACGGCAAAGTGCGCTACGTGGCGACCTTTGTGCTGACCAAGCCTGTGGACAACAGCAAAGCCAGCGGACTGATGTGGCACGAGGTGCCCAACCGAGGCTTGCGTCGCCCCAATGTGCCAGCCGAACGTGCTTTTGGCGACATCGATCTGACCAGCGCATGGCAGGGCGACAACGCAGGCGCCACATCCGTTCGCGCCACGGCCGAAGTGGACAAACCACATTGGCTGAAATTGCCCATGGCGCGCAATGCCGATGGTTCGCCCATTGCCGGCAAAGTGTTTGGGCGCATCGTCAACCGTTCTGGACCAGGATCTCAAGCGCTCATTGTCCAAACCAACCCGGTGCCCTACAAACCTGTCAGCCTCGATACACGTGAATCACGGCTGGTCTCTCGCGTGGCCGAGTCCACGCGTGGCGAAGTGATCGGTGAACAAGAAATCCCCGCCTCGGACTGGGCATGGGCGCGGTGCGATGCTACCCGCCCATTCCCGGGCACACCCGACCCCACTCAAATTTGTTTGAAGAACGGCTTCGATGCTTCGCGCCTGTACCAAGTGACATTCACCTCGCACGATGCCTACCCCCTGGGCATTGGCTTTGCCGCATGGCGTGATGTAGGGCAGTTCTTCAAGACCGCCAAAACCGACGACCACGGAACACCCAATCCCATCGCCGGCGTGGTGAGCCACAGCATTGGACGAGGCGTCTCGCAGTCAGGCAACTTTCTGCGCGGCTGGCTGCACCTCGGCTTCAACCAGGACGAATCTGGCAAACAAGTACACGACGGCTTGTGGCCCATCATCGCAGGCCGCCGCATTGCGCTGAATTTCCGCTGGGCTCAACCAGATGGTGTTCTGGAGCTTTACCAAGCCGGCAGCGAAGGGCCCCAGTGGTGGCTGCCCGAAGCGGATGCGGTGCGCGCCACCCCTGCTGCGGGTCTGCTTGACCGTTGCTCTCAAAGCAAGACCTGTCCGAAGATCGTTGAACACTTTGGCTCCGCCGAAGTCTGGGCACTCAAGCTGACGCCCGAATGGATTGGCACCGACGCGCGCAAGGACTTGCCACTGCCAGCCAATGTGCGCCGCTATTACATCGGCAGCTCCAACCATGGGGGTGGCGCGGGTGGTTTCAACAGCAGCCTGCCCGGTGCCGGTTTGCCCACCACAGGCCCCACATGCCCCGGCAACAACTACGGCACGGCCCTCCTGCCCGCCAACCCGGTTCCCCATACAGAAACGGTGAATGCCCTGCGGGTGCATTTCCGCAATTGGGTCATGCGGGGCACAGAACCCCCGCCCAGTCGCTGGCCCAAGCTCGCGGACGGCACCCTGGTGCCCGCCAACAAAAAGGACTTGGGCTTTCCGACACTGCCCCAACTTCGCAGCACGATTCCCGAGCCGGACTTCATCATGCCGGTGATCGACTACGACTGGGGTGCGCGGTTCAACCCCATGGACGGTTCAGGTGTTGCAGACAACGCGCCCCCACCCATCCGCCAGGTTCTCGGCATGTACGCGCCCAAGGTGGACGCTGACGGCAACGAATTGGGCAGTGTGCCCGTGGTCTTGCTCGATGCACCGCTGGGCACTTATCTCGGCTGGAATGTGACCGCACACGGTGCACGGCCGTTCCATGCCGGTCAGATCTGCAATTACGTCGGCGGCATGGTGCCGTTTGCCCGCACCGAAGCAGAACGAAAAGCCAACAACGATCCCCGCCTCTCCCTGCAGGAACGCTACGGCTCCCACGAGGGTTATGTGCAAGCCGTGCGCAAAGCAAGCCAGCGCGCGCAATCCGAAGGCTTCCTTCTGTCCACAGATGCCGAGCTGCTGATCCGCGCAGCGCAGGACAGCATGGTGCTGCGCTGATCAGGCTGGCGTGCCGTCAGCGTTGCCGCCAAACCAGTGAAGCCGATTTTTGCCACTGCGCTTGGCGGCATACATGGCCTGATCGGCATGCCGCATCAGCTGATCTGCATCGACCGCATCGTCGGGGTAAAACGCCACACCCAGGCTCGCAGAAACCTGCAACTCAAGCGTTCCGATGCTGATGGGCTCGGCCACGCGCTGTAAGAGCCGTTGCAGCACAGGCTCGCATTGGGCCTTGGTGTCAAAGTCGACCAACAGACCGACGAATTCGTCACCGCCCAGACGGGCCACCGTATCACCTCCGCGCAAAACCTCTTTCATGCGCCGCGCCACAACGATCAGCAAGTCATCCCCAACATCGTGCCCATGGGTGTCGTTGATTTCTTTGAACCCATCCAGATCCAGGTACACCACGGCCAGCGCCTGCGCACGCCGCTGCGATTGGGCAATCGCCTGATTGAGACGGTCTGCAAACAAGATGCGGTTGGGCAAATCGGTCAAAGGATCGTGGTTCGCCACGTACTCCAAGTGTTGCTGGTAATCCTTGAGTTGCGTGATGTCTGAAAGAATGCCCACGTAGTTCTGGACCTCGCCATGGGTGTTGCGCACCGTGCTGATCGTCAGCAATGCGGCGTAAAACTCCCCAGACTTCCGTCGGTTCCAGATTTCGCCATCCCAATGCCCGAGATCGATGAGCGAATGCCACATCTGTTCGTAAAACTCGCGTGACTGGCGTCCAGACCGCGAAACATGCGGATTTTTCCCAACCAGTTCTTCTCGCGAAAAACCAGTGATCTGCTCGTACATGCTGTTGGCATCAACGATGCGGACATCGGCATCGGTGATGACAATGCCTTCGTGGGCATGCGTGAACACACTGGCCGCCAGGCGCAATTGAGTTTCGTCCTTTTTGCGTTTGGTGATGTCACGCGAAATGATCGCCTCACCCACCACTTTCCCGTTTTCGTTGCGCAGTGGGGAGATCGTGCTTGAAATGTAGATGCGCTCACCATCCTTGCGCATCTGGGTACTTTCCAGGTGCTGAACTGTCGCGTCAGAACGCAGGCGGCTCTGACTGTCCGCGGCGGCATCCGCCAGAACCGACGGATACAACTGCTGCGTGGGCTGCCCCACCATCTCCTTCGCGGTGTAGCCAAAAATAGCCTCGGCACCCGCATTCCAGCTGGTGACCACACCCTCCGGCGATTTCGCCACGATGGCATCCTCAGACGACTCGACGATGGCAACCTTCAATTCCCGCTCTTGCTGCAAACTGCTCTCGGCATAGCTCTGCGCCCGGTAAGTGCGCCACCCTGCAAAACACGTGAGCAATATCGTCAGTCCTGCCAAAAAGGCGACCAGGGCAGCATTCATTTGCCAACCGCCCAGATAGTCGTAAGTCGACAATCCCACAATGACATAAAAAGGATACCGTTGCAGCCGTCGATAGGCGTTGCTGCGCTCTATGCCATCAATGGCCGTTTTGGCCAGGTATTGCCCACCCTCCGGGCTCTCTTGGATGGCTTGCGCCAGCTGTTTGGAGACCTCTTTGCTGCCGATGGCGTTCTTGGTGTCGGGCACACGATGCACCAAAGCCAGATCTGTTGTGCGCAGCGTGGCTGCGCCATGTGGCCCCAATTTGATCGATGAGAATGTTTTTTCAAACTGCGCCGTGGCCAGACTGGCGTAAACCACTCCAGCGAAACCGCCATCCGCTGCATTCAGGCGACGGGCAAGGACCATGACCCATTTGCCGGAAACTCTGGACTGCACTGGGCCAAAGACAATCAGGTTTGTGCTGGGATTGTCGCGCGCTTGCAAATAGTAGGGTCGATCGCTCGCATCGACGGGCTTGTCTTGCTGGATATCTCGTCCGAAACGCAGATAGCCATCCTTGTCCAGGATCCTCAGGTTTTCGAGGAAGTTCTGCTGCGCCTCCAACTTCTGGATGAACGCATTGATCTTGGCGACATTGACAGGGCCCCGTGCCGCTTCTTCGTTGTAGTACAGCACCGCCGTCTTCAGGTCACTGTCGACGTTGTCCAGGACATCGGAGATGTGGATATCCAGCAACGTGGCAATATTGTCCGTCGCTGTTGCGGCGCGTTCGCGGTACCGCTGCTTTTCCAGCAGAACCGCCATGGCTGCGATGGCAATCACCAGCGAAACAATGATGGCCACACTGACCGCATAAGACAGCCACAAACGCCTGGGCCGGGAATTGGGCAATCGATGCTGTGCGGTCTCTACACTGTTTGTGACCATGGCTTGAGGCCGAATTAATAATTTCTAGAATTTTAAGTTACTTATCAAGTCAAGTTGGAAACCATTCCAAGCGCGCCATGTCATCTCAAGGCCAGCCAAAGAAGCGATGAATTTCGGAGGCCTTGGCTCTGGCATCCGTGCGCCCCAGGGCTATCAGTTCCTGCGTGTAGACCGACTCAAACATCAGGTAGCTGATGAACGCGCCACTTTGACTCACCCCTGTATTGGGCGAACTGCCCAATACATGCAACAGGTTCTGCACTGTGACCGGCAGGTTGGCGGCATGCCGAACCGCGATTTCATCCAAGCGCTCGCTCGGTGAAATGACCAGCAAATCCACGGAGCGGAGGTTGGACTTTTCGCGAGATTCCGGTGCAATTAGGCTCAGCGTCTTGTTGATGCGCTGTAGCCGCTCCACATCCACCGCCAGCGCATCCAGAAAGATGCTCGACAGTGCATGCCCGGCGATGCTGGCCATGGAGGGATAGTCGGAGGCATGGGATGCCAAAGGTGATTGCGGCTCATGCATTCTTCCCGCACCAATGACCAGTATTTTTTGCGCCCCCAGATGGATGGCTGGCGATATCGGTGCCGTCTGGCGCATGGCGCCATCGCCAAACCAGCCAGGGCCATTGGGCCCCATCAAGCGTGCCGCAGGAAAAATGAAAGGA
>Ga0228702_1001855_pt1 | contig 12782 bp, 11 predicted proteins | sample McNCre217_Aug_MG_2_FD_178018 | JGI IMG/M metagenome (GOLD analysis project Ga0228702, IMG submission 178018) | Freshwater microbial communities from McNutts Creek, Athens, Georgia, United States - 20-17_Aug_MG | ecosystem: Environmental > Aquatic > Freshwater > Creek | place: USA: Georgia... | reverse complement strand
TGGCCACAACCCAGCCAAGCCGTGGTGGCTGGGCGTAGGAGCCTTTGCATGCGTGCTGAGTTTAGGTTTTATAGCCGCTGTCGCACTATACATAGGCTGGCTAAATGAGCACTGGTATGGGATGCGGCCTTACATCGCTCCGCTGGTGTTGTGGCAAGGTTGCGCATGCTTGTCAGCTGCATTTGCGCATCGGCCATTTCAAACCCAATCAACCCACAGTTATTCGTTACTTTGCATGGGTACGGCTGCATTGCAATCTGCGGCATTGTTGATACCCATAGTCTTAGATCAGCCACTTGATCCCGCAACGCATTTGTCACTCCTAGCCACTGTCAGTGGTTTGGGACTGTTGGGATTAGCGATCTGGATGGCAAAGCTTGATTCTCGCGTCAATCATCAATCAGATCGAACGACGTAGCCGTGCCACTCTTAACGTCAGTCCAAACTTTTTTTCCAAGTATTTCTCTATGTAATTTCGGTGCCAACCCAAAGCCTGGCCGCACACTGCGCACGCAATCCTCAGTGATTACGTCCCCTGCCTTCATATCTTTAACAAAGTAAAGTGACCGACGGAATTTGACATTACCTTGCTCGCTAGACTTGCGACCATAGTCCACGCGGCCCAATGCAGCCCAAGCCGTCTTCGCTCCTTGACATAACGCAGCCAACTCTACAGGCTCTAGCGAAAAACTATCGTCCGGTCCGCCACCATTGCGGTTCAAAGTAAAGTGTTTTTCAATGATGCTAGCGCCCAATGCCACACTGGTGATTGCGGTTGTATTGTCCAAGGTGTGATCAGACAATCCTGTAACCAAGCCAAAGCGCTCGATCATGTCGGTAATAGTGCGCAAGTTATAGTCTTCTGCGGGGGCAGGGTACCCGCTGACACAGTGCAACACAGCCAACTCTTTACAGCCGCCTTCTCGCGCTGCTTCAATGGCCTCTGCAATTTCTTCCGCATCGGCCATTCCAGTGGAAATGATCATGGGCTTGCCTGTGTTGGCTGCGTACTTAATGAGTGGCAAGTCCACCGCCTCGAAGGAGGCAATCTTGTACGCTGGTGCGTTCAAATCCTCCAGCAAGTCAATGGCGCTATTGTCAAAAGGAGAGCTGAAGATGGTAATACCTAATTCCCGTGCATGATCAAACAGGGATTTGTGCCAATCCCAGGGCATATGCGCTTCTTCGTACAGGTCATAAAGCGCGCGACCATCCCAAAGTCCACCTCTGATTTTGAAATCTTCGCTGTCGCAGTTGAGCGTAATGGTGTCGGGCTTGTAGGTTTGCAGCTTAACAGCATCAGCACCAGCCTTCTTGGCCTCTTCGATGATGCGCATCGCCGTTTCAAGTTTGCCGTTGTGGTTGGCGGATAGTTCGGCGATCACATAAGGTGAATAGGCAGCCCCAATAGGCCGGCCTGCGATTTTGATTTCTTCCATATTCATTCCTAGATGACTCCCCTTGGTTGCCACTCTTTAGAGAGCAAGCCAAAACAATGTACGCTGTGGTACCCCCCATTGATGCGCTGCTGATCGCGTAACACGCCCTCTAGTTGGAAGCCCAATCGCTGGTGAAAAGCTATAGAGACTTGGTTGCTAGCAATGGCTTGCCCACAAACTTTATGGAGTTTGAGAGGACCAAAAGCATGGTTCAGAGCAATAACGCCGAGCTTACGGCCAGCGCCTTTTGGTACGTCTGGGCGTGCGTAAAAGCCCCAATCTCCAACACCATCGTCTTCAACATTGCTGAATTGCACATAGCCAATAGCTTGTTTGGCTTCTTCAACAATCAACAAGCAGCGGCTGGGGTCCTGGCTGGCTTTGGCAAACCAGTTGCGATGCTCATCCAGACTGATTTCGTGCTGGGTAAACATGTAGCGGCGTACATCTGCATGGTTGCGCCACGAAAGCACCATAGTTAAGTCGTCTTCGCTCACCTTACGTATTACGCAACCATCAAGCATGCGCGCCTTCCAACAGTTGTTTGACTACCCTTTGACAACCTTCACCATCCGCGACTACAGCTGCAGTCTTGCTTAGCTTGTCCAGTACATCTTTGGCAGACTCTGTTGTCTGAATTTGCCCCATAAAATCCGTAATCTGTTGCTGCGTTTCTATTGCCATTGCAGCCCCAGATTTTTGTAATGCGAGAGCCCCCGACAATTGATTCTTTGCCAGTACCAACACGAGGCTAGGCACCCCTAAGCTGCAGCGTTCCCAAGCCGTTCCCCCTGCCGCGCCAATGGCTAAATCACTTTCGGCCATAAGCTGCGCCATGTTGTCCACGCCCACCAACACTTCGGTGAACCAAGGCATTTGTGTGGCCTGGGCCTGCACTTGCTCTAGCCAAGGCGCATGTGGCCCCATGACCACGGTCACTCTCATGTCGGCTGGCAATGTACAACTTTGCAGGGCCGAGAGCACTAGGCCTGTGGCATTGTCTTTATCCACTCCCCCCATGGTGACGAGCAGGCGCTGCAACTGCGGCTTACTTTGGCGGCGAGCCAGACTTTGCTTACGTAGCACCGCAAACTCGGGGCGCAGCAGGGCGTATTTCGGGCCAACCAGGGTAGTGAATTTACCTTTGAGCAAGCCTTCATAGTCTTGTGCGCTTCGCCCCAAATTCTGGTCTAGCAACAAATCGCAAGCATGTGGTCTATCGGCCAGGTCATCTATGACCATGATACGCATAACTTGCGGGCGCAGGGCCTCTTCCCAGCAGGCATCCAACGCGTAATGGTCCACCACAAGCAAGTCCAGAGGCTGATTGCCGAGATGTACGCTTAACACTTGTTTGGTGTGTTGCGCGTCTGTGGCCCAGTCAGTACCCAGCCAGTGAGCGTGTGCTGCGCCGTTGTGGATGGGCTGGGCCCCTTCTTGCAGTTCGGGCAAAACTAGGGCCCGATGGCCACGCTGGGCAATCAAGCCCATCAAATGGCCTTGGTGCAGTCGACACACGAAACTGCACCTTGCTCCGCGCTCGCGCAGAGCGTCAGCTAGCGTAAGGCAACGCATAACGTGACCAGTGCCAATTTGCAGCGATGCGTCAACGCGGAAGGCTACGTGCATGTTTTGTCTGGTTTCGTAACTCAGTTCAGACGTTTGAAACCGCCATGACACACAGGCCCCTTGAGAAGGCTCATCACATCACGCCCCTCTTCGCACTCCTTGATCGTGGCAAAGATCGAGGCCAGCTCGGCAAAGTAGCCATCCAACACTGCAGGCGTGTGCTCGGTACAAACGTACACGCTGTTACCCGCCAAATATCCCTTGGCCAGCATTTCCTGGGTAATCAGTGTTTTGTAGGCCAGTGCGTTATCGCTCTTGAAGGTGTAGCCAGTCAAAGCAGGCAAGCCCCAGTGATCAATTTGCAGGGCATGCTTGTCAGCCAATTGCTGCCAGCGCTCGCGAATGTTCAAGCCGGTTTGGGTAATTGTGTCCCAGGACTTGGTACGCTCCATCACCTCCAGTGTTTTGAGCGCCGCGGTGGGGCCAATGCGCTCGGTCCAGAAGGTGCTACTGATAAAAGTCGACTGTGCTGCCTCCATGATTTCGCGGCGGCCAATCGTCGCGGTAATGGCATAACCGTTACCCAACGCCTTACCAAACATGGCCATATCGGGCTCTACGCCGTACATTTTGTGCAGGCCACCAAAGGTTTGGCGAAAGCCCGATGTGCATTCGTCAAAAATTAGCACAATCCCCCGGTCGGTGGCTAGCTTACGTACTTTATGCAAGAAATTATCTTCCGGCCCCTTGTTGCGCACCACCTCCATTTTGATGACACCAATGTCTTGGGTATTGACTAGGTTTTCCAGTTCGGCGTAATTGTTGTAGTTGAACGGAAACACTGTGCCGCGCAAATTTTGTGGTACGCCTTTGGGGTTCAGGCCGGGCAACAGGTGGCCTGCCAAGTTTTCATCATCGCCCAAGTTTGCAGATAAATACCAGTCGTGCCAACCGTGGTAACCACACACGGCCACTTTGTCTTTGCCAGAAGCAGCCCTCGCAATTCGGATAGCCAAGGCGTTCGCTTCGCCGCCCGAGCGTGCAAGGCGGGCCATGTCAGCCCAGGGATGTAGCTCTACCAGTTTCTCAGCCAGGTACACCTCCTCAGGACAGTTGAAGGTAGACATGTTGCCTGCAGCCACTGTTTGGCTTACTGCAGCATCCACTTCTTCGTTGCCATAGCCCAAAATATTGGTACCAATACCCATGATAGACATATCGGTGTACTGCTTGCCGTCCATATCCCACACTTGACAGCCCTTAGCCTTGCTAAAGTAAGCAGGCCACTGCTCGGGCAAGAACATTTCTGCCCGTTTGGAGAGCAACATATTGCCACCAGGAATCACCGCCTTGGCGCGTTTCCAGAGTTTTTGACCAGTGCCCATGGCAGCTCCTTCATTTCGAATAATGTTGTGGTTGGGGGCAAAAAGTGCAGGTTGGTTGCGTTGCAAATCCAGCACCTCTGTCCACGAAAAATGAATATTGGGGGCAAAGTGCGCGAACACATGGCTGACAACTTCAAAGTCTGCGGGTTCGTCCACAGTCCAACGTAGGCCAGACAGATCTTCGCCGTATTGCATCGCAGCAGTTTTATACAAGCCAGGCTTACGCAAATACGGCGTCACATGCTCGTGGTCAAAAGGGTCTTGGCTTTCTCGGCAAGCTCTCTCCAAAGCCTCAAGCGTAAACACCTCGATGTCTAAACCATCAGGATATGTAGCAGGCTTTACGTTGCTCATGTAGTCAACACCTTCGGTGTTGAACTGTGCAATTACCAGGTCCACCAATGCCGGGTCAATGAGTGGGCAATCACCGGTAATGCGCACAATGACGTCCGCGTTGACTGTGCGAGCGGCCATTAGATACCGACTCAAGACGTCACTTTCGCTGCCCCTGACACAAAAGTAACCCAGACGACTAACGTGATCGGCTAAAGGATCGTTGCGCACGTCGGTGGATGTCGCCAAAACGATTTGATTCAAGCATTGGGATTGACTCAGCCTCGCCAACAACAGCTCAATCATTGGCACCCCGGCGATAGGCTTCATGACTTTGTCAGGCAGTCGCGTTGATCCCATGCGCGCTTGAACAATGGCCACGATTTTCATAACTCACTCCAGCATGCGGGATTGAGCACGCGCTCATCTCCCATCCAATTGAATTGCGGCAACTCACCGAGTTCGCCTTGGGTCGCCAACAGAATTTGCTCTAGCTGCGCGCTTGTATCAACCCCTACCACCACATGGTCCACAGACACCAAGCCATTGAGATAGCGTAAACACGCCTCCAATGCCGAACAGCCTGACGCAAGTAACCAAGCATCCCAGGCATCCCACACTTGGTGCCAACGAGAAAATTTTCCAGGCCGAGCTTGGGGCGCCATGAGCAATAAGCCTTGCAAAAAAGCAGACCTGACATGAAGCTCTACACCTGCAGCTTTGAGTTGATCAGCCCATCCTGAATCCACCAATCGTCGATCCCAAATATTCAGTGGCGCCTGCACCAAATCAAATGCGTACAGGTCATACAACGGCGCTAACTCAGTCGTGCCGTAAACAGAAACGCCCGTTTTTTCGACTAAACCCTCTGCTTTGACATGCTCCAGCGCATCAAAAAGTGCACGCCCCTGCCGCCCTAACAACTGCATGGGACGATGCAGCATCAAACCATACAACCGCCCTGCTTTCAGCCTTGACAGCGATGCATGAACTTGTTCGTGAACCCATGCGTTAACGTCTAACACATCATCGGGCATAGCTGGCAATTTAGTGATCACGTCCCAGTCTTCCACCCCCAACCGCCCCAGTATCGCCTCGCTATCTCCATAGGCAATCGCTGTATCTAGGGTGTCGATACCTGCACGCTTAGCCAAAGTAAGCACATCACGAGCATCTTGCTCGGCCACTCGACCGTGGATATTGGCAACACCATAGTGCAATCCGAACTGAACTGTCCCCAAGGCTAACTTCATGCGCCAAGCGCCTTGCGTAAGTTTTGCACCACCTCATCTTGCTGACCGAATGTGAGGGTTTGAAACATAGGCAAGCTAATCGCCTCAGCGTAATAGCGTTCAGACTCGGGAAAGTCGCCCTCCTTAAAGCCCAAGCCTTGGTAGAAGGGCTGCGTATGTACTGGGATGTAATGCAAATTCACCCCGATACCGTATTCGCGCAAATCCTCAAAAATTTGGCGATGGGTGCGTTGAATATCGTTGAGCTTGAGACGAATCACATACAGATGTAAACCCGAATACCCATCTGGATGTTGCCAAGGCGTAGTCAGCGGCAAATCGCGTAAAAAATGATCGTAGCGCTTGGACAACTCGTGACGACGCGCTACATAAGCGTCTAAGCGTTGCACCTGACTCAAGCCCAGCGCCGCCTGCAATTCCGTCATTCGGTAGTTATAGCCCAGCTCAATTTGCTGGTAATACCAAGGACCATCTGAGAGGCGCGTCATATGAGCCGGGTCACGCGTGATGCCATGACTACGAAGCAAGCTCATCCGATGGGCAAGCCCATCGTCATTGGTAAGCGCCATTCCGCCCTCAGCCGTGGTGATGATCTTGACTGGATGAAAACTAAAAACCGTGATGTCACTGTAGCGCCCCGCCCCAATGAACTCGCCTTTGTACTTACCACCAATCGCATGCGATGCATCTTCGATGATTTTAAAACCGTATCTTTGTCCCAATTCGTGGATTGCGACCATGTCGCAAGGCTGGCCGCATAAATGAACTGCCACCAACACTTTGGGTAGCTTGCCTTGCGATTGCGCCACCACAAGCTTGGCTTCCAAAGCCTTGGGGCACAAGTTGTAAGTACGCGGATCAATATCCACGAAATCGACTTGCGCACCGCAATATAAGCCGCAATTTGCAGATGCAACAAACGTCACTGGCGTGGTCCACAACAAGTCGCCCCGCCCCAAACCTAGAGCCAAACATGCGATATGTAACGCAGAAGTCGCACTGTTGACCGCCAATGCATGCTTAGCCCCAACATGCTGAGCCACCTCTTGCTCAAAACGCGGAACCTTAGGCCCTTGCGTTAAATAGTCTGAACAAAGTACCTCAACAACCGCATCCACATCCTCTTGTGTAATGTCTTGACGGCCATAAGGAATCATCAAATGCTCCCGATTTTTTCGCGATTGGTCTCAATCCATGCTTGAAGCTGCGCATCCGTCATCCACTCTGCGTTGTTGTCACTCGCATAAATGAAGCCCTCGGGCACTTTCTTGCCATCTTTGATGCGCTCGGGGCTGCTCGCCCATTCGTTAATAGTCGGCAAAATCTTGAAGTGCTCCGGATACTCGTAGGTGTAGTAAGCATCCTCCGTACCAATCATTTGTTCATGCAGTTTTTCGCCTGGACGAATGCCCACGATCTCTTGCTTGCACTCAGGCGCGACCACACGAGCCAAATCAATCACCTTCATGGAGGGAATTTTCTTGACATAGATTTCGCCCCCCACCATGTCTTCAAAAGCATGCCACACCAGCTCCACACCTTGCTCCAACGAAATCATGAACCGCGTCATGCGATCATCGGTGATTGGCAAAACACCTTTATCGCGAATGTTAATAAAAAAGGGAATCACCGACCCCCGAGAACCCATGACATTCCCATAGCGCACCACCGAGAACCTGGTACCGTGCTCCCCCGAGTAGGCGTTGCCCGCCACAAAAAGCTTGTCTGATGTCAGCTTAGTTGCGCCGTACAAATTGATCGGGCTGCTAGCCTTGTCAGTGGACAAAGCCACCACACCTTTAACCCTTTTATCGATGCACGCATCAATCAGGTTCATGGCGCCATTAACATTTGTTTTGATGCACTCAAAAGGGTTGTACTCGGCTGTTGGCACGATTTTGGTGGCAGCCGCATGCACCACGTAGTCGACACCATCCAATGCGCGATACAAACGATCCTTGTCACGCACATCGCCGATGAAAAAACGAATGCGGTCATCACCTACAAACTTTTGGGCCATGTCCCATTGCTTCATCTCGTCGCGAGAGAACACAATGATCTTTTTAGGGTTATATCTTGCCAAAGTCATCGGCACAAATGTGTTACCAAATGACCCTGTGCCGCCTGTTACCAAAATTGTTGAGTTTTTCAACATACGAAACCTTGATGAAACAACGATCAGAACCAAGGGAATTCTTCCGCTTGAACATTCCGTCAGCTAAACTATTGAAAATTTCTTAAAAATCCGCTTGCTGTATGCACTTGATTTTATCCAACCTACTATATGATTTGAGATAACGCATGAAAAAAGTTTTGCTTTGGGGCTGGACCGAACCCGATGCCGTGATGGCCGTTGAGAAACTCAAAATGGCCAAACAGATTGAGATTGCCGACTGGATAGGTGACATCAAAGAGCTGAAAAAATCTTATATCAATTTTCTGTATAACCCTCCAAACTTGGGCTCTTTTGCCTTGCCTCGCCATGACCAAGGTCTAACAGACGAAGAGCAAATTAAGTTTTTGCACATGTTTTATCGTGAAACTCGCTCTAAAGGCGTAAATTTTTACGAGCAGATCAATATCGCAAAAAATTATTTCAGATATTTTTTATGGTTGCTCAGTGAGAAAAACATTTCCCACGTTTTATTTTCCATACCCCCTTTGATCGGGTACGACTACTTGTGCTACTTAGCTGCAAAACGATTGAACATTGAAGTCACAATGTGTTACCAATCACTTTTTCCTGATAGATTCTTTTGCTTCAAGGAACTGGAAACATTTGGAAATTTTTCAAATATCAGCGATGACGATTCAGCTACTGAAATTCCAAATATAAATTGGGGTTATAAAAAAGACCTTTTTTACATGAAGAATGGGGTTCGAGAAAACCCACCCAATCCGCTACCCATGCTAATCAGACAATCGCTACGCTACGGCATTCGAAAGAGTTCAAAACCACTTCGGTATTCCGGCGTTATCGAAAACTATATTCAAGCAAAAGACTACAACGAATTTTATCAGAAGCACGCCAAGAAGTCATCCGAATTAGATATTAAACAAAATTATGTTTATTTCCCCTTGCACCTTCAGCCCGAATTAACCACAACTGGTTTTGGTGGAGCATATTCAGATCAATTGGATGCAATTGATCGCTTGTCAGATATGATCCCTGCAGACTGGAAAGTATTTGTTAAAGAAAATCCGAAGCAAAGCTATAAGCAGCGAGGAGCCGAGTTCTACAGGCGCTTATCTACTCTAGGAAATGTCGTGTACATCGGCAAAGAAGTCGACACTTACTGGCTTATGGAAAACTGCCAATTCGTCGCGACGATTACGGGCACAGCTGGCTGGGAATCTATTACTGGAGGCAAGCCATGTCTTTATTTTGGCCTACCTTGGTATGCATCAATTCCCGGCGCTATCGCTTACACCCCAACCATTCAAGTCAATGATATTTTAAATACCACCATTAACCAAGACGAACAGTCACGTGCTTTTTCTGCCATTTACAGAAAAACCCGACTAGGTTTGGTGGACCGAGTGTATCGCTCCATTTGCCATGATTACTCACCAGAGAAAAATGTCCTAAGAATTCATAATTTTCTTTATGAAGAGATATTGAAAAAGCCGACTTAACCCCACCTACTCTTAGTTGATTTCTTCAACCCTGTAGCAATTACAAGTCGCAATATAAGCAGGAGCCACGACGCCTTTGTGGCTTCTGCGCATAAAACTTTACATCCCTCAACTCAAACTTTGCTTCTAAGGGACGCTTGCGCTTTATCGTTTCAATCGAATTATTAACTCAGCCTTGATCTTGAACTGCGAGAAATCGACTGACTCGATTACGACATTATCTTTAGCCGTCTCGCCACGATGCAACACTTGTTTATCAAAGTCTCTCTGCGTCACACTCCACTTGCGTACAAACTGCTTGCGTCCATCATTCCTCTTGATGCGACCAGTGGAAACACACGCGAAGTGATAGACCAAACTACTACCCACACCTAGAAAAATACGACAGCCAGCATGGTAGAGCTTCATCGTGAAATCATTGTCACTACTCATGCCAGGTGAGAACTCTGTGCTGTAACCGCCCACCTCTTGCCACATCCAAGTCGGAACTAATGTAGGCGGCCAAGTTGAACCCAACCAATTTGAACGCCTCAAACTATCACACTTGGAAAGTGCCAAGTTTTCATCCCAAGTTTCAGCCCTGTCGCCGAAGTTGGCTACGACTACGCACTTATTTCCAGTCTCACGAGGCTCAACCATAGTCGCCGACAACATAAATCGCTCGTTGCCAAACCCTTCGGCATTTTTGAGCAACTCAACATCCCAATCAGGCAGAACAATCATGTCATCATTCATGTACACAAGGTATTTATGCTTTGCAAGCGCTGCCGCACGATTCACAGCAAAACAAATACCCACGTTATCAGGACTACACGTGTGCTCTATATTTTGTTCTCGAACCCAAGCTAGAGTTCCATCTGAGCCATCATTTACATGTATAAGAATTTGATGTACATATTTTGAGTTTTTTCTCAAACTATCAACCAATAGCTTGATATATGGCAAATTATTCCATGTAGGGATAACAATTGAAAACATTCAGACCTTTCCGTTAATACCGGCTCTCACCACTTCTGCAGTATTGAGCATCAATGCAGCCGCACACATCCACAAGCTACACAACACAATACGTCCTGAGTTGTGCGTTAAAAATGACTGAGTCAATCCAAAATCCAGATACATCATAGGAATGACCATTCCAGCCATTGCTAGAGCTTTGACTTCAACACTTGAGTGATCTAAAAAAGGGCGGAAAAAAAACAGCATTGGAACCAAGTACAGCCCCAAATAAAAGACAAATCCAATAACTCCTCGCTTAAATATTACATTCAAATATTCATTATGCAAGTGTGTTACGCCCGAAGAAAATGTATCTAGCTCACCAGAAGCTACGGCTGCATCACGCGCATCTATCCAACCTTGATCACCCTGCCCCCAAAAAGGTGCTTTTACCACTTCCCTCACGCCAACTTTCCACATTGCAAACCGAGCACCAACAGATGTATCTTGTTTCCCAGTCTCCAAATACATTTTCACTTCTATCACGGCCTCTTTAATTCGGCTTTGTCCTATTCCATTAGGATGGAGCACGGGGAGAAGAATAGCACTTATCAATAAAATTAAAAGAATCAATCGCCGACGATGCGTCCATTGCTGACTAATTTTAGAAAAGATCCAAATTAAAATCAAAATAATGGCGACCCATCCTCCTCGCGTCTGACTAAAGACCGAAGCTGCAAGACCAGAGAAAGCGCCAAGAATCAAGAGCAAATTAAACCAACTATTTCTCCAATCAAAAATAGCTCGAATTAAACACAACGTTCCAAGCAGCAACGCTATATTTCCAAACTGAATTGGATGCGTATACCCACCCGCACGCATGTTTAAATATATTGATTGATACCCAGAAAATAGGGCAGAACCGATTGCACCAGCAGATAGCCCCATCCAAAATAAATAAAGACTTGGCTTAACTTTTCGCAAAGCGAAAAACCCGAAAATTATAATAATAAATGGTAAGTTATCCTCGATTAATCGACTAGATGTCCGTTCGGTAAGACCATGAATTATGTTAAAAATCCCATAAAAGGCTATGGGTATAAGAAAATATTTGGCTTCATTTGATATCAAGCGATCACGATCAATCGACCAAACATAAATACCACCAAAGCAAATAAAGTAAAAACCAACAGAGTACCCACTTCGGAACACTAGAGCACACGCTCCCACAGCGAATAACGCAATAGAAAAGAAAAAATCCTTACGCGTCATTACTTAATGATCTCCAGGTTATAGCCGCTAAATCTTTCTTAGAAAGTTGAGGTGACTCATGCAACAGTTGCAAAGGCCAAGCAATATTTAGATCTACGTCATTCCACAACAAACTTACCTCAAATTCTGGAAAGTAATAATCAGTTGTTTTGTATAAAAACTCAGCAGTCTCACTGGTTACCAAAAAACCGTGTGCCAAGCCTGCGGGTATCCAAAGTTGTTTCTTGTTTTCGGCAGACAACTCCAATCCAAACCACTGACCAAATGTTGGCGAGTCTTTGCGGATATCGACAGCCACATCAAACACCGCGCCTTGTGTGACACGGACCAACTTGCCTTGGGCATGTTGCGTTTGGTAGTGCAACCCACGGAGCACGCCTTTATTTGACTTACTGTGGTTGTCTTGCACGAAGGTTTCGCTTAAGCCAGTGACCAGGTTGAAGTCTCGCTGATTGAAACTCTCAAAAAAGAAACCCCTTGCGTCACCAAACACTGTAGGCTCTAGCACCAACACACCATCAATTGGCGTTTTCGTCACTTGATATGGCATGCTTATTTCAGCAAGTTCAGCAAATACTGCCCATAGCCATTTTTGGCCAATGGTGTGGCAAGTTTTTGCAGCGCAGCTTCATCAATCCATTTTTGATTGAACGCAACTTCTTCAGGGCACGCTACCATCAGACCTTGGCGTTTTTGCAAAGTGCCAATAAAACTAGCCGCTTCTAACAAGCTGTCGTGCGTCCCTGTGTCTAGCCATGCGTATCCACGGCCCATGATTTCGACATTTAACTGCTCCATCTCGAGATAGCGCTTGTTCACGTCCGTAATTTCCAACTCACCGCGGTGAGACGGTTTCACATCCGCAGCGATGTCGCAAACTTGCTGGTCATAAAAGTACAAGCCTGTCACTGCATAGTTGCTTTTAGGTTGAGCAGGTTTTTCTTCAATGCTTAACG
>Ga0228702_1001851_pt1 | contig 12788 bp, 11 predicted proteins | sample McNCre217_Aug_MG_2_FD_178018 | JGI IMG/M metagenome (GOLD analysis project Ga0228702, IMG submission 178018) | Freshwater microbial communities from McNutts Creek, Athens, Georgia, United States - 20-17_Aug_MG | ecosystem: Environmental > Aquatic > Freshwater > Creek | place: USA: Georgia... | reverse complement strand
CACGCCCCAAGAGCCCTATGAGCATCGACTACCGCCAAGCCTTTGACCTCGCCCCGGTGGGCCTGGTGCTGTCACGCAACCGCACCATGGTGGACTGCAACCAACACGTGTGCGACATGTTTGGGGCGACCCGCGAGCAGCTGATCGGCCAGTCTTTTCAGGTGCTCTACCCCAGCGCTGATGAATACGAGCGCACAGGCGCACGGATTGAACTCAGTTTGAACGCCAAAGGCCTCTACGCCGACGACCGCGTGATGAAGCGCATCGATGGCCGCCTCAAAGGCGAGCCGTTTTGGTGCCATGTAACAGGCCGCGCCTTGAACCGTGCAGCTCCGCATGAGGCCGGTATTTGGAGCTTTGAGGACCTGAGCGCGACGCGCCCTGTGCGCACCGAGCTCACCGCGCGCGAACGCGAGGTCGCCGCATTTTTGATCGACGGCATGACGTCCAAAGAAATTGGCAAGGCTCTCGATATCAGCCACCGCACCGTCGAGATTTACCGCGCCAAGCTGATGCGCAAATACAAAGCCTCCACCACGGCCGACTTGGTGCACAAGCTGGTGGTGGGTTAACCCGCTGAGCTGAGACGTAAGGGAATGCCCCAATCAAATGTCCTATTGACAGGTCATTAGAACTGATACACCATGACCATCCATGAATTCAGTCATGCCCTTGCCCAAGTACCACCAGATTTATCTGGTGCTGCGTGAGCAATTGCACGAGGGCAAATTTGCACAAGGCTTGCCAGGCGAATTGGCGCTGATGCAGCAGTTTTCAGTCGCCCGTGTCACGGTTCGTCGCGCCCTGTCACAACTGGCGCAAGAGGGCTTGATCAGTCGCGAACCCGGCCGTGGCACACGTTCGCTGTTGCAACGTAGCGCGCTTGCCAGTGAAGCAACGCCTCATAAATCGCAACAAGCCCAATTAACTGGCTTGCTGGAAAACTTGGTCAGCATGGGCTTGCGCACCTCGGTCAAGGTGCTGTCGGTACAACGCCTCGCGTCGCCCCATGAGGTGGCCATGGCCTTGCAACTGGAGGATGGCGAATGGGTGCAAAAGGCCGAACGCGTGCGCTACACCAAAGAAGGTCCCCTTTCCCACATCACCACCTGGGTGCCTGAACGGATTGCGCGTGGCTTTGGCCGCAAAGAGTTGGCACAAAAACCCATTCTGATGTTGCTCGAAGAATCAGGCGTCAAAGTGGGTCGTGCCCAACAAAGCATTTCAGCGAAATTGGCCGATGCCCAGATGGCGCGCCATTTGGATGTGGCGGTGGGCTCGGCCTTGCTGGCGGTGCACCGCCTGATTTATGACGCCGACGATAAGCCCGTTCAATGGCTGCACGGCTTGTATCGCCCAGACCGCTATGAGTACCAAATGCAGTTGTCGCGCGTTGGCAGCATTGATGCCAAGGTGTGGGTCAGCAAAGAGTTATCGGCCAACTTTCATTAATTTTTCAAAGGAGCACATCATGACTTCACGTCGTCAGTTTATGGGGCAGTCGGCAGCCGCAGCTTCGGCTTTGGCATTTCCATTGGTAGGCGGCGCGCAGCCGAAAACCGTCAAAATGGGTGTGCTGCACCCCGTGACAGGCGCGCTCGCCTATTCGGGCCAACAGTGCCGTGAAGGCGTGATGATGGCCATTGAGGACATCAACAAAGCGGGCGGCATCAAGTCGCTGGGCGGCGCCAAGATTGAAGCGCTGTTGGGAGACGCGCAGTCCACCCCACAAGCCGGTGCTGCTGAAGTTGAAAAAATGAACGAAGCAGGTGTGAGCGCCATCGTCGGTGCGTTTGCCTCAGCCATCTGTTTGGCCACCACCCAAGCCGCAGCCAAATACAACTTGCCCCACGTGGTCGATGTGGGTGTGGCGGACCAAATTGTGGAACGTGGTTTGAAGAACACCTTCCGCTTTGGCCCTGGCTACAAGAAATGCGCCGAAGTGGCGGTGGCCAATTTGCACGTGCTCAACACCGCCGCAGGCAAGCCTGCACGCACCGTGATGATCATTCACGAAGAGTCCTTGTTTGGCACCGGCACTGCCAACTTGTTGGCGCGTGAATTGCCTGGCTACGGCTATGACGTCAAAGAAATCGTCAAACACGCCAACCCCACGCGCGACTTCAACAACATCGTGTTGCGCATGAAGCAAGTCAACCCTGACATCGTGATTCCCGCCAACTACTACAACGAGTACGCCTTGTTGGTGCGCACCATGCAACAACAAAAAGTCGTACCCAAAGCCATTTACTCGGTGTTGGGTGGTGCGGCGTCCAGCTATAAATTTGTCAAAGAATTTCCAGAGGCCGCCAACGGCATCATCGACTGCAACCACTGGTTCAACCCGCGTGACAAGCGCTCGCTGGAACTGAAAAAACGCGTCGAAGCCAAGGGCTTGTTCTTCAGCTACGAAGTCTTCATGGCCTACACCGCCATGCGCTTGTTGGGCGATGCGATTGAACGCGCCAAGTCAACCGACCGCGCCGCCATCATTGACGCGCTGAACAAGAGCACCTTCTCGGATCACATCATGCCCTACGGCACCACCCAGTTCGTGAATGGCCAAAACATGGGCGCCCAGCCTTTGATGACGCAAGTGGTCAAAGGCGACATCAAGGTGATCATTCCTCGCGACTACCGCGAAGTCGAACCCATCTTCCCCTTGAAAGCCTAAGCCTCACGGCAAAGTCACGCCATGTTTGATCTGTCTATTTTGTTCGCCTCGGTGCTCAACGGCATCACCACGGGTGCTGTGTATGCGCTGATTGCGCTGGGGCTGACCCTGATCTATGGCGTGCTGCACATCATCAACTTCGCCCATGGGGCGTCGTTGATGGTGGCTTTGTACGGGGTGTATTTCTTAAAAGAGCAACTCGGCATTGACCCCTACTTGGCCCTGCCCATCATGGTGCCGGCTATGTTTGCCTTGGGCTATGCGTTGCAACGCGGCGTCATCAACCGCGCCAGCCATGGCAAAGACGAAAACATTTTGTTGGTCACTTTGGGGCTGTCCATCATTTTGGAAAACTTGGCCTTGCTGTTTTTCAAGTCAGACACCCGCAACATCGAAACGGCTTACACGCTGACCACCGTCAGCATTGGCCCGGCCATGATTGCCTTGCCCAAACTGGTGTCGTTTGTCGGTGCCTTGGTCGTGTCTGCGGTGTTGTTGGCTGTGATGCGCTACACCGACTTGGGCCGCGCTATCCGCGCCGTGGCCAAAGAAAAACACGGCGCACGTTTGATGGGCATTGATGTGGACCATGTGTACGCCATGTGCTTTGGCATTGGTTTGGCATGCTTGGGGGCCGCTGCTTGCTTTTTGTTGCCGGCGTATTACGTCAACCCCTTGGTCGGTAGCGGCTTTGTGCTGGTGGCCTTCACCATCGTGGTGTTGGGCGGCATGGGTAGTTTTGTCGGCGCCTTGGTGGGTGGCTTGCTGATTGGCGTGGTGGAGTCCATCGGTGGTTTGTACCTGGGCGAGTCGCTCGGGCAGGTCGGCATTTTTGCCATCTTCATTGCGGTGCTGCTGTTCCGTCCACAAGGTTTGTTTGGAGCGCGCGCATGAAAGATCTCCGTGCCATTGCGGTGTTTGTGTTGCTCGTCGGCAGCATTCCTTTTGTCACCGATTCAGGGGTCGTCCTCAACTTCGTGATGATGGCTCTGTACGCGTGCTTGCTCGCACAGGCCTGGAACGTGTTGGGTGGGTTTGGCGGCCAGTTCTCATTTGGCCATGCGCTGTTTTTTGGCACCGGCGCTTATGTGCAAGTCATGGCCCAAGTCCATGCAGGCTGGAACCCATGGCTGACCTTGGTGCTGGCCATGGGAGTCAGTGCACTCGTGGGATTGTTCGTGGGAACGTTGTCATTTCGCTATGGCCTCAAAGGGTCTTACTTTGCGCTCGTGACCCTGGCGTTTGCCGAGGTCTTTCGCATCGTCGCGCTGTCGGTACCGTTCACGGGCGCTGGCGTGGGCTTGATGCTGCCTTTGCGTGAGTCGCTGGGCAATATGCAATTCGCCTCGCGTGCTGGCTATGTCTGGTTGATTTTGGGCTTGGTGACACTGGCCTTGTGCGTCACCGCTTGGTTGCGCCATTCACGCTTTGGGGCTTACCTGCAGGCCGTGCGCGACAACGAGGACGCCGCGCGTGCGATTGGCGTCAACCCCTTCATGGTCAAACTGTGGGCCACCGTGCTGTCAGGTGCCTTGATGGGCGCTGGCGGCGCTTTTTATGTGCAAGTGTTTCAGTACATCGACCCTGGTTTGGCCTTTGGCCCACACACCTCGGTGGAGGCCTTGGTGGGCGCCATCGTGGGCGGGATGGGCACGCTGTGGGGCCCGGTGGTGGGCGCCTTGGCCTTGCATGTGTTGGCCGATGTGACACGCAATTTGTTGGGTCAATTGCCAGGCATCAACATGGTGGTCTATGGCTGTGTGCTGGTCTTGATCGTGATGTTTTTGCCACGTGGTGTGGGCGGCATTGGGCAGTCCTGGTTCAAACGCGCCAAGCCCAGCGCGTCCAACAAGCAGGAGGACGCATGAACTTGTTAGACGTCAGCCACGTGTCGCGCGCCTTTGGCGGTTTGCGCGCCGTGCAAGATGTGAGCTTGCAAGTGCCTGCAGGCAGCTTGACGGCCCTGATTGGCCCCAACGGTGCGGGCAAAACCACCTTGTTTGCCTTGATGTCGGGCTTTTTGGTGCCCGACAGCGGTCGCGTCGTTTTTGATGGCGTCGACATCACGGGTCAAGCCCCTCACCTCAATGCGGCGCTGGGGCTCACACGCACATTTCAAATCGTGCAGCCCTTTGCCTCGCAAACTGTGCGCGAGAACATCGCGGTCGGGGCGCACCTGCAACATGCCAAGCGCAGCGATGCTTTGCACGCCGCAGAAGCCGTGGCCGAGCGCGTGGGCTTGCACGCACAACTGGACAAGCCCGCCGGAGACCTGACCGTGGCAGGACGCAAACGCCTGGAGTTGGCCCGCGCCTTGGCCACCCAACCCAAGCTCTTGCTGCTCGACGAAGTGTTGGCTGGACTCAATCCCCAAGAAATTCAAGACATGCTCCCCGTGGTGCGTGGCTTGGTCGCCAGCGGTGTGACAGTACTGATGATTGAACACGTCATGCAAGCCGTGATGAACTTGGCCGACCATGTGTGGGTACTGGCCCAAGGCCAACTCATTGCCCAAGGCGCCCCGCACGAAGTCACGCAAAACCCGCAAGTGATCGAGGCCTACCTGGGTCATGGCACTGCAGCACGGTTGCGCAAAACCCAGCAGGAGGCCGTATGAGTGATTTGCTCACCATCACAGGCCTGCGCGCCGGCTATGGCGCTGTGGAGGTGTTGCGCGGGGTCGATCTGCGTATGGCGCCTGGCGAATTGGTGGCCTTGCTGGGCAGCAATGGTGCTGGCAAAACCACGCTCAATTCGGTGGTCTCGGGCCTGGTGCCCACCTGGGCAGGACGTGTGATGTTTGATGGCCAAGACCTCACCGGCGCGCACTACCGACAGGTGGTGCAAGCCGGCTTGATCCAAGTGCCTGAAGGCCGCAAGGTGTTTCCCAACCTCAGCGTGTTGGAAAACTTGGAGTTGGGCGCCTTCACCCGCGCCCGTGCGCGTCGCGCCACCAATTTAGCACGTGTGTTCGACACCTTCCCGCGTCTGCGTGAGCGCCAAACACAACTGGCAGGCACCATGAGCGGGGGTGAACAGCAAATGCTGGCGATTGGGCGCGGCCTGATGGCAGAACCTCAGTTGCTCATTCTTGACGAACCTTCACTGGGTTTGTCCCCCCTGCTCGTCGAAGAAATGTTCACCCTCATTGCCCAACTGCGTGCCAGCGGTTTGGCCATTTTGTTGGTCGAACAAAACGTGGGCCAGTCGCTGGAAATTGCAGATCGCGCCTATGTGATGGAAAACGGCAGCATCCGTTTTTCCGGCACCTCGGCTGAGCTGTTGGCCAGCGACACCCTGCGCCAAGCCTATTTGGGCGTGTGAGGCACACCATGTACCGTCTCTGTCTGTGGTGTGTCTCGTGCCTGTTGGCCTTGTTCGTGGCGGGCACGTCTTGGGCGCAAACGCCGAACGCCACAGCCCCCATCCGCATCTTGGTCGGCGCGCCAGCCGGTGGCAGCACCGACACCATGGCACGTGCCGTGGCCTACGCCATGAGCCAGCAACTCGGCCGTGCCGTGGTGGTTGAAAACCGGCCCGGCGCGGGCGGCAATTTGGCCGCTGAAGCGGTGGCGCGCGCCGCCCCCGATGGTCAAACTTTGCTGATGAGTTTCACCAGCCATGCCATCAACGCCTCGCTCTACCCGCGCCTGCCATTCGACCCCGTCAAAGATTTCACACCATTGACCATGGTCTCCACCTCGCCCTCGGTGTTGGTGGCTCACCCCTCCGTGCCTGCGAACAATGTGGCCGAGTTGATCACATGGGCCAAAGGCCATCCGGGTCAACTCAACTTTGCCATTGGCGCCTTGGGTTCGTCGCTGCATTTGGCGGGCGAAGCCTTCAAACTCAAAGCCGGTGTCTACATCGTCAACATTCCTTACCGCGGTACCGCGCCTGCCGTGCAAGACGTGTTGGCGGGTCAAGTGGAACTGATGTTTGCAGCGGTCGGCAACGTGCAGCAACACATCCGTGCGGGCAAGCTCAAAGCGTTGGGGGTGACCAGTCTGCATCGCCTGGCCGCTTTGCCCGATGTGCCCCCCATTGCTGACACCTTGCCCGGTTTTGAATCCAATGCTTGGTTTGGTTTATTCGGCCCCGCCAAGATGCCTCCTGAGCTGGTCCGCAGCTGGAGCGATGCCGCCCGCTCGGCGGTACAAAACCCAGAGGTGCGCCGCCGCATCGAAGCCGAAGGTGCCACGCCGGTGGGCAACAGCCCGCTCGATTTTTCTCGCTTTGTGGTGGCCGACATCGCGCGTTGGCGCGAGGTGGTGAAGTTTTCTGGAGCCAAACCCGAATGACCCGCGTTTCTTCTTCTACGCACACACCGCAAACGCTGGCGCAAAAGCTCATCGCCCGTGCGGCAGGCCGTTCGCAGGTGGCGGTGGGTGAGGTGCTGACCTGCCAAGTGGACTTGGCCATGTTCCATGACTCTTCAGGTCCACGCCGCCTCAAACCCATGCTCGATGACTTGGGCGCCAAAATTTGGGATCCCAACAAAGTGGTGCTGGTGATGGACCACTATGTGCCAGCACAAGATGCCGATGCCCAACGCATTGTGCAAATGTCACGCGACACCGCACGCACTTGGCGCTTGCCCCATGTGATTGACTCCGAAGGCATTTGTCATGTCGTGCTGCCCGAGCGCGGCCATTTGCGTCCTGGCATGCTGTGCGTGGGGGGCGACTCACACTCGCCCACCGGTGGTGCGTTCGGCACTTATATGTTCGGCATTGGCGCCACCGAAATGCTGGGCGTGGTCGTGACCGGTGAAATTTGGGTCCAAGTTCCACGCACCTTGCGCATGCTGTGGTCGGGTCAACTGGCCCCAGGCGTGTGCGCCAAAGACATGATGCTGCACATGATTGCCCGCTTCGGCATGAACGGTGGTCAATACCAAGCGGTGGAGTTTGCCGGCGATGCCGTGATGGCCCTGGGCATGCAAGAGCGCATGACCCTCTCCAACATGAGCGCAGAAATGGGTGCGCAAGCAGGCTTGATTGCCGCCGACGCCACCACCTGTACCTATTTGCGCAGTGTCGGTGTGAGCGAAGAGGCTTTGCAACACGCCGAGCAATGGCACAGTGATGCAGGCGCGGACTGCGAAGACTTTCACTTTGATGCCGCAAGCCTGAGCCCCCAAGTCGCTGCGCCCCACAGCCCGGCCAACACGCGTGCCGTAGGTGACTACGCCGATGTGGGTTTGGATGTGGCCTACATCGGTGCCTGCACCGGTGCCAAGCTCGAAGACCTGCGCGCTGCGGCCCATGTGCTGCGCGGCCAGCGCGTGGCCCAAGGCGTGCGTTTGCTGGTAGCACCTGCCAGCGCGCGTGATCAAGCCCAAGCCGAGCGCGAAGGCGTGATGCAAATTCTGCGCGATGCCGGTGCGCAGGTGTTACCCAACAGCTGCGGCGCATGTGCAGGCTATGGCGCCACCTTCGAAGAAGGCGCACGGGTGATTTCGACCACCGCGCGCAACTTCAAAGGCCGCATGGGTCCTGCCAGTGTGCAGGTGTATCTGGCCTCTCCATGGACCGTGGCCGCGTCGGCACTACGCGGTCGCATCAGCGATGTGCGGGAGATGCTATGACGACATCACGTGTGTGGAAACTCGGCGCCGATGTGGACACCGACGCGCTAGCCCCTGGTGGGTACATGAAGCATGGCATCGACGTGATTGCCCAGCACTGCCTGGAAGCCCTGCGTCCTGACTTTGCCGCCGGTGTACGCCCTGGCGATGTGTTGGTGGCTGGTCCCAACTTTGGCATTGGTTCTTCACGTGAACAAGCCGCCGGCGCGCTGGTTCACCTGGGCGTGCGTGCCGTGATCGCGCCCTCCTTCAGCGGCCTGTTCTTTCGCAACGCTTTCAACCTCGGCTTGTTGCTGTTGACATGCCCCGAGGCCCAACTGTTGCACGAGGGTGATGCCGTCACCCTCGTGCCTGCTGGCGTGCAGCGTGCCGATGGCACGGTGTTGGCCTGCCAACCGATTCCCGATTTTTTGATGGACATGGTCCATGCCGGAGGTTTGATGAATGTCTTGAAACAACGCAGCCAAGGAACACCCCATGCGTGAACACACCAACGCGGTCCACCTCGATCCCGTCACGCTCGCCGTGCTCAAGGGCCGCTTAGAACAAATTGCCGATGAAATGGATGCCACGCTCTACCGCAGCGCGTTCAACCCCATCATTGCCGAAGCGCACGACGCCTGCCATGGCTTGTACGACGCCGACAGCGGCGACACCTTGGTACAAGGCAAATCAGGCCTGCCTGTGTTTGTGGGGGCCATGGCGTTTGCCGTGCGTGCGGCCGCCCGTGTGGCGCAAGAGCGCGGCGGCATGGTCGATGGTGACACCTGGCTGTTCAACGACCCCTATGAAGGCGGCACCCATGCCAACGACTTCAAGCTGGTGCGTCCCTTCTTTCGCAATGGCAAGTTATTTTGTTACTTAGCCTCTGCCGCGCATTGGCACGATGTGGGAGGTGCCGTCCCTGGCAACTACAACCCGGCGGCGACCGAATGCTGGCAAGAAGCGGTGCAAATTCCACCGGTGCGCATCGTGCGTCAAGGCCAACTCGATGGTGATGTGCTGGGCATCTTGCGCGCGAACACACGTTTGCCTGACAGCTTGTGGGGCGACTTGAACGGTCAGCTCTCCGCTCTGGAACTGGGTGTCAAACGTCTCGACAGTTTGCTCGACGAATACGGCGACGCTGTGGTGTTGCAAGCCATGGGCGAGTTGCGCAAACGCGCGCTGGTCTTGATGCGTGCGCACATTCAAAACTTGCCCGATGGGCGCTACAGCTTTGAAGATGTGCTTGACAACGATGGCGTCAAAGATGAGCTGCTCACCATCGCCTTGGACATGACGGTCCAGGGCGATCGTTTGACGCTTGATTTTTCGCGCACCTCGGCGCAATGCGCAGGCCCGGTGAACATCTCGCGCGCCACTGCGGTGGCCGCTTGCTATGTGGCCCTCAAACACGTGTTTCCCGATGTGCCTGCCAATGCCGGCGTGTTGGACGCGGTCGACTTTGTGCTGCCCGATGGTTTGGTCATCACCGCCGAGCGTCCACGCCCGGTGGGGGGTTACACCGAAACCATTTTGCGCATGATTGATGTGATCTTCAGCGCCACCGCGCTGGCCGACCCCAACCGTGCGGTGGCCCACGCCTACGGCACCATCAACGCCTTGTCCATCGCCGGACACCGCAGCGATGGCGCACGCAAAGGCCAACGCTGGGTGATGTTCAGCTTCTTTGGCGGCGGCCACGGCGGCCACAGCACGGGCGATGGGCTGAGCCACAGCAACGCACCGATTTCCACCGCCACCATTCCCCCGTTGGAAATTTTGGAGGCGGCTTACCCTGTGCGCTTTACCGAATGGTCGCTGCGCGCCAACTCAGGCGGCGACGGCACACACCGTGGTGGCTTGGGTGCGGTGTATGAAATTGAATTGCTCGAAGAAAGCGCCGAAGCCTTCATTTTTGGCGAACGTGGCAAAGCGCCACCCAAGGGCATTGCAGGCGGCGGCAACGCCTTGCCCAATGTGTTTTCGTACCAACACAAAGGCCAATGGTGCCAACCGCCCATGGTCTCCAAAATGCTCGGCATCCAACTCAAAAAAGGCGAGCGCGTGCGTCTGGAAACACCCGGTGGCGGTGGCTGGGGCCCCGCCGCTGGCCGAGACGCCGCCGCCCGTGCACACGACGTGACCTTGGGTTACGTCAGCGATTCGACATCCACTTCTTCAAAGGTCAAACCATGAGCACGCAACCCCCTGTCACCCCACATCTGGTGGTCGGTGTGGACGTGGGCGGCACGTTCACCGATTTGTTTGTGCTCGATGAGCGCGATGGCTCGGCACGCATTGTCAAAGTGCCCTCGACCCGTGGCGAAGAAGCGCGCGGTTTCATGAACGGCGTGGTGCGCGTCAGCGAAGGCAATGGCTCAGACGCCAACGCTCCCTCGCAGGGCGTGGCCGCCACCCTGGCCACCATCGTGCATGGCACCACCGTTGGCACCAACGCTTTGTTGGAACGCAAAGTGGCGCGTACCGGCATCATCACCACGCGTGGCTTTCGCGATGTGTTGGAAATGCGTCGCCGTGATCGTCCGCAAACCTGGGGCTTGCGTGGCAGTTTCACCCCCGTGGTGCCGCGTGATTTGCGCCTGGAAGTGGACGAACGCGTCCTGGCCGACGGCAGCTTGCACACCGCGGTCGACTTGGCGCAAGTGCGGGCGCAAACCCAAGCCCTGCTGGATGCGGGTTGCGAAGCCGTGTGCGTGTTCTTCATCAACGCGTACGCCAACCCCATCAACGAACAACAAGCCGTGGCGGCCGTGCGCGCCATGTGGCCCAACCCCTATGTGACGTCAGCCAGCGAAGTGCTGCCTGAAATTCGTGAGTTCGAGCGCTGCTCCACCGCCACCTTGAATGCCGCCTTGCAGCCCGTGGTGGGCAGCTACTTGGCCAAACTCGAAAACGATTTGCGCAGCCAAGGCTTCAGCGGTGAATTGTTGATTGTGCAAAGCAACGGTGGCGTGATGTCGCGCGAAACCGCTTGCGATGTGCCCGTGCGCACCGCCCTCTCGGGCCCTGCGGCCGGCGTAATTGCCTGTGCAGCTGTGGCGCGCGCATCGGGCTATCCCAATGTGATCACGGGCGACATGGGCGGAACCTCGTTCGATGTGTCCTTGGTGGCCGAAGGTGAAGCCGCCTTGGCGGCACAGACCTCGATTGAGTTTGGTCTGGTGGTGCGCTCCCCCATGATCCAGATTGAAACCATCGGTGCTGGCGGGGGCTCCATTGCCTCGGTCGACGCCAGTGGTATGTTGCAAGTGGGCCCCGAATCAGCAGGCAGCATTCCAGGGCCCGTGTGCTACGGCCGTGGCAACACCCGCCCCACCGTGACGGATGCCAACGTGGTGCTCGGTCGCATTGCCGCAGACCGTCCTTTGGGCGGTGGTTTGTTGCAGGCCTTGGACGCGAAAGCGGCTGAGCAAGCCATACAAACCCATGTGGCAACGCCTTTGGGCTTGGATGTTTTGGCGGCGGCCGAAGCCATCCTGACCGTGGCCAACGCCAAAATGGCTGGGGCCATCCGCGTGGTATCGATCGAACGCGGTCACGACCCGCGCCAATTTGCCTACATGCCCTTTGGCGGCGGCGGTGCCTTGCATGTGTGCGCCATGATGCGTGAAGTCGGCGTCACCACCGGCATCGTGCCACGCTACCCCGGCGTCACCTCGGCCTTGGGTTGCGTGATGGCCGACATGCGCCATGACGCGGTGCAAACCCTGAACAAATCGCTCAACGAGTTGGACTTGGCACAACTCAAAACCCGCCTGGCGAGCTTGGCCGAGGCATGCCAAAAACGACTCGACTCAGCCGGCGTGCGCTTTGAGCGTGTGCAAGAAGTGGTGGCACTGGACATGCTCTACATGGGGCAAACCCACACCTTGCAAGTGCCGTTGAATGCCGATGACATCAGCCGCGACAGCATTCAAGCCGCTTTTGAAAAAGCCTATGCCGCGTCGTTTGGCCGTGTGCTCAGTGGCATGGTGATTCGGGTCATGAACCTGCGCTATGCACGCATCGGCGTTCGACCCAAGTTCGATTTGGCCGTGCTGGCACCGCAAGGCAAAGGCAGCACGGCACCGCTCGGCGTTCAACGCGTGTACCACGCGGGCCAGTGGTGGGACGCGCAACGCTACGCGCGTTTGGACCTGCCGGTTGCCGCACAAGTCGCGGGGCCTGCCATCTTGGAGCAAGCCGATACCACCGTGTGGTTAGAGCCAGGCTTCAGTGCTCGCGTCGACACCTTAGGTAATTTGTTGGTAGAGAGGAGCACCTCATGACGCAGACCCAAACGCTGAGGCACCGCATTGGCCTGGTCATCATCGATTTGCAAAACGACTTTCTAGCCCCTGAAGGTGCGTATGCACGCGGCAACACCGTCAGCCCAGAAGCCTTGTTGCTGCCTGAGCGTGTGGCGCCAGTGGCCCAAGCGGTCAAGCAACATCAGGGCTTGGTGGCCGCCAGTTTGTTCACACTGTGGCCAGACACCCAGGGGCAACCCATGATTTCGCCGCACTTGCTCGCGCGTCG
>Ga0228702_1001849_pt1 | contig 12791 bp, 13 predicted proteins | sample McNCre217_Aug_MG_2_FD_178018 | JGI IMG/M metagenome (GOLD analysis project Ga0228702, IMG submission 178018) | Freshwater microbial communities from McNutts Creek, Athens, Georgia, United States - 20-17_Aug_MG | ecosystem: Environmental > Aquatic > Freshwater > Creek | place: USA: Georgia... | reverse complement strand
ACCAACTGCGCCAACACCATGTAATTGAGGTTGCTGTACGCGGCCTGGCTGCCCGGCTCAAAATCAAGCTTCGACTGAGCCCCCGCATATTGCATCAAGGCCTTGAAGTCCAGCGCGTGCAATCGGCTGCGAGGCCCTTGGTTGAGCGCATCGGGCAGCCCCGACTGGTGCGACAGCAGTTGGTGAACCGTGATCGCCCCCCAGTCCTTGGGCACATCCGGCAAGTAGTGTGACAAGGCCTGCTCCAACTCGATCAGCCCCCGCTCTTGCAATTGCATCACCGCCACTGCGGTGAACGATTTGGACAAAGACGCCAATTCAAAAACGGTCTGCTCATCGATGGGCAAACGCAAATCCAAGGAGGCCAGGCCTGCATCTTTGGCAAACAACAACTGCCCTTGCGCATGAACCCTCACGGTGTAGCCCGCTGCATCGGACACATCCACAGCGTCTGCGGCCTGGGTCAGAGCGGTTTTCAGGGCGGCCAGTCGCTGCACATCAGCCTGCCGCTTCGGCACCCCGGCACAGGCGGACAAGCCCACCAGCATCACCAGCGCCGCCCACAAGGGCCAGCGCCGGCCCATTCGCGCCAAGCCCCACACGGCGCGCATCGGCATCATTTCAGCAATTTGTCGCTCGGCGCGTCAGGGCGCACCTCGCGCACTTCGACATCGACAAAGTCACCCTGGCTTGCGGCCTCAAAACCCCTGTCAAAACCAGGTGCACCGCCCCAGCGTGCGCCCTTGCGCAGTTGGCTGAACTGCTGCCAGACCATCACCACCTGGGGCTTGCGCCCCGTGAGCAACCAGCGAACGGTGGCAAACACGATGTAGAGGCCCAGCGCCACCAAGAGACCAGCCAGAAAGGCAAGTCCTAGAAGGCCCATGAAAATGCGCACGATCCAGTTCATTCAGATGTCCTGTTCAGGTCAAGGCAAGCGGTCAAGCGCCTGCATGTAATCAGCCGAGCGCACCAGTTCGTCCCAAGCACGAGCGGGCGAGCGCGGCAGCAGGTTCAGTCGGCGCTCTTCGCTGACCTCGTTGGGCTGCCAGCGGCCTTTGACTTGCGCTTCGGCCAGTTGGTCAAGCACTTCGTCGAGTTCTGCGCCGCCGTTCACGGCCGAGCGGTTGCACAGCAGCGCCAGGTCGCACCCGGCTTGCAGGGCGGTGATCACCGCCTCGGTGTAGCTGAGCGTGCGGCCGTCCATCTGACGGGCGGCGGCCATCGACAGGTCGTCGGTGCAGACCACGCCCTGAAAGCCAAGCTGCGCACGAAGGATGTCTTGCAGCCAGCGCGGCGAAAAGCCTGCTGGGCGGCTGTCCACCTTGCTGTAGATCACATGGGCAGGCATCACGGCGGTGAGCACGCTGCCCAGCCATCGGTAGGGCTGTGCGTCGTCGGCCAAGATGGCTTTGAGGCTGCGCTTGTCCACTGGCAAGGCCACATGCGAGTCGGCCTTGACGGCCCCGTGCCCGGGGAAGTGTTTGCCACAGTTGCCCATGCCCGCTTGCAAGAGGCCCTGCATCAGGCTGCGGGCCAGCAGGCTCACCACACGCGGGTCGCGGGCAAAGGCGCGGTCGCCAATGACGCCGCTTTCTCCGTGGTCCAAATCCAGAACAGGGGTGAAGCTGAAATCCACCCCGCAAGCACGCAGCTCGCTGGCCAGGATGAACCCCGCCGAGGTGGCCGCTTCGCAAGCCTTGAGCACGCCAGTGCCAGGCTGGCCCTTGTCGTCTTGCGCCCAGAGTTCTCCGATGGCCCGCATGCTGGGCAGATGGGTGAAGCCGTCAGTGCGAAAGCGCTGCACACGCCCGCCTTCGTGGTCCACCGCGATCAAGAGGTCAGGACGGATGGATTTGATGTCGGCGCACAAGTCGGTGAGCTGTGCACGGCTGTGCCAGTTGCGACCAAACAAAATCATGCCGCCCACCAGGGGGTTGGCCAAGCGGCGGCGGTCCACCGCACTCAGCGTATGGCCTTCGATGTCGATGATCAGGGGGGCGTGGATGCTCATGCGTGTCTCAGCAGTTCAGGGTCAAGCAAGGAAAATCAAGAGGGTCGGGTTTCGACCACACAAAAACTCGCGGCGTATTCGGACTCATCGGTCACGGTGATGTGGGCACTGAGGTTTTTGGCTTCAAACCAATCTTTGAGCACCCCATGCAAGACGATGACCGGCTGACCGCTGGGCAGCTTGCTCACCTCGCACAGCCGCCAGGTCATGGGCATGCGCATGCCCAGGCCAATGGCCTTGCTGAAAGCCTCTTTGGCCGAAAAGCGGGTGGCCAGGTAACGCACACCCCGCTCGGGCCAGCGGGCACTGCGGGCTTTCCAGGTGGCCATCTCGGCGTCGCTGAGCACTTTGGCGGCAAAGCGCTCGCCGTGCCGTTCCAGGCTGGCTTGGATGCGGCGGATGTCGCAGATGTCGGTGCCGATGCCGTAGATCATATTTTCAGGCAAGCCAGATAGACCTGCACGGTGGCGGTGTAACCCAACTCCAGCGCATCGGCGATCAGGGCGTGGCCGATCGAGACCTCCTGCAAGCCCTTCACCGCCGCCACGAAGGCGGGCAAATTGTCACGGTTGAGGTCATGCCCCGCATTGAGGCCCAAGCCCGCTTGGGTGGCGGCATCGGCCGCGTCGGCATAGCGCTGCAGCTGCGCGGCGTTCTCTGGCGTGCCCCAGGTGGCGGCATAGGGCTCGGTGTAAAGCTCTACCCGATCAGCACCCACGGCGCGGGCGGCGGCCATTTGCTCGGGCACAGGGTCCATGAACAGGCTCACGCGCACACCCAGGGCCTTGCACTCGTCAATCAGGGGTTTGAGGCGCTCGGCATCTTGCGGAAAAGTCCAACCATGGTCGCTCGTGAACTGGCCTTCACTGTCGGGCACAAAGGTCACCTGGTGCGGACGCACGCTGCGCACATGGTCCATCAGGTTGTGGAAAGGGTTGCCTTCGATGTTGAACTCGCGCTCGGGCCAGGTCTTCATCAGGGCGGTCAGCTCGCTCACGTCGCTGGCGCGGATGTGCCGCTCGTCGGGCCGGGGGTGGATGGTGATGCCCTGCGCACCCGCTTGCAGGCACAACTCGGCGGCACGGGTGACGCTGGGGATGCCCAGGTGGCGCGAGTTGCGCAAGAGCGCCACTTTGTTGACGTTGACCGACAGGGCCACGTTGGAGGAGGTAGGGGTCATAAGGTTTGCAAGTCCAGCATCATTTGGCGGGTGCGCAAAGCACCCACACCACAATGGTAGTTGAGCATCAGGCGCATGGGGCGCTGCAACTGGATCAACAAGTCCCCGCAGGCACGCACCAAAGCAGCCATCGGGTTCGCATCGTCCAAGGCCGCTTGAAGCGCCAGCCACTGGCTACCCGTCAGAGCGTTGCGATCATCGGCGGGCACCCATTGCAGCCCCGCTTCTGGCACCAAGGCATAGTGTTCATCGGCGTCTAAGGCTTTGAGGGTGAGCGTCTGGGCATTGAGCGCCGGCAAGAGACCAATGTCCTTGAGCAAGATCAGCTCAAAACCACGCAATGCCCATTGCAGCGCACTGGGCTCGCCACTGGCGAGCAAACGCACAGCGGCGGCATAAACCTCAAACAATCGGGGATGCGCATCGTCTCGCACCAACAGGCGCATGAGCAGTTCATTGAGGTAGTAGCCCGACAGCAGGGCTTCGCCCGTGGGCATGACATGACCGCCCACCCATTCGGCCGACTTGAGGGTGCGGATGTCGCCGTCACCACCAAAAGTCAGCGACAAAGGCTGCAAAGGCAAGAGCACCGGGCGAAAGCTGGAGCTGGGGCGCTTGGCCCCCTTGGCCACCACCGCCACGCGGCCATGGTGGCGGGTGAAGACTTCCAGGATCAGACTGGTTTCGCTCCAGTCGTAGCGGTGCAGCACATAGGCTGGCTCGTCCGCGATCCGTTGGGTCGCCATGTTGCGTGTTTATTCGTAGCCGAAAGAACGCACGCGGGCTTCGTCGTCGGCCCAGCCAGAGCGCACCTTGACCCAAAGCTCGATGAAGACCTTGGCGTCCAGCAGCTTTTCCAGCTCCATGCGGGTCTCGGTGCCGATTCGCTTGAGCTTTTCGCCCTTGTCACCGATCACCATGGCCTTGTGGCCTTCGCGCTCGACCACGATGGTGGCTGCAATGCGCAGCATGCGCTTGGACGTGCGGCCGGGTTCTTCTTCGAACTTGTCGATCACCACCGTGGAGGTATACGGCAGCTCATCGCCCGTCAAGCGAAAGAGTTTTTCACGCACCATTTCGCTGGCGAGGAATTTCTCGCTGCGGTCGGTGAGTTCGTCTTCGCCGTGCCACCACGCTTGCTCGGGCAGGTATTTTTCGCAAACGCCGAGCAAGCGCTCGATGTCTTTGGGCTGCTTGGCCGACATGGGGAAAAACTCGGTGAAGGCGTGGCGCTCTTGCATCTCGCCCAACCAAGGGGCGATGTCGCCACGGCGGTGCACGTTGTCGAGTTTGTTGGCCACCAGCAAGACCGGGATGCCGGGCTTGAGCAAGGCCAGCACCTTGGCATCGGCGGTGGTGAAGCTGCCCGCCTCGACCACGAACAAGACCAGGTCCACATCGCCCACAGCGCCCACCACGGTTTTGTTCAGCGACTTGTTGAGCGCCGTGCCGTGGATGGTCTGAAAGCCGGGCGTGTCCACAAACACGAACTGGTTGGCCCCTTGCGTGCGGATGCCGGTGATGCGGTGGCGCGTGGTTTGCGCCTTGCGCGAGGTGATGCTGATCTTTTGACCCACCAAGGCATTGAGCAAGGTGGATTTGCCCACATTGGGCTTGCCCACAATGGCCACCAAGCCGCAACGTTGGCCTTCGACCACCACTGGGGCGGCAACGGTCACGGCAGGCAAGGCGGCGGCTTCGGCGCTGTCACGCGGCTGGATGGTCACGCCTGCGATTTGCACCGGGCGGCGCACAATTTGCTCGTGTGCGGTGCGTTCGGGCTCATTGCCCTGAATTTTGTCGGTGCTCATGCGGCGCTTTCTGATTTGAGAATTTTCAGCAGGGCTTCGGCCGCTGCTTGCTCGGCTGCCCGACGCGATGCGCCCGAGCCTTGTTGGGTTTGGCGCAATTCGGTCACTTCGCACGAGACTTCAAACACCTGACGGTGTGCGGCCCCCGAGGTGCCGATGACGGTGTACTTGGGCAAGGCCAGCTTGCGGCCTTGCAACCACTCTTGCAGTTCGGTCTTGGGGTCTTTGCCCACCGCCTGCATGTCGGGCTTGATGTCGACCTTGGCAAACAGGCGCTCGACCAGTGCTTGCGCATCTTTGTAGCTGCCGTCCAGATAGACCGCGCCAATGATCGCCTCAAGGGCATCGGCCAGAATAGACGGACGCCCTTGCCCGCCGGAGCGCATCTCGCCCTCGCCCAAGCGCATGACGGCCGACAGGTCCAGCGTCTTGGCCAATTGGTGCAAGGTGTCTTGCTTGACCAGATTGGCACGCACGCGGGACAAATCGCCTTCGGGCAAAGTGGCCAGTTGGGCATACAAGAGGTGCGCGACCGACAGGTTCAAGACCGAGTCACCCAAAAATTCAAGGCGCTCGTTGTGGTCTGCGCTGAAGCTGCGGTGCGTGACCGCTTGCTGCAACAAGCCGGGCTGACGAAACGCATAGCCCAGGCGAATTTGCAATTCAGACAGTGCAGGAGAAACAGCAGATGTGGTGGCCACGCTCACCTCAGTCAAAAGCGCCAATGCGCTTGAGGTTGCCAAAGTTCATCCAGACAAAGAAGGCTTTGCCCACGATGTTGGCATCGGGCACAAAGCCCCAGTAGCGCGAATCCAACGAGTTGTCGCGGTTGTCGCCCATCATGAAGTAATGCCCTGCAGGCACTTTGCAACGCACACCTTCAACGGTGTACTGGCAGTTTTCGCTGAAAGGGAAAGGATCCACACCCGGCACAAAAGCCGGACGGTCATTGTCCTGAATCGACAGGTGCGGCTTGCTGCTCAGCTTTTCGCTGAAGTGCTTGAAGTAGCGCATGGTGGAATCATCGAAATAGTCGGGCAAGGCCTGAGTCTCAATGGCCTGCCCGTTGATGGTGAGCTTCTTGTTCAGATAGGCCACCTCATCGCCCGGCACACCCACCACGCGCTTGATGTAGTCCACATTGGGCTTGGGTGGGTAGCGAAACACCATCACATCGCCGCGCTGCACGGGCGTGCCTTCGGTCAGCTTGGTGTTGAGCACCGGCAAGCGCACACCGTAGTGGAATTTGTTCACCAGGATCAAATCGCCAATTTGCAGCGTCGGGATCATCGAGCCCGATGGAATCTTGAAAGGCTCAAACAAAAACGAACGCAAGATGAACACGACCACGATGACCGGGAACAAACCAGCGGTCCAGTCCAGCCACCAAGGCTGCATCAGCAATTTGTCACGCGCGTCCTGGATGTCGGTGTCGATTTTCTCGATGCCCATTTTGTTCAGGTCCAGGCGGCGCTGGGCTGCTTGGGCTTCCAGTTGCGCTGCGGCCTCTTGGCGGCGAGGCAAGAACACGAAACGCTCAGCCAGCCAGTACACGCCCGTGACGACCGTCGCCATGAACAGGAGCAAGGCGAAGTTGCCCTCGATGAAACCGAGGTACCAACTGCCGGCATAGCCCACAAAAGCGGCCAGCACCAAAGACGTTAAAAACTGCATCAATCTTCCACCTGCAAAATCGCCAAGAATGCCTCTTGAGGCACCTCGACCGAGCCAATCTGTTTCATGCGCTTTTTACCCGCCTTCTGCTTTTCGAGCAGTTTGCGTTTACGCGTGATGTCACCACCGTAGCACTTGGCCAGCACGTTTTTGCGCAAGGCCTTGATGGTTTCACGGGCAATGATGTTGGCACCAATGGCCGCCTGGATCGCCACGTCGAACATCTGGCGCGAAATGATCTCGCGCATCTTGGCTGCCACGGCACGACCACGGTACTGGGCCTGGGTGCGGTGCACGATGATGGACAGCGCATCGACCTTCTCACCGTTGAGCATGATGTCGACCTTGACCACGTCAGAGGCGCGGTACTCCTTGAACTCGTAGTCCATCGAGGCATAGCCCCGGCTGACCGATTTGAGCTTGTCAAAGAAGTCCAGCACGATCTCGCCCAAAGGCATCTCGTAGGTCAACATGACTTGGCGACCGTGATAAGCCATGTTCATCTGCACACCGCGCTTTTGGTTGGCCAGCGTCATGACGGGGCCCACATAGTCTTGCGGCATGTACAGGTGCACCGTGACGATGGGTTCGCGAATTTCCTGCAGCTTGCCTTGGTCGGGCATCTTGGAAGGGTTCTCCACCATGATGACTTCGCCGTCGCCCTTGACCACTTCATAGACCACGCTGGGCGCGGTGGTGATCAGGTCCTGATCGAACTCGCGTTCCAGACGCTCCTGCACGATCTCCATGTGCAGCAAGCCCAAGAAACCACAGCGAAAGCCAAAGCCCAAGGCTTGCGAAACTTCAGGTTCGTAGTGCAGCGAAGCGTCGTTGAGCTTGAGTTTTTCCAGCGCGTCGCGCAGCGCGTCGTACTGGTTGGCTTCGGTCGGGTACAAACCGGCAAACACCTGCGGCTGGATTTCCTTGAAGCCGGGCAAGGCCTCTGTGGCCGGGCCTGCGTTGTTGGGCAGCTTTTTCTCCAGCGTCACGGTGTCGCCCACCTTGGCCGCTTGCAGCTCCTTGATGCCCGCGATGATGTAGCCCACCTCGCCAGCTTTGAGCATCTCGCGTGGCTGGTTAGCCGGCGTGAACACGCCCAGGCTACCGGCTTCATAGACGGCGTTGCTGGCCATCATGCGGATGCGCTCGCCCTTGATCAACTGGCCATCGACCACGCGCACCAGCATGACCACACCGACGTAGCTGTCAAACCAGCTGTCGATGATCATGGCGCGCAAGGGACCGTCGGCGTTGCCCGTGGGTGCGGGCACTTTGGCCACGATGGCTTCGAGGATCTCTTCAATGCCCATGCCGGTTTTGGCCGAACAGGGAATGGCATCGGTGGCGTCAATGCCGATCACATCTTCGACTTCGGCGCGGGCATTGTCGGGATCGGCGTTGGGCAGGTCCATCTTGTTGAGGACCGGCACCACTTCCACGCCCAAGTCGAGTGCGGTGTAGCAGTTGGCCACGGTTTGCGCTTCCACGCCCTGGCTGGCGTCAACCACCAGCAAGGCACCTTCACAGGCAGACAGCGAGCGAGAGACTTCATAGGAGAAGTCCACATGTCCAGGCGTGTCGATCAGATTCAGGTTGTAGATCTGTCCGTCTTTGGCTTTGTAGTGCAAGGCAGCGGTCTGCGCCTTGATGGTGATGCCGCGCTCTTTCTCGATGTCCATCGAGTCGAGCACCTGGGCTTCCATGTCACGAGCTTCCAAACCTCCGCAACGCTGAATCAAGCGATCGGCCAGCGTGGATTTGCCATGGTCAATGTGCGCAATGATCGAAAAATTTCTGATGTGATTCATCAACGAAGGTCTGCAAGTAGGTGTGGATCAATGATCCGAAAAAGAAAAAAGGGCGCGTCTTTTGAATGACGCGCCCTGAACCAACAATCTATGGCAACTGCGATAGTTGGGACTTCATTGTAGGCAAATTGCCCATTTCGCACAGCCCCCAAAACGCTTCTGACCGGTCGTTGCTGCTTTGCAACATGAATCTTAATCACAGCTTATCCACAGAGCCCCGAATACTTCATGGAACAACTTGTGGAGCATCTGTGAATGAGCGGTGGATTCTTTTGTGGAATCCCGCATCGTGAATTCGACCCGGTCCGATATGCCATGAATTCATGGTCAAGACGCCTGATTTTATCCAAATTCGTTATGAGAGCCCATTAAAGTTAGCAATCGCACACTTTTAAAGCTCTTGGCTCAAGCAGCGAATATTTTTTGTCTGTCCCACACAAGTGCGGAAATACCCCAGCAAAGCTGCGGGACTCTTGACAAGTCCGCAGCCCGCTCATTTGCCCGGGCGGATCAACACATACTGAGCCCCATCGCCACGGCGGATCAAAAGACTCACCGGGCGGCTCTTGTCGAGCCTGGCCACCACCGCTTCGAACTCCTTGACCGTGGCCACTTCCATGTTGGCGACCGCCAAAATCAGGTCACCCTCCTGGATGCCTGCTCGCGCGGCCGCATCGGTCGCAGTGTCCACCACCACACCTCCACGCACCCGCAACTCCTTCTTCTGCGCAGGCGTCAAATCGCTCACCACCAAGCCGAGGCTTGCGGCTTTGGTGGGCGCAGCCTTTTTCTCAGCCATGGCTGACTCGGCCTTATCGGCTTCGATCTCCGCCACGGTGATGCTCAGCTCCTTGCTGGCACCTCTGCGAAACACCGTGATAGGTGCACGCGTACCGGGCTTGGTGTTGCCCACCCAACGCGGCAAGTCCGACATTTTCTCGATGGTTTTGCCATCGAACTTGGTGATGATGTCACCGGCTTCGATACCGGCTTTGTCGGCCGGTGCGCCCTCTTCCACGCCACGCACGAGGGCCCCTTGTGGTTTGCCCAGGCCGATCGACTCGGCGACCTCTTTGGTCACCGGCGCGATCTGCACCCCAATGCGGCTGCGTGTGACGCGCCCCGTAGCCCGCAGCTGATCGCTCACGCGGATGGCTTCGTCCATGGGAATGGCAAATGAAATGCCCATGAAGCCGCCTGAGCGGGAATAGATCTGGCTGTTGATGCCCACCACTTCGCCGCGCATATTGATCAAGGGTCCCCCTGAATTGCCGGGGTTGATCGCCACATCGGTCTGGATGAAGGGCAGGTATTCACCGGTGTCACGCTGTTTGGCGCTGACGATACCGGCCGTGACCGAGTTCTCAAGGCCAAAGGGCGAACCAATGGCCATGACCCACTCGCCCACTTTGAGGCGACTGACATCCCCCACTTTCACGGCAGGCAGGCCTGTCGCCTGGATCTTGACCACCGCCACATCGGTGCGCTTGTCGGCCCCCACAATGCGGGCCTTGAACTCGCGCTTGTCGGTCAAGGTCACCATCACTTCATCGGCCCCTTCCACAACGTGCGCATTGGTCATGATGAAGCCATCGGCACTCAAGATGAAACCCGAGCCCACGCCGCGGGGCTGAGGCTCTTCGGGGGCCTGCGGACGGTTGGGTGCCCTGGGCGACTGACGCGGCGCATTGGGCATGGGCACACCAAAAAATCGGCGAAACAGCTCTTGCATCTCTTCATCGGGGCTGCCCGCACCAGAAGCCTGGGTGCGAACCTTCTCCAAGGTTCGGATGTTCACCACAGAAGGCCCGACCTGCTCCACCAACTCGGTGAAGTCAGGCAAGCCGCGCACGACCGACGGGTTTTGTGCCATCGCCGCGCCTGGGGCCAAGCCCCCTGCCAAACCACACAACAGCGCCGCAGCTGTGATGGTCACTGCGCATTTTTTCCATGCTTTATTCAACATCCATGCATCCCTTGGTGTGAAAGACCCATGAGCGGCTGCAACGCTGTGCAGGCTCATATTTTCAAAGTGGATTCGTATCGATCAGCCGACATCGACGCCTCCATGGGGCGCGAATATACAGCGCAACGAAAACCATGCCAAGACGAGGGCATCGCCGCCGCTTGCAGCACCGCCCATTGCGCACGACATGGCTCTTGCGACAACAACTGGGAGCCTTCGTAACGCAAGCAGATGGCATGGCCCACATCCAGCAGCACCTGCACATCCACCGCTTGCGCATGTCCGGCGTCATCGCGCCAGAGCCATGATTCACCATCCCAGCTCAAGTGGCCTGAGGCTGAACATTCATGCGCCAAAGAGCGCCACGCGACAGCCAGTGACAGACTCCACACACACCATGCCAGCACCACCTTGCCCATCGAGGCCTGACTCCCTGCTTGCCAGGCCAACAAACCCGCAGCCCCCGCCAAAGCCAGTAGCCACCCTACTCTGCGGCCCCAAACAAAACGCCCCACCGGGTAAACCACAGGTGGGGCGTTGTGCATGGCGTGAACCTGGCCTAGGACTGTCAGATGCGTTTGAACACCAGAGAGCCGTTGGTGCCACCAAAACCGAAGTTGTTTTTCAGGGCCACATCGATTTTCATATCGCGTGCCGTGTTGGCACAGTAGTCCAGATCACACTCGGGGTCGGGGTTGACCAGGTTGATGGTCGGCGGCACTTTTTGATGGTGCAGAGCCAACACGGTGAACACGCTCTCAATGCCGCCCGCGCCACCCAAGAGGTGACCGGTCATGGACTTGGTGGAGCTGACCACGGTTTTGTATGCGTGGTCGCCCAAAGCCGCCTTGATGGCATTGGTTTCGTTGATGTCGCCCAGCGGCGTGGAGGTGCCGTGCGCGTTGAGGTAGTCGATCTGGTCGGCGTTGACACCGGCATTGCGCATGGCGTTGATCATGGCGCGGCGGGGGCCGTCCATACTCGGCGCGGTCATGTGACCGGCGTCAGCGCTCATGCCGTAGCCACCCAGCTCGGCGTAAATTTTGGCACCACGGGCTTTGGCGTGCTCGTACTCTTCGAGCACCATCACGCCAGCGCCTTCGCCGAGCACAAAACCATCGCGGTCTTTGTCCCAGGGGCGAGAGGCCGCTGTGGGGTCGTCATTGCGTGTCGACAAGGCGCGCATGGCGGCAAAGCCACCGACACCCAGCGGAGACACGCAAGCTTCAGAACCACCCGCAACCATCACATCCGCATCGCCGTATTCGATCAAACGACCGGCTTCGCCAATGCTGTGCAAACCTGTGGTGCAAGCGGTCACAACGGCCAAGTTAGGGCCTTTGAAACCACTGCGCATCGACACATGGCCCGAGATCATGTTGATGATCGAGGCCGGGACGAAAAATGGGGAGATGCGACGCGCACCGCGTGCGGTGTATTCGGTGTGTGTTTCTTCGATCAGCGGCAAACCACCAATACCCGAACCAATCACCACACCAATGCGGCAGGCCTCTTCTTCACTCAGCGCTTCGCCTGTGGGCAGTCCAGAGTCCTGAATGGCCTGTGCAGCCGCAGCAATGCCGTAATGGATGAAGCGGTCCATCGTCCGCGCTTCTTTGGTGGAGATGTAAGACTCCAGATCAAAGTTCTTGACTTCACCCGCAAACTTGCAAGCTATGGCTGAAGCATCAAAACGTGTGATCGCAGCAATGCCGGACTGACCGGCAAGCAGGTTGGACCATGCATCGGCGACCGTGTTGCCCACGGGGCTGATGCATCCCAAACCCGTGACAACAACGCGGCGCCGGGTCATCGTCGATCAGGCCTTCTTGCTTTGGGCGTAGTCGATCGCAGCTTGCACCGTGGTGATTTTTTCTGCGTCTTCGTCAGGAATCTCGATGCCGAACTCGTCTTCGAGTGCCATCACCAGTTCCACTGTGTCCAGGGAGTCGGCACCCAAATCAGCCACAAAGGCTTTTTCGTTGGTGACTTGTGACTCTTCAACGCCGAGTTGTTCAGCAATGATTTTCTTGACACGTGCTTCGATATCGCTCATGGGGTCCCTCTGAGGGTTGTGAAAAATGAAGATTTTACCTGTCTGGAAGGCGTTTCCAGAAAATCAGGCCATGAACATGCCACCATTGACATGCAATTCTTGTCCGGTGACATAGCCAGCGTGCGTTCCGGCCAGGTAGGCCACGGCATGCGCAATGTCTTCGGGTTTGCCCAAATGGCCCAGAGGAATCTGGCCCAACAAGGCTTTTTGTTGTTCTTCGGGCAGGCTGGCGGTCATGTCGGTTTCGATGAAACCGGGGGCCACGCAGTTGACGGTGATGTT
>Ga0228702_1001848_pt1 | contig 12792 bp, 18 predicted proteins | sample McNCre217_Aug_MG_2_FD_178018 | JGI IMG/M metagenome (GOLD analysis project Ga0228702, IMG submission 178018) | Freshwater microbial communities from McNutts Creek, Athens, Georgia, United States - 20-17_Aug_MG | ecosystem: Environmental > Aquatic > Freshwater > Creek | place: USA: Georgia... | reverse complement strand
CGCAGGCCGTCCACGAGGGTTTTCAGCGCCGATCGGATCGAGAGCAGGCGCAGCTGGCGGATGTGCAGCTGGATCGCCGCATCCTGTTCCTCGTGGCTCATGCGGCCACCCAACGCTGCGCCAGCGCCCAGCAGTCCTGCTCGAGGATGCGAACGACGCGGGGGTGCAGGAGGTCGGCGCTGATCTCGACGCCTCCCTCGAAAACGCTGATCAGCGTCGCGCCGTCCTCGTCGACCGAAGCAGCGCACAGCCACATCCGATCGAAGGCGTGGACGCGGTAGATGCCCGGCACGAAGCGGGCGGGCGTCATGCGGCTTCCCAGATTGACTGGTCGTCATGGCCGCGATCGGCGCGCTTGTCGCGCACGTCGTCGGGGTCCGGGCCGTCGTGGCGGATGCAAGCAAGGGCCGCAGCGGCGGCGTCCTCGAGGAAAGATTCAGAGAGGATGTCGAGCGGGAGGCTGACGCCCTTGAAGGTGACTGCCTCGACGCAGAACGACTCCGACGCGCCGCATTCCTCGTCGGCCTCGCTGTAGTCGCCCTCGACGTGTACCCATTCGCCCCAGACCAGTAGAAGCATTTAGCTCTCCCCGCCAGACCGTCTGGCGATGAAGAGAGGTTAACTCAAGTTACGAACAGCAGTCAACTAGAGTTAAGGGAAGGGCAAAAAGATTACCGGCCTTCGCTCGGCTCTGGTTTATCGAATCTCTGTCAGGGAGATCAGTTGCGTGTTTCCGCCCTGCCTGCTGACCTTGCAGGACGCTGTAAGTTCACGGAGGGCGTCAAAGCCGTTGCGGGCGCGGCCTGTGACAATCACGACCCATGTTCCGTTACCTTCGCGGGTTGCAAGGAAGGTCTCCGCAAGTCCCAGTTCCGACCCTTCCGGGTCGTGTAGGGATCGTTTCACGAATTGCTGACATGCCAGCTGCGCCAGCTTCCTGTCCTCAACCAGTGCCTTTGCACTGTCAACTTCTGCCCGCTGCTCCGGCGTCATGGCGGCTCGATACCGAGCCTGCTGCGCCTCGTCGCTGTATTGGTCCTGGTACTTGCGGGCCTCTACAAGTCCTACTATCAGCCCTGCAATGGCAAGGACAGGGAGGACGTATTTGCCAACCCTAAACAGGAGATGGAAATGCTTGTAGTCCATTCCTTGCCTCGCGTTCGCTAGAGTGCCCGGTCTGATTTCACGATCGCCACAACGTAATGAATCGACTTCACTTCCGATTCCTGAAGCGTCGTGCGTCCGTGGCTGTCGTTCACAGAATGCAGCACAATTTGGCCGTCTCGCGCGAAAAGAAACTCTTTCACCATCGCGCGGCCGTCAGTCGTTACAACGACAACCTCATCACCTGGTCCGTATCCGTGGCCGGGTTCCGCAACCACGAACTCGCCGCTTCGGATGCGCGGATGCATGGCATCACCGACAACCTTGACCGCGTATGCCTCGGAATCTTCTGAGCCAATGTTCAGTTCTCCGCCGGCATTTCTAAGGTCATCCGTTGACCAGCTTCCGTCACTCATCAAGTTCACCACTCCAACGATCCTGACTTTCCGGGGCTGTACCGAGATTGTTTCAATCTTGGAACCATCCATATCGGATATTAAGTCAGGATTAAGGGCGTGGCCTATCCCTTCGTTCAGCCAATCTGCACGAACGCACAAGAAACGCGCAGCCAGCCGCTTGACCTGATCGCTTAAGTCGAGTTAAGTTTGCGGCTATGGATAAACGCATAGCCATAAATCTTCTCGGCGGAACGGCCGTTTCAGCTGCTCGGGCAGTGGGTGTCAGCGAGGCGGCGGTCAGTCGATGGCCGGATGTTCTCCCGCCACGAATTGCAGACCGGATACAGGCCGCAGTCGCTCGAAAACACCTTCCCCCAGAGACGCTAGGGATTCCTACCAAGAAGGTCAGGAAGTCCGTCAAACACATCACTACTCCCAGTGCAATCGCACGGCAACCTGTTAATTCGAACAGGTGAGGGCTGAGGAATGATCCTCTTGGACCCCATCCAGCAGGCGCACGAGGACGCGATTACAGCGTCCCTGCACGAACTGAACACATCCGTCACCCCAGCAGAGAAACGCCGCTCATGGGACCGCGCAAGGGCCTTGCTGCTCACGCGCGACCCGGAAGTGATCCTCGCGCTTGAACTGGCACGACTTGAGCGGGTGGGGCTGTGACGGCGCAGCCCTGGTTTCGCATGTACTCCGAGTTTGCCTCTGACCCGAAGGTGCAGATGCTCGCCTTTGAGGATCAGCGGCACTTCATCGTCCTGCTTTGCCTCAAGTGCAACGGAACACTCGACGCCAGCATCCCCAGCGCGGATTTCCGCGAACGCATGATCGCGCGTGGTCTCGGGCTGTCCCCGGAGTCTGCGGCAGAGGCAAAGCGGCGATTGCTTGAGGTAGGCCTGATCGACGCAGATTGGTCCCCGATCAAGTGGGATGATCGCCAATTCAGGTCAGATTCGTCGGCCGAACGGACTCGGAAATGGCGTGACAAGCGGGCAGAACGTCACGGTGACGTCACGGTGACGCCCCAGAACAGAACAGAACAGAACAGAACAGAGACAGAGGGCGACGCAAGCGTCACCCCGCCACAGGTCAAGGTTGACTCACCGAAGCCGGCACCCGAGGCACGCGGCAGTCGCCTGCCCGACGACTTCACCCTGACCCCGGAGCGCCGACAGGTCGCCATGACCGAGCGCGTCAACCCTGAGCGCACCTTCGCCCGGTTCTGCGATCACTGGCGAGCCGCGAGCGGAGCCACTGCCCGCAAGCGTGACTGGGACGCCGCATGGCGCAACTGGTGTCGCAAGGACGCCGACATGCGCCGGCCCGCAGGCCCAGCCGCTGAACCCAGCGCCCTGAATCCCCACGCCCACCTGGACATGCGATGAGCAGCTGGGCCGACCTCGCGGAACTTCGCCGCAACGGACTTCGCCCCGGCTTCCCGGTGGTGATCACGACCAATCCAGACCGGGCGACGTACACGCTGTCCGACATCGGCGCGATGGTGATTCGCCACAACCCCGGCGATGTGTTCCCCGTGGAACTTCTCGCCGGCCTGCGGGCGTGGCTGTTTCTCGGCAGCTGCGACCGGGCGCAGGCCGTCATCCGGGCCGCAAGGGTCAAGGGCGTGGAGTTCGTCGTTGAAGCCTGGTGCGAGTGCGCGAAGCGGCTCGACTCGCAGCCCGTCCCCTGTGCCACAGCTGCCGAATGGGAGGCCGCATGAGCCAGCCGCGCAAGGTCGGGTCGATCTTCGTCACGACGGACAATCCGGCGTTTCTCGAAAAGCAGGTGGACGCCGTCGCGGAGGTGTTCGACTTCGCCACCGCGAACGCCCGCAGCCTGCTCGATGAGCATCGCCGCAAGCAGCTGAACTACAACACCGCGCCCTTCGACCCCGAGGGCAACGCGCTGCGGTTCTTCCCCGGCGGTTTCACGATCTGGTCTGGTTTCCCCGGCGCAGGCAAGACCACGCTCTTGCGGCAGCTGGCCTGCCACCTGATGCGCGCACCGAGCGAGGAAAACCCGCTGGGCGGCGCAGGGGTGTTCGTGTGTTCGATGGAGGAATACCCGCAGGACGTTTTGATCCGGCACGCGCAGGTCGCCTGCGCCACGGAGAACCTGTCCGAGAACATGCTGCAATGGTGCGTCGATCTTTGGGCCGACAAGCTGAAGCTGTGGAATTACCGGCCGATTGAGTCGGATTGCCAGTACCGCAAGATCCTCGCCGCGATCCGGCTGCTAGCGCGGGAGCAAGGCGTCAAGCACGCCTTCATCGATTCGCTGATGTGCCTCGACGTGGCATCGAACGACTACGAAGCGCAGCGCCAGTTCGCGGGAGACCTTGCGCGCACCTGTCAGGCGGCAGGGGTGCATATCCACCTTGTCGCCCACCCGCGCAAGCCTGCCAAGGCCGACCAGGAGCCGGACACGTCCGACGTGGCGGGTAGCTCGGACCTCGGGCGCAAGGCCGACAACGTGCTGTTCGTGAAGCGCAGCGCGCAGGAGATGAGCGCGACGCAGGGCCATTGCACCCCGATGTCGATCTCGGTGAAGAAGCAGCGGTATGGCACCGGCTTCATCGGAGACATCCACGGCTGGTTCCATCGCGGCTTGCGCCAGTTCGTGCCGAATCAGTTCCACGACGAGCCGATGCGCTATCTAACCCGCGAGGCGCACCGGGACATCGAGCGCGAATTCGGCGGGAACCGTGCGTGAAACGCCTGCAATGGCGAAACCTCAGCGCATGGGCATCAGTCACGGAGTGCGGGTCATACAGCGTCTGCGTCGCCACGGACGGGCCGGTGGTCGTGACGGTGTGGGACACGAAGACGAAGCCGGCCGAGGGGCTGAGGTCTGGCCTGCTGGCGCGGTGGAAGGCGAAAAGCGCGGAGCAGGCGATATGGAACGCAAAGCAGTTCTGTCAGGACAGGGAAGACGCGAAGCAGGGGGTTCGATGATTGAGGTAACGCTGCCATATCCGCCTTCCACGAACCGAATTTGGCGCACCCCGACGAAGGGGCCGCTCGCTGGCAGAACGCTGCTTTCCGAGAAGGGACGCAGGTATCGCGCGGACGCAGCCTCGGCGCTGCTCATCGCCCGCGTGCCGCGGGCCAGCTTCGGCGATGCCAGGCTATCGGTCGGCATCGTGGCCTGCCCGCCAGATCGCCGCCGCCGCGACCTCGACAACGTGCTCAAGGCCCTGCTCGACGCGCTGGTGCATGCCGATGTCATCGCCGACGACAGCCAGATCGACCGGCTGGCGGTAGAGCGCGGCCCGGTGGTGCAGGGCGGGTCGGTGCGGGTTTTGATTGCGCGGCACGAGGTTTCCTGATGGGTCGCCCGTTCAATCGAGGCCTCTGGCTGGCCGAATCCGAGGTGCGACGGTTCATCCGGGCGCAGGCGGCCGAATGCGAAAAGATTGGCTACCCGAAGCAGGCCGCGTTCGCAAAGCACATCGCGCTGGGCGTGGTGCGCTCGGCACCTATCGAGGACGATCCAGTCATGGACTGCGTTGGGCGGTGGTACTGGAACGACGGTCTCGTTGCACCAGGGGATCGAAGAATTCTGTCGCTGAGGTTTTCTGGTCTCACGCAGCCGCAGTGCGCGAGCGAATTACGGATCACGGTCAGGTTCATGCGCGGGAGGGTGGATAGGCTCCTGACCGGCCTCGCTGCAATTCTGTGCGATAGGGGATATTAGCCGTCGAATTTTCGTGACACCGTGTAAAGGTCGGCCTCGACCCGAAGAGAGCCGACCCAGATCACAAGGCCCGGTAGCGCGCAGCTGCTGGGCCTTTTTAATTTCCGCGCCCCGCTCACCTTCAGCGCCCGGTAAAGACCCCCCGTCACCGGTGCGGCCACTGCGGACCAGCGCCTTTCTTCATGACAGCCCCGCCCCCGTGTTGGGCCACATCGACGGAGATAGCCCATGACGATGCAATACACCACCACCCACCGCTCGACCTGCATGACCGACCTCGTGACGGCTGCTGGCTCGACGGCGCATCTGATGATTCTGTCCGGCGCTGCCCCCGCGACCGTTGCTACGGTTGACGCTGGCACGGTCCTCGCGGTCCTGCCTCTGTCGGCCACCATTGGCACCGTGTCGAACGGCGTCCTGACGTTCAACGCGATCACGTCCGCAGCTGCGGCGGCAACTGGCACGGCGGCGCACTTCCTGATTGCCACCACGAGCAACACGGCGAACGCCGTTGCGGTTTCGAGCGCGACCAGAATCGCGCAGGGCACGGTCGGCACCTCTGGCGCGGACCTGAACTTCGCTGGCGGCGTGTCGTTCACCTCTGGCGTGACGATCTCCGTTTCGTCGTTCACGCTGACGGCGACCGGCGCGTAATGACCCGCCTCGCACTCGTCCTGCTGTCGGCACTGGCTAGGGCGGCCATCGCCCAGACGCCGCCGACGCAGGGCGACGCTCGGTGCTGCGTCGTCCCGGTGGTGCGCGACAAGGACGGCACGATCCACCGCTCCGCAGCGGTGATCGCTGCCTTCCGGAGCTTCTATGCCTGCCCGTCCACCGGGCAGGTTACCGGAGCCTGTCCCGGCTGGGCTGTTGACCACGTCATCCCACTGGCCTGTGGTGGGAGGGACGCGGTGTACAACATGCAGTGGCTACCACTTACCATCAAGTCCGCCGCTGGCAAGGACGCCAAGGATCGGTGGGAGCGGACTGTGTATTGCGGAGCACACAAATGACTGTGTTCAAAGTCGGTGATCGTGTCTCGTGTAGCCCGCCGTATGACGTGGTGTTTCCCGGTGTGGTGGACGTCGTTGGCGTGGACGAGGCTGGGAATGCCATCATCGATGGAGGGCATGGTCTCGACGACACGTTCCTGACCTTGGTGGAGGCAGGCAGTGGCAGCGCCCCCCCACCGGTTGTGCCGAAGATCATCACGAACTACGCGTTCCAGCGACGGTTCACGGACACGGAGCTGGTCACTATCGAGATGGTGTCGGCAGGTACGGATCAGATTGCGGCGATGCTCCGCGTGAACCAGCGCCTGTCCGCCCTTGCTCGGTTCATCGACCTGGCGTCCCCGATAACTATCGCCGGCGTTACCGCGCTTGAGTCCGCAGGCATCCTCGGCGCCGGTCGCGCCGAACAGATTTTAGGCGTGCCGGTCGCGCCCCACGAGGTTCCGTAATGGCGATCACTACTCTCGACGGCGTTCTGGCGGGTATGCAGGCCCCGCGCCCTTGGGCCAAGGCTGTCACGCCGACGCTGGTTGCTGGTCGCCCTCACTCGCTGTGGTATTTGGCCGGATCTCCGGGCGCAGGTCTGACCCCGGCCGTGACAGCCGGCGGCGTGGTACTGAACAACAACACCCCCGGTGCGGTTGCTGGTGCGCTGGCGCACAACGACCCTGTATCTGGCAACGCCTACCTCTCCCGGTTCTCCGGGGCTTCGCAGAGCGCAGGGTCACTGTTGCTGTGCGACCGGTTGATTCAGGTCGGAGGGACGTCGGCCGGTGCGGCCATCGCCGTCACGACGACGACGGCCCAGACCATCAATACCGGCACTCTCCCGGCACGGGACAGCAACGGCGCGACGGCCGGCGCGGGCGTTGAGTGGGGTTTGGAGATCATCACGGCAACTGGCGCCGGCGCCGCGACGCCGACCATCGGCTACACGAACAGCGCGGGCACAGCGTCCCGTACGGCATCGCTGGTCGATACGTACGTGGCGACCTCGGCGATCGGCGCTTTCTACCGCTTCGGCATGCAGGCGGGTGACGTCGGCATCCAGTCCATCCAGACGTTGACCCTCGGCACGACGATGACCTCCGGGACCATCGCGCTTGTCGGCTACCGTGTGCTGGCGCAGCTGGAGCTTCCCGGCGCGTTCATCCCGAACGCCGTGGACGCGCTGACGTCGGGTTTCCCGCGCCTGTATAACGGCTGCTGCCCGTTCCTGATCTTCCTGCCAAGCACCACGACAGCGAGCATCACCTCTGGCTCTTACGTCGAAACGCAGGGCTGAACCATGAGCCGCATCTTGCAGATCCTGCTGGCCCTCATGCTGGCGCTGTTCGTCTACAACGCGGCGGTTGCCGGATCGGCCACGGCGACGTGGATGAACCCGACGTCGTATGTCGATGGGACCGTCATGGGCATCGGCGATATCACGCAAACGCGCCTGGAGTACGGCTCGTGCGTCGGCACCTCGTTTGGTACGAAGTCCGGCGAGGTTGTAGCGTCTGGTACGGCGACGACCGCGACGGTGTCGAACCTGGCGGCGGGGACGTACTGCTTCAGAGCGTACACGAAGGCCAAGGGCGTCGAGTCAGCGCCGAGCAACGTCGCCAGCAAGGTTGTCCCGCAAACGGCGCCGAATCCGCCCACGCTGATGACGGTGGACACGGTGGCGTACTCGATCACGGTGGACTACCAGAACCTCGCCATCGTGAAGAACACCGCCGTCGGCAAGGTGCCGCTCGGCGTGGCCTGTTCTGCGGCGAACACTGACGACGGGTACCACATGGTCCCGCGCACTGCAGTCGCATGGGCAGGAGCGAACCGGCCGACGTACGTCGTCGCCAAGTGCGGGTGACCCATGCCGGTCGCGCTTGCGCAGCCGTTCAAGCTGGCGTTCAACTCCTACCGGAACTCGTCTGGTACAGGGGCGTGGAACCCAATCAGTGTCCGCGAGGTAGTACCGGCTAACGCCGTCGGTGTCTACGGTGTCGTACTGAGCCCAGTGACAGGGGCGGTGTCGGGCGCGAGTAATGGAGGTTACTCTGGCACCGCCTTGACGGATGGGCTTTCTGGCCCAGGCTGGCAACAGAATTTTGTCTGCGGGATCTCCGAGAGCGGCGGTCTTCAGGTTTGGTCTGGGAGCACCAGCGTTGGGAACCTGATCTACTACGTTCTCGGGTATTTTACTGACGACGAGGCTGTATTCCTCACGCAGCCTTCGGCGAAGGGGAATATCCCTGTAACTACATTCACGACGTACGATATATCCAACGAGTCAGGGACGGATACGGTGCTCGGTGCTATCCTCTTCTGCACAGCGTACCAGCACTTCTTCCGACACCCATCATCGACGGATACTAATCCCGGTTTTGCCGCAGGGCAGGCATGGAAGATCGTCGGTGTGAACTCGTCCAAGCAGTTTCAAGCGACGTGCGGTATCACCGGACCGTTCTACGTCCTCGGCTACATCAAGAAGAACCTCGTCTGGAACATAAACGCGGTCAACGTGACTCCGGGCACCGCTGCTTCGTTCCAGCCGCTCACGACGAAGCCGTACGGCGCGATCACTCTGTACAGCACGCGCTCCGGCACGACGGCGGGAAACAACCTGTCGATCAGGAACACGGCCCAAACGACGTGGGATCCAAACGCGCTCTGTGGAAATCGTGGCGAGATGCAGCAGCTAGTTGCTGCGCCGGTCGAGGTGAAGATTGCAACGCTGACCGGCATGACGATTTGGGAGGAAGGGTATCTCATAAGCCCCTCCAAGACGCAGATCGACATCGCCGACGAGACAGAGATAAACGACTCCACGACAGGGCTCACCATTACCGGGACGTTCTTCGCAGAGGCCGGTGAGTCGCTCGACATTTATGTCGGCTACAGCATCAACACAGCGACATTCAGTAGCTTTGCCATTACTGGCCCAGCGACTCTGAGCCTCTCTCAGGTGAGCATTGACTCCGCCGCTCCAAACAACCGCGAGCTCCGGCACTACGTCTACAGTAACGTGGCCACCAGTGGGCACTATACGGCCACGCTGGTGTTCACCGGAACTCCATCGTTCACACGGTCGATCCTCGTCCGTCGGGTCCGCAACACGGCAGGGTACGACACGACGGACACACCAGCGTACGCCTATACGGCGTACGCTAGCGGCGCAGGCACGACTCCCCTCACGACGGATGGGGTCACGACTGGCCCGACAGGTACGATCAACGCAAGCCCGGTCCTGCTCAGTTCAATCGGATGGGCAACAGGTGGGACGGGCGTTGCAACTCCTGCTGTGGGCACCGGATTCACGTCGAAGCTAAGTGGGTGGGCGAATACGACACCGATCATAACGATGACCTCGGAGCACACACGCTACGCTAGCTCAGGCGCTGCGCTGGCGGCGACGTACACCAACACAGGGACGGCGAACGCTGGAATGGTGGCCGCTGCTGCTGTATTCATCGAGCAGCCGTCAAACCCTGTAGTGACCTCGGCTCCTGCGAACGGGACCGCCCTCCCTGGCGCGACGGCCGCCTTCTCTGTCACCGCTACCGGTGCGACCAGTTATCAGTGGTACCGGACGCCGGCTGCCAGCTCGCCGGTCTACAGCGTGACGGACAACTTCACCCGCGCGAATGAGAACCCACTCAACAATGGGACGTGGACGGGTGTCGGCGCGGGGAACGTTCGGATATCGAGCAATACCTTGATTGCGACGACAGGTGGGGTGAATGGCGGCTCTCGCTGGAACACTTCGTCACACAAATTCAGCCGGTATCAGTCCTCGGAGATCACCCTCGGAGGCTATAACACGGCCGACGACGTGGCTGCGCTTGTTCTGTGCTCCTCGTCCGGCAGTGGGTATGTCGCGTATACCGACGCGACCCCGAGGGTGATGATCGGCAAGCTCACGAACGGTGGAACTCCGGCCAACCTTGCGACGTTCAACAGCACCGCGTTCGTTAGCGGAACGAAGATCAAGATCGTCGCGGATGCGCGGTCTGGAAGTACTGTGCTGAAGGTCTACTTCAACGGCGAGCTCGTTCTGTCGTACACCGACTCGACATCACCTCACCTGATGGGCCAACCGGGCATCTACATGATGCCACAGAACACCAACACGACGACCATCACGGGGTTCACGGCGGAGGATCTGGGAACTCACGCCATCGACGGCGCTACGTCAGCGACCTATACAACCGGAACCCTGAGCAACGCCAACAACGGCGACGGATACTTTTGCGTAGCCACGGCTGGCAACACGATGGTCACGTCTGGCATCGGATACTCGCTAATCGTGGGTGAGTCTAACGGCGACGGGTCGAAGATCGACTCGGCTTGGCTGTACAGATGAGACTTCGATATGTAAGCGCGAACCTGCTCCGCAAGCCGATCCAGCCAGGTGTCGGTGACTACACGACGCAGCCGGGGATCTTCAATGCGTGGTGGTTCGGCAATCCGTCCGGCGTCGGCACCGCCACCGAAGCGGCGGATACTGCCGCTGGAGCCGGCACCGCTGGCGGCACCGCCACCGGCACAGGCTCGGCAACTGAGGCGGCGGATACCGCGTCCGCCGCCGGCATTCAGAGTCTCACAGGCATAGCCGCAGCGACCGAAGCCGCTGATACGGCGTCCGCAGCCGGTGCCCAGACCCTCACAGGCTCGGGCTCCGCGACAGAGGGCGCGGATACAGCTGCTGGCGTCGGCGCTGCCAGCCTGACCGGCATCGGCACCGCGCAAGAGACGGCGGATGTCGCATCCGGCTCTGGAGGCCAGGGCACGACTGGCACCGGGTCAGCGACCGAAGCCGCAGACGTTGCGGCAGGCTCTGGCTCGACGACCCTGACAGGCACAGCGGCTACCACGGAAGCGGCGGATACAGCCTCGGGGACGGGCGCAGCTGGCGTGACTGGCGTCGGCACCGCCACGGAAGCCGCCGACACCGCTGCGGCCTCTGGCGCGTCCGCATGGATTGGCGCTGGCGCGACCACGGAGGCTGCGGATGTCGCAGCCGCAGCTGGCGCGTCCGCATGGGTCGGAATTGGAGCCGCGACTGAAGGCTCCGACACAGCCGCCGCAGCCGGTGCGTCCGCGTGGGTCGGAATCGGGTCGGCCACCGAAGCGGGCGACACGGCTTCCGGCGCTGGCGCATCCGCACGGGTCGGCGCTGGCACAGCCACGGAAGCAGCTGACGTTGCCTCCGGGTCTGGAGCCTCCGCATGGGTCGGCTCCGCATCGACCACGGAAGGCCCGGACGTTGCCTCCGCAGCTGGCGGGCAGACGCTGACCGGCTCCGCAGCGATCACGGAGGCCGCAGACGCAACAGCCGGTGGCGGTGCCGCCGGAACGACAGGCACAGCGGCTACCACGGAAGCCGCAGACACGGCCAGCGGGTCGGGTTCCTCGGCGCGGGTCGGAGCCGGGACGGCGACAGAGGCGGCGGACATCGCCGCCGGGTCTGGCGTCCAGACGATCACGGGCACCGGGACCGCCACGGAAGGGGCGGATACGGCGACTGGCGCGGGCGCAGCTGGCACGGCCGGCGTGGGCGCAGCGACGGAAGCCGGGGACACCGCATCCGGGTCTGGTTCGCAGTCCACCACCGGCACCGGGACGGCCACGGAGGCCGGGGACGTAGCTGCCGCTTCCGGCGGGCAGACCCTAACTGGGACCGGGACGGCGACCGAATCCGGGGACGTAGCTGCCGCAGCTGGCGCCCGGACGCTCACAGGGTCGGGCGCTGTAACCGAATCTGCGGACATTACGGCGGCGATCGGTGCCGCCGGTATGACTGAGGCAGCTTCGGTCGGCAGCGCGCGCTACGTGGTGAAGCGCGCAAAGCCTCGGGCCTTCACTTTGCAGCGCGAGACGATTCGCCCATTCACAGCCGCCCGAAAGGTGGCCCGCAACTTCACGGTGACGCCGACGATGAGCACACGACGCTTCGACCTCAAAGACCCAGCCGAGAAGGTGAAGCTGACGTTCGACTTCTCGACGGACCTGCCCGCCGGCGCGACCCTGTCCGGTACTCCATCGGTCTCGGTGACGGTGGCCCGAGGAGTAGATGCGACGCCGTCCAACATCCTGAACGGGGCAGCTGCACTCGACACCAGCCAGACGAAGGTGATCGTTCCGGTGCAGGGCGGCACGGACGGGACGGAGTATCGAGTCAGCGTGAGCATCGGAACGACGGACTCGCAGCTGGTGCTCGAGCTCGATGGGGTTCTGCCAATCGTCGCGTGAGTGATCCCAGATACAGGACGACGCGCTGGCTGAAGCTGAGAAAAGCGCAACTCACGCACGAGCCCCTTTGCAGGTACTGCCGGGGTCGTGGGATTACGAAGGCCGCAACAGTCGCTGACCACATCACCCCACACAGGGGCGACGCTCAGGCGTTCTGGGACGGCGAACTGCAAAGCCTATGTGCGAAATGCCATAGCAGCTTGAAGCAGGCAGAGGAGCGGTCAGGGATCGTCAGGGGATGCACTACATCAGGCATCCCGATTGATCCGAAGCATCACTGGAACTGATAGCCCCCCCCGCCGTCAAAAGTTTGACGCATTTCGTCAACTGAC
>Ga0228702_1001845_pt1 | contig 12795 bp, 18 predicted proteins | sample McNCre217_Aug_MG_2_FD_178018 | JGI IMG/M metagenome (GOLD analysis project Ga0228702, IMG submission 178018) | Freshwater microbial communities from McNutts Creek, Athens, Georgia, United States - 20-17_Aug_MG | ecosystem: Environmental > Aquatic > Freshwater > Creek | place: USA: Georgia... | reverse complement strand
CAAATCTTGGGCGCTGTGGCCGAAGCCAATATTGAAGTGGACATGATCATCCAAAACATCAGCAAGGATGGCAAAACCGATTTCAGCTTTACCGTGCACCGCAACGACTACGCTCGCACCACCGACTTGCTCAAAGAAAAAGTGTTGCCAGCTTTGGGCGCAACCGACGTGCAAGGCGACACCAAAATTTGCAAAGTGTCGATCGTGGGTATCGGCATGCGCAGCCACGTGGGTGTGGCCAGCAAGATGTTCCGCTCATTGAGCGAAGAGGGCATCAACATCCAAATGATCTCCACATCAGAAATCAAAACCTCTGTGGTGATTGATGAGAAATACATGGAACTCGCCGTGCGCGCGTTGCATAAAGCTTTCGATTTGGATCAGCCTGCTGCCTAAGTTCGTGCATAATATGGACCTGCTGGAAACGTGACCGAGTGGCCGAAGGTGCTCCCCTGCTAAGGGAGTATGGGGTGTAGAGCCTCATCGAGGGTTCGAATCCCTCCGTTTCCGCCAAGCATCTGTCCATTGAAGTCCATGAGACCACAATAGACTACAACCAAGCCCTGAAATACCTAGTGTTTCGGGGCTTTTTTGTTTCTGGGAGGCCACAACTGTCCACCCAAATCCACAACAAATTGTTGGTAGTTCTGTTGGTATGCAGCTTTAACGCTGTTGGTATTTAAGGAATTTCATGGCACTCACGAACATTGCGATATCAAAGGCAACTCCTACGGATAAGCTGCAAAAGCTGTCTGATGGCGATGGCCTCCAGCTTCATGTAACCCCTCAAGGTTCCAAACTGTGGCGCATGGCATACAGGTGGCAGGGCAAGCAAAAGACGCTTGCGTTTGGGTCTTACCCCCTCATTTCCTTGGCTCAAGCAAGGGAGATGCGAGCAGAGGCTAAGAAGAAGCTTGCAAACGGCATTGACCCCGGGCAAGAAAAGAAAGATATCAAGCTTGCGCTGCGAGTCAGTCAAGCCAACAGTTTTGAATCTGTTGCTAGGGAGTGGCATAAGCAATGGTCGTCCGTACGAAATCCCAGATACGCAGATTCGGTAATAACTCGACTTGAAGCTGATGTTTTTCCACAAATTGGTTCAAAACCAATCGCAGACATCAAGTCACTTGACCTTGTTGCTATGACTAAAAAGACAGAAGCTCGTGGTGTTCATGATGTTGCCAGACGAAATTACCGTGTTTGTACTGCCGTGTTTAGGTACGCAATAGCGCATGGGCTACTTATTCGTAATCCTGCCGCAGAAGTAAAGACGACCGACTTTATGAAGTCGTATGAAAAGAAAAACCACGCTCGCGTCACTAAGGAGCAATTACCTGACTTCCTAACTAAAGTGGATGCGTATCCGGGTGGCTCTTTGACGCGATTGGCGATGAGGTTAATGAGTCTGACTTTTGTGCGGACAAGAGAATTTATTGGTGCAAAGTGGAGTGAAGTCGATTTTGATAATGCGCTGTGGACAGTTCCCGGGCATCGCATGAAAGTCAAAACAGTTGAGCCTCATTTCGTTCCCCTATCAAGGCAAGCGATTGAGACCCTTCGTGCTTTGCAAGTTATTTCTGGAAATCGAACTTACATTTTTCCTGGAGAAAGAGACCCTGCAAACAAGCACATGTCGAATAACACCATTCTTGCGGGTATCAAGCGTATTGGATACAAAGGCCTAATGACTGGACATGGATATCGAGGCATTGCCACCACCTTGTTGCGGGAGGCAAATTTTGAGAAAGACCATGTCGAGAGGCAACTTGCGCATGGGGAAGACAACCAAGTCGTCGCCGCCTACAACTATGCTGAGTACATGGGGCCACGCACATTAATGATGCAATGGTGGGCTGACTACCTCGATCTTGCTCGTTCAGGTACTGTTTTCCCATATCCGCCATTACCTACTGGCTATGTGTCACATCAACGTTAAGGTCTCTGGATAGTTGACCCTTGTCACAGGGTCAATGCTTACCCCTCCCACCGGGGGGTGGCCTGCCCATACAGTTACAAGTGGGTGCCCTTGAGTCTCCAGCTATGGAGCCTATGCACGCATGGGTGCTTAGTCTGTTAGGTGAGGATGTCTACGAGTTTGAGGGGGTCAAGTCCAACTACCTTGCATAGTTGAATGGTCTCAATGAAGTCGATTCGTCTTTCGCCGTTTTCAATTTTGGCAATGTAAGACTGTGGTCTGCTCAGCAGGGCTGCCACCTCCACCTGCGTCAAGCTCGCACGCTTACGCGCATCGCGCAATTCTTTGCGCAATCTTTCACGACGAGCATTCTCAGAAACCATTGATGCATAGTTGCTCGAATCGAGTAATATCCCAAAATAGGATATTTAAATTTAGTCAACTACTTATGTCTCAAGGGGTGCGATGTTCTCCAAAACGCTGTTCATCCTTGGCTTGTTGTTGCTTCACATTCAAGCAGTGCATGCTAGTTGCGTATGTCGTTGCGTAAGTGGGGAAGTTCATCCCATTTGCTCCCAAGCAATCGACATGCCCCCGATTTGTGCTCCCGCAATTTGCCCAGCTTCAACTCCATCTATGCCATCGAGCAGGCTTCCAGCACTCGGAACGGAAAGTTGTAGTCGGCAATCAGTCTTCGATCCGCGTACACGGCGTTACGAGACTAAAACAATTTGTCAGTAAAGAGGTCAATATGTTGATAAGAAAAATCTTGCTTGTGGCTTTGAGCATGAGCACACTTTCTGCTGCCGCTGTTGAATGGCGATTGCTTACGGATAAGTCATCTAAGAAGATGTATCTGGATTACTCCTCTATCAAAATTGAGAATCAGGTACGCAAGGCTTGGCTACTTCTTGATGACGTAGTTCCGAACAAAAGTGGTGCGCTCTCAACTTTGTTTTTGTCAGAGTTCCATTGTGAGCAGCAAAAATATCGAGTGATTCAATTCGATAACTATAAAGAAAACATGGCCAGAGGGCCGTCATTGCGTACCTACCGTTTGGATGAGGATTGGACTTATGTCCAGCCCAACACTACGTGGGGTAACGTTTTGTTAGAGGTTTGTAAGCCGCCTTCTCAATCCAGCGCCGTATCAAATAAAAGGCTGTTACGCGATTGCGCTGATGAAGATAGATTCATTAGGCTAACCATGAAAATGCGTCAGGAGGGTACTCCAATTGACATGGTGCTTAGCCTTGTCGATGAATTCGAAAGAAAAACATCTTCTCCTATTTCACTCGAAGAGCGTTTGCATCAAAGGCGTGAGCTGGTTCAATATGCATACGTAGGCAATCCCTCTGCCGTCGAAGAGTCAGCGAATATTTGGCATAACGTATGCACGAAAGTCAATCAACAAAAGCAGTAAGTCAATCTCTTTGAGGGAACGCTGTTTGGTTGGCATCCAATTTGAAATTTACTCAAAAATGTCGGATTAATCTTTAAAGGTGGTTTTCTCATGGCTACATCCAATCAAGTTTCATCAATAACTAATCTTGCAAAACAACTTGCTGAAAAAGAAATGACCAGCGGTGATGCCAGCTCCGAACAAATGCTTGAAGCATTGAGCGCAGTTGCAAAAATGCTTGAAACCAAAGCTGGTGGTAATCAAGAAATCACATCATTAGCTAAGCAGGTGCAGGAGCTGGTTGCTTCGAAAGTCACGAAATAATCTAATGACACGCATTAGCGGTTATGACTTGATCGCATGCCCCAGTTGCATGCATGTTCACAGGAAAACTTCGTACTCATCGGTTTCGGTTTACATCCCTGATGAAATTAAGTCTTCGGATGAAAGAGCATGTGTGAGTTGTGGTGACGTGTTCGCTCTGAATAAGTTTGAAAAGGTTGGATATGTCAGTCGTTTCACCGAGGAGGAACAGGCTGAGAGGTACGCATGGACTCTCTATTCAATTGGTCAGGGGCCTCGTCCAGAGACCAAACCACAAGAGCCGTTCCTGAGGCGGAGTTGGCTGGCTTTTAAAGCGTTGTTCACGCCGGAGACACCAAAACCTTGGGAGAAATATCCTCCCCTAGGTTGACACTGTGTCAAGTCCTCACGATTCCTAGCTCATTCCAATCTGTTGTGTAACTTGGGGTCTTACGCTGTTGCTTCATCTGCCAGATGCTGCGTTGCGTTTGCGTTCCTGAGCTAGCCAGTTTGATAGTGCCACGCCCGTGACGTTTGTTCACACCATCCAGCGTTTGCATCAAGCGCTGGCGTGCTTCGTTGTCCAGAGCTTCATCTTCAAGGTCGAGCGTGTACTGATGTCTTGTGGCGGGTTGCAGGTCTAACAACATAACGCCTGCCTTCGCATAGTTAAAGCTAGGCTTGTATATGGCATGAAGCACGGCAATCGCTGCCTCTGCAATCTGAGCCGTGTCGGCAGTAGGTGAGGGGAGCGGAACAACAGCGCTGCGGCTGTACTGTTTGTCGTTCTGTCTGAATGGGCTTGTGCGTATGAACGCCAACACTTGGCCAGTATGACCGTTCTGTTTACGAAGCTTCTCAGCAGCACGGCTTGCAAACTCGCTGATTGCCTCTTCTAGGTGGTGGCGCTCTGTCACAGGTTGACCAAAGCTTCGAGTGCAGGCGATTTGCTTTTTGTCGCTCGGGCTGTCTTCAAATTCGATGCACTGCATACCTTGCAACTCTCGCACGGTACGTTCCAACACAACAGACCACCGAGCTTTAACACTTGCAGGGCTGAGCCTTGAAAGTTCAAGTGCATTGGTCACACCTGCTTCGATGAGTTGAGCACTGATGCGACGACCTACGCCCCACACGTCACCTACATCAGTTGCCTGTAACAGTGCATCAAGCTCAGGCTTGCTTAAAGCGCCTAGGTTGCACACTTGTGCGTGGTGCGAGGGGTACAGGTCAGGTTTGCGCTCTGAGGTCTTGGCGATGTGGTTTGCCAGCTTGGCGAGCGTCTTGGTCGGCCCAAGTCCTATGCAGGTGGGTAGGCCTGTCCATTGCAATATGCGGGCGCGTACTTTGCGGCTGCGCTCGGTAAGGTCTCCACGGATGCCAGTCACATCCACAAAGCATTCGTCGATGGAATAGATTTCCTGTCTGTGACCAAGGCCAGCGGCCAAGCTCATCATGCGGTCGCTCATGTCGGCGTAAAGGGGAAAGTTGGCAGACAGACCCACTAGGCCTAATTCGTCTTGCAGCTTCTCTATCTGAAACCACGGAGCGCCCATCTTGATGCCAATGGCCTTGGCCTCATTGCTTCGAGCGATAGCGCATCCATCGTTGTTACTCAACACCACCACAGGGCGGTCGCGCAAGTCAGGGCGAAAGACCCGTTCGCAGCTCACATAGAAGTTATTTCCATCGACCAGCGCGTACATGGTTCAGCACTTGTGTTGAAGGATTGAGGCAACCACGACACCCCAGATTTCGAGTGTCTGTCCATCTTTAGGGGTGATGTCCGGGTAAGTGTTGTTGGCCGCTTTGAGCTTCACACGCCCAGCTCGTTGGACAAAGTATTTGCAGAGGTATTCGTTATCAATGCAGGCCACCACCACATGGCCGTTGCGTGGCTGAATGGCTTTGTCTACCAACACCACGGAGCCATCCATGATGCCTGCGTCTTTCATCGAATCACCGCGCACCCGAAGCATGAATGTGGCTTGGGGGTGTTTGATGAGTTGCTCCATCAGGTCTAGCCTTGTGATCGCATGGTCGTCAGCAGGTGAGGGGAAGCCAGCCTGCACGGTGGCGGGAAGTGATTGCACCCACAAAGGGGCGACGTTCAGAGGGCGAGGGGCATTCATGGGGAGCAGTCTTTCAGCGGAGATTATGCCGAAATGCTGTATTTATATCCAGTATTCAAATAAAATCACATTATGAAATGGAGGCTCCAATGGCAGCAGGTCGAAAAACAGGTGGGCGTATTAAGGGCACGCCAAATAAGAAAACAGAGGAACTAGCTCTTAGGCTGGCGGACATAAGCTGTGACCCCGTTGAGGGGATGGCCATCATCGCTATGGACGAAAACAACCCACCAGAACTGAGGGGTCGAATGTATGCAGAGCTTGCCCAGTATCTATATCCCAAGCGCAGGGCAACAGAAATAAGAACAGATGATGGGCCTCGCGTCACATTTGAACTTCACACTGAGCCACTTGGTGAGTGTCAAAAGTAGATGAAAGTACGGGAACTAAATAAGCCCCCGTACATGCCCAAGTTCAAGGTCTACCAAGCATTTAAGTTAGGTACTTGGATTGGTTGAGTCATAGCCATCAATCCATTCTTTGTGTTCGTTAGAAACCTCTTTATTGATTACTGAATTTGAACTTAACTTATCTGGACTTAACTTATCTAAGGAGCCAGTGGTTGACCCTTGGCTTGCCCTAGATGTGTTGAGTGTTGCATCTCTCGCCATTTGCATCCTTCTCTCATTGGCGATTGCTGCACCTTTTCTACCGCCGCTGGCTCTCTTTTCTCTGATTTCATCAAGGTGGTTACGGTAGTTATCGAGTTCGGGACACACGATAAACCGCCCTTGTATTTGGAAGGCAAACATGACTTTGGGCAGCGCCGACCGAAGCTCCTCTGCATTAACTCCAAGAAACTTGGCAAGGTCAGATGAGTCTTTGGGAACTCGATGATTTACCCAGCACTCAAGTTTTAGGGTGTACAGAAGACCGCGTTCAGCTAGGGACAAAACTCTGTAATCCCCATTAGCGATTACAGATGCAGCGTATTCCTGATATGCAGGAGGAGTGCGATTTTGAGCCATATTCATGCACCTTCCAGTTCGGTGCACGTTTCGTTGCACGTGTTTGCAATTGCATTCGCTGGCACTTCGCTTGAGGTTAGTTTTTCACTAACCCATGAGTCAATCAAGTTGCTCGGCCAAGCGACAGCTCTATCCGTGAGCTGGATTGGTTTTGGAAATGCACCTGCCTTAATCAGCTTGTAGATGGTCGAACGGGCTAATCCAGTGATTGCCTCGACTTGATTGCGCCTCAGAAGAGTGATGTGGTTTGTATTTGCAGACATGATGTACCTTTGTCATGAATGCTGCGCGGCAAAAAAAAAGCCCGCGCAGCAAAGTTGCGCAAGCCTAGGTATCTTTAGCAGATGGGATTTGTCTGCCTAACGTCTATCGCCCAATGGCGGCCCTAAGTAATTCCCGTGACCAGTTCGGGATGTACCGTGCTCTAAGGCTCTGAATTCATTCACGGCAGGTGGTCAACCATTTTTGTAACCTCGGTGGAAGTTTAGGGTCAACCGTGGAAAAAAGAAAGTTGCCAAGCACTTTTTTCTTTCATACACTGAATGGCGAAAGTCACCCGGCAAACGCCAGCTTCGTTTAGTTGTTGGTATTTTTGTTGGTACTTCAAAATCGCCAAACTCGAAAACCTTTGCAAATCAAGGTCTTGGGGGCTTGATGTGAATCCCTCCGTTCCGCCAAGCTAAAGAAAAACCCCGTGATACATCGTGTCACGGGGTTTTTTCTTTGTGTCTCTTTAGTCTTTGTAGCGAGACAGCACGATCGACGCTGGCAGCAAACCGAGAGAAAACAAAACTGCACCGATCTCCATCAGAGTGTCTGTTTGCATTAGCAAAAATCCCATTGCCGCAATCGCTAGTGCATAGGGCACAAGCTGCTGCAATTGGATACTCGGTAGTTTGACTTTCATGGCACTGATCGTAAAACAAAAAGGCCGCCACTAATCGATCACTATTTTTTGAAGTTGATATTTTAAAAAACGATGGATTAGAAGCCTTAGGTTTTCACATCATGCGTTGATGTGGTTCGAATGATCACAAGACTGGTAAAAACTAACCATATCGATGGAATTGCGAGTTTGAAGTCGTAAAACTAACATTTAACTTAAGGCATCAATTTTGTTGACTGTAGTTAGATAAGGTTTGTTTCTCGTGTTTCCCTCAGTTCATTTTGTAAGTCACTGTGCTGCTGGCTTGGCCTTGCTGTGTGGTTTTGTGACCGCCCATGCGCAAGATTTACCTTGGCATTTGGGATCCTTAAATAACTCTGTAGCTTCTGCGCCCGCAGCCATCAACACCGCAGGTACAAAGCCAGGACCGCATGATGTCGTCGTGGCTGTGATTGATGGTGGTGTGTTACCTAACCATCCAAGTTTGGCTGGCCGTCTGATGCCTGGCTATGACATGTTGTCTTCACCACATGACGTCAAATCGAGGGGCTTGAACTGAGTTGAGGTGCTGACACCACAGCAGTTACCACGTGGCCAAAAAGAAGTTCAACCATCCGGCACGAATACAACGCATATTGGACAGAGCGTGGAGCCACAGTGATACCAATGTCACCCCATCAGAAAACTGCGTCATACATCCTCTACTGTTCTACTCGCTGTTGGACGAGTGCCACCAATATCTTGACGTAAGTGATACCGCCCCCAGACCTGCATTAACTACTGCCACCATGCCAGACGGTGGACGGACGCCTTCTTGAGCGTTTTAGACCGTTTGCAGATGATGTCCAGATGGGCTACATCCATACCGAACAACCTCTTTGCCCATGATTCACGTCTAGTTGAAGTCGTTTATGAATTGAATGACACTTGTACAATATAACTCTTAGAGTCTATATTTACATTAAAGGTGTCTATGAACAAGGGGCAAATCATTGGATACATCAGGTGCTCAACAATAGAACAGAACACTGACCGACAGCATCTTGCTATTGATGCCTTCTATCCAAATAAAAAATTTGAAGATAAGGCTTCAGGTAAAGATACAAATCGACCTGCACTTCAGGAAGCACTGACGTATCTGCGGTCTGGTGATACCTTGCTTATTCACTCACTTGACCGTTTAGGGCGTTCGCTACAAGACCTATTAAGTTTGGTGAAATCGCTCACTAACAAAGGGGTCAAGGTCCATTTCATTAGTGAGTCGCTCGTATTTGACCCAGATAAGAACAATCCCATGGGGCAGTTGATGCTTGGTGTCATGGGTGCATTTGCCGAGTTCGAACGGAATCTAATCAGAGAACGACAGGCTCAAGGGATTGCCGTGGCAAAAGCAAAAGGTAATGTCTACAAGGGACGTAAACCTTCGCTCAAATGCGATACGAATCGTTTGGTGAGTTTGCGTCCAACACCCCATACCTCATCCACAGGTATCTTCCCAAGCAACTTGTCTTGCTGTGAGGTGGTCAGGTCATTGAAGTTGAATACCCCCTTGGAGCGAGGGTGGGTCTTTGCAACATGGTTCGCCAATTTGGCAAGGGTCTTCGTTGAACCCACTCCAACCCCCACAGGGATGCCAGTCCATTTGAGGACACGCTCATGCATCTCGTATGTAACATCCCGCAATCGAGGTGTGCCCGTTAAATCTACAAAAATTTCATCGATTGAGTAAACCTCTGACCGTGGGGAATACGAACTCAAGATACTCATCACTCTGTTTGAGAGGTCGGCATAGAGTTCGTAGTTCGATGAAAACGCTACGACCCCGTGTTCTTCGGCGAAGTCCTTCACCTGAAACCATGGGACACCCATCTTGATACCCAATGCTTTTGCCTCAGAGGTTCTCGACACAATGCATCCATCGTTATTGCTTAAAACTACTATAGGTGTCGTTGTCAAATCTGGTCTGAACACCCGTTCCGCACTGCAATAAAACGAATTGCAATCAACAAGTGCCAGTTGCGTCACTTTGCCAGACATGCATCACCACGTCTTGCGTATAGAAGCCGTGACCACACCCCAAACCATGAAGTCATCTCCTTCTTTGATGACTATGGGTGGGTATAACGGATTCTCGGCAACGAGCTTCACCACACCGCCTCGTTTGTATAAGCGTTTGAGGGTGAATTCCGCATTCACTATCGCAAGTACAAGGTTGTTGTGCTTCGCCTCTATTGAACGGTCAACCAATACCGTGTCATTTGCGTAGATGCCCACACCTATCATGGAGTTGCCAGACACACGGAAGATGAATGTCGCTTCTTTGTTCTTGATGAGTAGGTCGTTGAGGTCGAGCCTCTTCGATTGATGGTCTGCCGCTGGCGACGGAAACCCTGCGGCGACTGACCATCCGCAGGCATCCAGCAACAGGGGGCTGGATTGCACCTGCACTGGCTCATTGAGTGGCACTTGCATTTCTGACATAGTGTCACTATACTGTACAAATAAACAGTATATTATTTTGATTGATTCATAATCAAAACAAGAGGTGATTTATGCAACTGAATGATGCTTTTGACAATTTCCCATCTCAGGCTGAGTTTGAAGCCTTAAGCAACCATGAGAAAAAAGTAGCCGTTGAAGATTTGATTTCAAAGGCACTCACCCAAGTTCAGTCTGAAGTTAGGAACCCGACAAAGTGGGAAGCTGACAGACTGTCTGGTGCGATAGGTGCAACCCTCACTGGTTGGTATCGAGTTGCAATCAATGAGGTGTATATGAGCACTCTGACTGAGGGTGAAGTTGCGAAACCAGAACATTGGTGGCAAGAAGTTCATGATGTAACTTTGCAAAAACTCGTCGATGACTTTTACTATGTGAAGGGTGCACCTCCAAGGTGACCTAGGTAATTACCACTCTTTCGTTCAACTACCAATCAAGGCTCCTCAGTGACTGATTCACCTGAAATAACTCCTTACTTGACTCTCGATTTCACGGATGAGTTTGGAAAATTCATTTTCTGGAATAACGAAGAAGCCCTTGAATGGGTCACCAAAGAACAGTCAGACTGGGGTTGGGTTCAGCAACAAAATTGGAATCCAACCAGAAACGCATGGTCTCATTTCGGCGGGAATCTTTCGAGTGCAATAGCAAGTCTTCGGAACGCTTCTCAACATGAACAGAACCATCAAGCGTTTCAACAATTCATCATCGAAGCTAAAACATACATTGAGCGAGCGTATGTCAATGAAGCCCGAACCCTCTTGCCCCGTAATGCAACAAGAGAGTTCCTTTTTAATCTGAAGTCTTCAGGTCAAGCTCCAGAAGCCGCACTCATAGTTGCATTAATTTTGGGGCAGGACTTGAGAGATGCACCTCTGAACTTGGCTGTATCGGCACTGTTGCTGTATTACTTCTTCAAAAACGGTATCAAGAACCGCACGAAGGGTGAATCAGAAGCTTTGAAGAAATTGTCTTCAGAGTTCCAAGTTGCCTTGTCATCCCAATCACTCGAACACCACGCAAATAGAAGCTCATTTGAAGCTTTGCGGTCTGCCATTCAGAGTTACACAGAGAGCATTCGAACCGAATTTGAAAAATCTCAATCCGCCAGACAAGAAGAGTGGGAGAAGGAACTAGACAAGGCTCGTAACGACTTGAAAGCGTTAACAGAGACCTATGACGACCACATGAAGCTTGCCGCACCAGTGTCTTACTGGGAAAAAAAGCGGAAGAAGCATAGAAATTGGTCATTTGCCTTTTTCTTATTAATTGGCATCGGAATGCTTTATTTCGGTAACTTCCTAGTCACGGAGTTAGAGATTGTTTCAAAGGCTGTAGAGGCGGCCAAGGCAATTCAACCTCCAAAGAATGCAGCCAGCAGTGCCGCTGGTTCACTCATTGAACTTGCAACCACATGGAAAATTGGTTCATTCGTTCTGCTGGCAACGCTTGGATTCTGGGTTATCCGAATTTTTGTTCGCTTGTTTCTCAGCCACATTCATTTGGAAAATGATGCCGCTGAGAGAGTCACTATGGCTCAAACTTTTCTTGCTCTCAAACGAGACTCTTCCCTGTCAGGAACTGAGCACATTGGCACCATCCTTGCCGCTTTGTTCAGACCAACGGGTGATGGCATCGTGAAAGATGAAGGCTTGCCACCAACTGCCATGGAGTGGTTAACAAAGCTTGGCGGCAACAAATAATCACCAAAATGTCACGCCACAAATACATCTGCCCATCCTGTAAAGCCAAGGAAGGGGTAGACATTCTGTATGGGATGCCAACCCCAGAGCTATTCGAAAAGGCTGAGCGTGGCGAACTGGCACTCGGGGGCTGTGTGCTTGAAGAAGGTCAACCTGACAGACGTTGCCTCAAGTGCGAACACGAGTGGCAAATCAAGCGTCGTAAATGAAACATTCGATTTTTTACCTCACTGGGATGGGTGGAACCCTCCACACAGGGTTAGGCAGAGCAATCCTAGACCGTGGATACGACGTTACGGGCAGGCAACTCTCGGGGGAGTTCAGGAACATCTCGTTCCAAGACCAAATCAACACCGTATGCAACGACTTGAAGGAGCACTTCTGGCATGAAGATGCACGAGTCGTATGCAACAGCTTTGGTGCCTACATATTCCTCCACTCACAGGCACAACTAGCCAAGCCATACATTGGCAAGGTCTTGTTGCTATCCCCCATAGTTGGGGAGTTCGAGAATCAAGACACTCAAATGAATTTCATACCGCCACGAGCCAACGTGCTCATGGAGTGGGCTCAATCAGGTTCGTATCCCACACCAAAGCAATGCGAGATTCATACGGGGTCTGAGGACTGGCAATCGAATCCAGACAATGTGACCAAATTTGGTGAATTGGTGGGTATCAACGTAACTGTTGTCCCTGATGGCGGTCACAACCTTCCACATTCGTATGTAGGAGCCGTATTGGATAAGTGGCTGTCTCATACACAAGCAAACCCAACTACGCAAGATAGGCGTATAGCGTTTGACGACTTATGCCCATCTTCTTCGCAACAACCGCCTTAACCTGACCTGACGCTACGTCGGCTCGCAGTTGTTCAATCTGTTCTTTATTGAGCGAAGGTTTACGTCCCTTGTAGACATTACCTTTTGCTTTTGCCACGGCAATCCCTTGAGCCTGTCGTTCTCTGATTAGATTCCGTTCGAACTCG
>Ga0228702_1001844_pt1 | contig 12797 bp, 11 predicted proteins | sample McNCre217_Aug_MG_2_FD_178018 | JGI IMG/M metagenome (GOLD analysis project Ga0228702, IMG submission 178018) | Freshwater microbial communities from McNutts Creek, Athens, Georgia, United States - 20-17_Aug_MG | ecosystem: Environmental > Aquatic > Freshwater > Creek | place: USA: Georgia... | reverse complement strand
GGGTGATGCCTACCGGCACAACGTTGTACTTTGCGCGGTCAATTGCGCCAAGAACGCCAGCCGCGGTGGCGCAAGAAATGCTGTGCTCCGATGAGCGGCCACCAAACAGAACTACTACGGTCAGCTTTGCCATGAGCTACTCTCCCTGCGGAGTTTCGTCCTCGCCCATTAGGTAAGGGGCGATGTCCTTCGGCTTGAGCTTGCCGTCGATAACCAGCTGAACCTGCTCGACGATTGGCATCGAAATGCCCTTCGCCTCAGCGAGTTCGAGAACCGGACCAACTGAGTTCAGACCCTCGGCGGTCTGGCTTAGACGGCGCAAGACCTCGCGCTTGGTGAAGCCCTTACCCAGCATTTCGCCGGCCTTGAAGTTACGGCTTAGTGGCGATTCCGCGGTCGCGATTAGATCGCCAAGACCTGCAAGACCAACCATGGTGTTCGGCTTGGCACCGTATGCAACTGCGAAACGGCTGATCTCCGCGAGACCGCGGGTCATGATAGAAGCCTTGGTGTTCTGGCCATAGCCGACACCGTTGACGATACCGATGGCAACGGCGATCAAGTTCTTGAGGATGCCGCCGAACTCGGTGCCGATGACGTCACGGTTGGTGAAGGTTGTGAAGTATTCGTTTGTCGAGGCCGCCGCTACGGCTGATGCGTTGTTAGGGCTGCTGCAAGCTGCCACCGCTGCGGTTGGGTGTTCCTGAGCAATTTCGGCGGAAAGGTTAGGGCCAGACACGACGGCAATCTGCGGGCGAGGGATGCCCAAAACTTCTTCGATGACCTCGCTCATGCGGAGACCACTGCCCTGCTCGAGACCCTTCATGAGGCTCACGACGATGGCATCTTTCGGAATCAACTTTCCCCAGGACTCGAGGTTTTCGCGCAGCTTGGCGGATGGCACCGCAACATAGACCTGCTCGGCATAGGCAAGCGCTTCGGCCGCATCCAAGGTTGCTGTTAGGCAGGTAGGCAGGTCGATTCCAGGCAAGTAATCGCCGTTACGGTGGTTGTCATTGATGTCTTCAACTACGTCTTCACGACGAGCCCAAAGCACAACATCGTTCCCGCCATCGGCCAGCACCTTTGCGAAGGTGGTTCCCCAGGAACCAGCGCCCATCACTGCAAACTTGCTCATTTTGTTTCCTTAGCGCTCTTCTGCTGAGCCTTCACGTAGTTGCCGGTTGCGGTCTGACCCTTTTCGGCCGGATCCCAACGCTCGACCGGAGCCTTTTCGCCGCGCAGCTCTTCAACCAAGCCGGTGATGCTGTTCATCACAACTTCGGTTGCACTCAAAACTTCTGCCGGGGTTGGCTTTGGGTGACGGAACTGGTCGAGGTTGATTTCATCACCGACGATGATGTCCACCTTCTTCCAGAATCCGGGACGGAACTTGCTGCCATAGCGTGGCAAAATCGCGTGGCTGCCCCAGTGTGCCATCGGGTAAACCGGAACGTTCGCGTCGAGCGCCAAACGAACCGCGCCGGTCTTGCCGCGCATCGGCCACATGTTTGGCTCGCGGGTTAGGGTGCCCTCCGGGAAGATTGCAATCATGTGACCGCGGCTCAGGTATTCGTAGGCAACGCGAAGCGGCTCATCGTTGCGCTGACCCGACGTGCGGTAGACCGGAATCTGACCCGCGGTGAGCAGAATCTTTCCGATCACAGGGATTCGGAACAAGCCTTCCTTGGCCAAAAAGTGCGGTGCGCGGCGAAGCTTCACGTAGTTGAAGTAAGCGACCGCGAGCGCATCCACATTGGTGACGTGATTGCTCACCAGGATGTAGGCACCGGTCTTTGGAAGCTTTTCCTGGCCCTTGATGCGAAGGCCAAACATCAGACGAACCAGAGGAATAAGGAAGCTGGCAATTAGACCCAGCTTGAAGTGAAGTTCCTTTGGGTTGAATGCCGGCATCGGCAGTGCGCCTTTTTGCTTGGCCATGTTCAAACGCTACTCGGTGTAGGTGAAGTCGGCGCCTAGGTCTGTGAGCTTCTGCAAGAAGTTCTCGTAACCACGCGAAATCAGCTGAACGTTGGTGACGTTTGAGGTTCCCTCGGCAGCAAGCGCTGCGACCATGTGCGAGAAGCCACCGCGAAGGTCTGGAACTCGGATGTCCGCACCCTTGAGCTTGGTTGGGCCACTGATGACCGCAGAGTGGTTGAAGTTACGCTGACCGAAACGGCACGAGGTGCCACCAAGACATTCGCGGTAGATCTGAATCTGCGCGCCCATCTGGTTCAGTGCATCCGTGAAGCCAAAGCGATTTTCGTAAACGGTCTCGTGAACAATGCTGAGACCCTGCGCCTGGGTGAGCGCAACCACGAGTGGCTGCTGCCAGTCGGTCATGAAGCCAGGGTGTACGTCGGTCTCAATAACCACCGAGTTGAGCGGGCCGCCAGGGTGGAAGAAGCGGATACCTTCTTCTTCAATTTCAAAGGCGCCGCCAACCTTGCGGAAGACGTTGAGGAAGGTCATCATCTCGTTCTGCCGAGCGCCACCGACGAAGATGTCGCCGTTGGTTGCCAGCGCAGCAGCGGCCCAAGAGGCCGCCTCGTTGCGGTCGAACAGTGCGCGGTGGTTGTAACCACCGAGAGTCTTAACGCCTTCGATGCGGATGATGCGGTCGGCATCAACCGAAATGATTGCGCCCATCTTCTGAAGGATCGCGATGAGGTCGATGATCTCAGGTTCGATAGCTGCACCCGAAAGTTCAGTCTTGCCCTCGGCGCGAACAGCGGTGAGCAGAACCTGCTCTGTAGCGCCAACCGATGGGTACGGTAGCTCGATTTTTGCTCCGTGAAGTCCCTTAGGAGCAGTTAGGCGAGTACCGTTTTCGAGCGACTCGATGACAGCTCCGAAGTTGCGAAGAACCTCGAAGTGGTAGTCGACCGGGCGGTCACCGATGTGGCAGCCACCGAGGCCAGGGATAAAGGCTTCGCCGAGCTGGTGCAGCAGCGGACCACAGAAAAGAATTGGGATTCGGCTCGAACCCGCGTGAGCATCGATATCGACCATGCGTGCGCTCTTGACGCCACGTGGGTCGAGACTCATGGTGCCGTCCTCGGCGAAGTCGATCTTCACACCGTGGAGCTGAAGCAGACGCTGAACTACGTCTACGTCTGAGATGCGTGGAACGTCCTTTAGAACGCTAGGGGCCTCGCCCAAAAGGGCTGCCACCATGGCCTTGGTCACCAGGTTCTTAGCGCCTCGGATGTCTACGCGACCCTTCAGCGGCTTGCCACCTACAACGGTGATCTGACTCATTAGACTCCCTTAGCCGGAAGAGTAAGTGGCTTGAACGAAGGACGCTTAGCCTCGAACTCGGTAATTGCCTGCTCGTTCTGAAGGGTTAGACCGATGTCGTCTAGACCTTCAAGCAGACGCCACCTAGTGTATTCGTCAATCTGGAACGGCACGCTTAGGCTGCCAACGCTGACAGTCTGGGCGACTAGGTCTACGGTTGCACCAATGCCTGGGCTGGCCTCGATAGCCTGCCACAGCGCTTCGGTGTCTTCATCCGAGATGACACCTGCGACCAGACCCTGCTTGCCAGCGTTGCCGCGGAAGATGTCTGCGAACTTGCTCGAGAACACAGCCTTGAAACCGTAGTCGCGAAGCGCCCAAACGGCGTGCTCGCGACTCGAACCGGTACCAAAGTCGGCGCCTGCGATAAGAACCTGACCGGCCTTGTAGGCAGGCTGGTTCAGAACGAACTCAGGGTCGTTACGCCAAGCAGCAAACAGTGCGTCGTCGTAGCCGACTGCGGTAATGCGCTTTAGGAAGACGGCTGGTGCAAGCTGGTCGGTGTCGACGTTGCTGCGGCGCAGCGGAACCGCGGTACCGGTGAAGACTTCAAACTTTTCCATTAGTTCTCTCCCAGGGTTGCGATTCCGGTGGTAAGTGGGTGCACCGGCTCAAGGTCGGCTGGTGAAGATAGTGTTCCGCGAACTGCTGTTGCCGCAGCGACCACCGGCGAGACCAAGTGAGTGCGCGAGCCCTTACCCTGACGGCCTTCGAAGTTACGGTTGCTGGTGCTTGCAGAGCGCTCACCTGGAGCAAGCTGATCTGGGTTCATGCCCAAGCACATCGAGCAACCGGCAAAACGCCACTCTGCCCCAAACTCGGTGAAGATCTTGTCGAGCCCCTCGGCCTCAGCCTGCAAGCGAACCTTTGCCGAACCAGGAACTACCAGCATGGTGATTCCATCGGCCTTCTTGCGCCCCTGGACGATGCTTGCGGCAGCACGAAGGTCTTCGATGCGGCCGTTGGTGCAGGATCCGACGAACACTGTGTTTACAGCAATGTCCTTCATCTTGGTGCCTGGCTTGAGGTCCATGTACTTGAGCGCGCTCTCGGCGGCCTGACGCTCGTTTGGGTCGGTGAAGTCCTCCGGGCTAGGAACTACGTCGAGCAAGCTGACGCCCTGTGCTGGGTTAGTGCCCCAGGTTACAAACGGATCGAGGGTGTTCGCGTCGATGTTTACCTCAGCGTCGAAAACGGCGCCCTCATCGGTTGGCAAAGTCTTCCAGTATTCAACCGCAGCGTCCCAGTCGGCACCGGTTGGAGCGTGTGGGCGACCCTTGACGAACGCGAAGGTGGTCTCATCTGGAGCGACCATACCCGCACGAGCACCGGCTTCGATGCTCATGTTGCAAATGGTCATACGGCCTTCCATGCTCAATGCACGGATGGCGCTGCCGCGGTATTCCAAAACATAACCCTGGCCACCGCCGGTGCCAATCTTGGCAATAACGGCCAGAATGATGTCCTTTGCGGTTACGCCTGGACGAAGGGCTCCCTCGACGTTGATAGCCATGGTCTTGAAAGGCTTTAGCGAAAGAGTCTGAGTTGCTAGAACGTGCTCAACCTCAGAGGTTCCGATGCCCATCGCAAGCGAACCGAAAGCGCCGTGGGTCGAAGTGTGCGAGTCGCCACAGACCACGGTCATACCCGGCTGGGTTAGGCCTAGCTGTGGGCCAACCACGTGCACAATGCCCTGGTCTTTGTCGCCGAGAGAGTGCAGACGGATACCGAACTCAGCAGCGTTCTTGCGAAGCGCTTCGATCTGGGCGCGACTGGTGGCATCGGCAATTGGCTTGTCGATGTTCAAAGTTGGAGTGTTGTGGTCCTCGGTGGCGATCGTTAAATCTGGGCGACGAACCGGACGGCCAGCTAGACGCAAACCATCAAAAGCCTGCGGGCTAGTTACCTCGTGAACCAGGTGAAGGTCGATGTAGATGAGGTCTGGGGCGTTGTTTTCACCCTTGACCACAACGTGGTCGTTCCAAACTTTTTCGGCCAAAGTTAACGGCTTATTAGACATACCAACACCTCGAGTTACGTGAACTCCAATTCTACCTCGAACACCCCATTTTGGGGCAGCTCTCCGGGTGGCTTAGGCTAGCCACATGACTCAATCGAACGTCGTTGATATGCAACGGCGAGTGCTCCGCACACTGATGACAGGCCAGATGCTGGCAGGCTTCGGCGTGGGTGCAACATTCTCGATTGGCGCGCTCCTGGCCACCCAGCTATCCGGCACTGAAGCCTGGGCTGGCGCAGCCGCTACTTTCAGCACTCTGGGCACAGCTTTTTGGGCATTTCCACTGGCTCGTTTAGCTGCAGCGCGCGGTCGACGCGTCGCCTTGGTCACCGGTGGCGCAATCGCTATGACCGGCTCGGTGACGGCCATCCTAGCTGGCGTTTTCGGCTCATTCCCGATGCTCATCGGAGCATTTCTTCTGCTCGGGGCTGCAAGTGCGATAAGTCTTCAGGCAAGATTTGCCGCCACCGACCTCCCCGCTATAAGAACGGCTGGCCGAGACCTTTCACTTGTAGTTTGGGCAACCACCATCGGTGCCGTAATTGGCCCAAACCTTTTCCAACCCGGCGAAGTCATCGGCCAGGCACTTCAGCTCCCGCACCTGACCGGACCTTTCATCATCACGCTGACCGCTCAGTTCGCAGGCGCAACCGCATTTTTTGTGGGGCTTCGCCCGGATCCGCTTCTTACCGCGCGGGAACTCGACCCGAACAAGACCGGCCTGCGACCAAAGGCCTCGCTACGAGTGGCGTTCGAAACACTTAGAAGCAACGCCAAGGCTCGCTTTGCGGTTCTGACTATCGCACTCAGTCACATGGTCATGGTTGGCGTAATGAGCATGACTACCGTGCACATGAAGGGAATGGGGTTTGAGCTGGTCATCATCGGCCTCACCATTAGCCTTCACGTCGCAGGCATGTGGGCATTTAGCCCAGTCTTCGGATGGCTGTCTGACAAAATCGGGAACCTAACCACAATCGTTGTCGCGCAGATTGTGTATGTCATTTCACTGCTTTTCACTTCGCTGGGCGACATGGACCAACTGAGCCTGTCTATAGGCTTACTGCTTCTTGGCCTTGGATGGTCAGCTTCGACCGTGGCCGGTTCATCGCTGCTAACCAAGAGCCTCTCGAGTGATGAGAAGATCAACGTTCAGGGCTTGAGTGACTCGCTGCAAAGCCTCTCCGGAGCATTCGGTGGCGCAATGAGCGGTGTGATCCTGGCAGCCATCATGTACAGCGGTTTGTCTGTGGTTGCGATGGTTCCGGTCGGCCTGATTCTTGTTTTGGCCTGGAGCGCGTACCGAGCGAAGTGACGCCCTGCGGGTCTTGCCTAGACTGCGAACTCAAGCGCCAGAGTAACCACATCGCCAAGCTCAACCTTTTCGGCTTTGCGAACGGCCGCCTTCAACGGAACAAGGTATCCGCCGTTGCGAGGCATTATCGACGTCGTAAAAACACTTTTTCCAAGGTGAACCGTGACCGGGAGCACTCCCCAGCCATAAGTGATCATCGCGGCGATGCTGGCGATTTCTTGGCAATCTTCCGAGCCAACCTCAACCCAGTAAAACGGCGCAGGGCCACGCCATTCAACTATGGGGGCGGACAGGGTGAGGCGCATGTTCTGAGACTAGCAAGGGGTGCTTCGGCTTAAAAGGAAACTCGCCCCCGGGACTTACGTCAACCAAGAGCGAGTATCGTGACCCCAGCGGGATTCGAACCCGCGCTACTGCCGTGAGAGGGCAGCGTCCTAGGCCGCTAAACGATGGGGCCGTTTGAGCAACCTGTCCATTATGCCACGATTTGATGACTACGGCAACCGGAGTTTAGGCTGGCGCACAGACCCAGAGCGCCCCCGGCGCTGCGGCAACCTCGAGTGGAGAGCTGCCGACGTGCTCGCCATCCGAATAAACCGGCAGTCCCTGACTATCAAGGTGCGCCGATGAAAGCTCGACAAACTCCACTGCAGGGTGTGAGACGTGACGTCCCGTGAAGACCTTCGGGAACACCTTGAGAAGTTCTAGGCGGGAAATCTTGTGCACGATGAACAAGTCGAGCTTCTCGTCATCGACCTTGGCGTGCGGAGCAATAAGCATGCCACCGCCGAAGGCAGGTGCATTAGCCACCGCACAGAGCATGGCCTCGAGTTCCCGCTCCTTGCCGTCGATTGTGACGCGGTATTGAATGCCCCTGAAACGAAGCAATTCGAGCACCATCGCAACCTGATAGCGGGATGGCCCCTTCGGGAAACGCATGCGATTGGCCTTGGCGTTTACCAGGGCATCGAAGCCGGCAGAGATTGTGCCGAATGAAAAGAAACTGCGCTCGGGAGTCTTCCCCTGAATCAGATCGACCCGGCGTGGTGCTTGGAGTCCGGCGAGGGCCGCCTCGACACCCGCACGCACGTCACCGATTGGCAGATGGAGGGTTGAGGCAGCATCGTTGCCGGTGCCCGCGGCGATGATGGCTAACGGGATATTGCTCTTCGCGCAGGCATTTACGCCGAGGTGAACCATGCCGTCTCCGCCAACGACCATTAACGCTCGGATGGTTCCGGCAGCTACCGCTGCGCGCGCATTCCCCAGCGACTCCTCAAAGCTGTTACCGCTCAGGTCTAAGGTGGCCACATCAAGCTCGTTTAGGACAGAAAGAACCTGCAACCCGGCCGAGGCACCCTTGCCTTTGCCGCTGGTTGGGTTAACCAAAACCCCAATCGGCTGAGCCATTTTTAGTCTTTCTGGCGACGCAGCAACTGGGCGTTTGCAGCCACGACGATGGTGGAAGCGGTCATCAAAATGGCGCCAACCGCAGGCGAAAGCACAAGTCCGATTGGCTGGAAGATGCCCGCCGCAAGAGGGATAGCCACAATGTTGTAGCCCGCACCCCACCAAAGGTTTTGCACCATCTTGGCGTACGAACGTTTAGCCAGCTTGATGGCCTTGGCTACCGACTCCGGGTCGTCTGAAACGAGCACAATGTCTGCCGACTCGACCGCAACGTCAGTTCCCGAACCAATTGCAATGCCCACATCGGCTTGGGTTAGCGCAGGCGCATCGTTGATGCCATCTCCGACCATCGCAACTACTCTGCCCTTGGCCTGCAGGTCACTAACCGCATCGGCCTTGCGTGCCGGAAGCACCTCTGCGTAGATCTCCTCGATGTCGAGTTCCTTACCGACGGCCTTAGCTACCTCGTGCGCATCACCGGTGAGGATTGCAACCTTTTTGTCGAGTTGCTGCAGCTCCCAGACCGCGTCCGCGCTGGTAGGACGGGTCACGTCACCGATGGCGATGAAACCGAGCAAAAGGTCATTTCTCAAAACATAAACCGACGTGTATCCCGCACTATTTGCAGCGTCTGCCGCAAAGAGATCTTGCACGTCGACGTCGATGCGATTCTTGGTGAGAATTGCCGGGCCACCTGCCTGAAGCTTGAACTCATCCACACGACCGGCAACACCAATACCAGGAATCGACATGATGTCCTTGACCGGTACCGGCTCGATACCGCGAGAGTTTGCCTCAGCCAAAATCGCAGCAGCGATGGAGTGCTCAGACTCCTGTTCGAGACCGGCCGCAACGGCAAGCAGCTCATCCACGCTTTCAAGACCACCGCGACGGGTGACGTGCGCCGATACGAAGGAACGCTTTCCTTCGGTGAGTGTTCCAGTCTTGTCGAAGAGAACGGTGTCAACCTTGCGAAGCTGTTCGAAAGCCGCTCGGTTGCGAATGAGCACACCATTGCGAGCCGCGTTGTCTGTAGTGATCGCGGTAACCAAAGGAATGGCCAGACCCAGCGCGTGCGGGCAGGCGATGACGAGCACGGTGACAACGCGCTCGAGGATGAACGACGGACTCTGCTGGCCAGTAAGGCTCCAGGCAAGGGCGGTAATTGCAGCTGCGCCAAGGGCTGCGTAAAACAGCCAGCCGGCGGCTCGATCGGCAAGGCGCTGGGTATCGCTCTTGCTCGCTTGCGCCTGCTTTACGAGCTGAACGATGTGACCGATTACGCTCTCGTCCCCCACCGCGGTGATACGAACGGTGAGTGCGCCGAGCGGGAGTTCAAACTCCTGGTCATCGGTGCCCTGCATTGTGAATTCAGGTGCTTTGCCGCTCACCGCGTTCATGGTGCCGCCGAAGACTTGATCTCCCGGACCCTTCAAGACCGGAGCGGATTCGCCAGTGAGCATTGCCTCGTTTACGCGGGACTGCCCGCGCTCAATTACGCCATCGGCGGGGATGGAGTATCCGGTGCGAACCAGCACCAAGTCACCAACCTGAAGCATGCGACTCGAAGTCTTTACCGGGAAGCCATCCTCGATTATTTCGACAACATCCGGGATTAGCTTGACGAGCTCACCAACTGAATTCTGTGCACGCTGGACAGAGTTCATCTCAACCCAGTGGCCGCCCAACATGATGGTGATAAGCGCTGCAAGCTCCCACCAGAAATCCATGCCTGCCATTATGTTCAGACCGAACGCATTGGCAACCAGCAGGAACAGGCTGTAACCGAAAGCGACAACAAGCGCGAGTGCGATGAGAGCCATCATGCCAGGCTTGCGTCGTTTGATTTCTGCCCAACCCGAGGTTAGGAAAATGCGGCCCACGCTGAAGAGCATTGCGGTGCCAAACGCGGCGGAAACATAGCTACTGCCAGGGAACAGGTTTCCGTAACCGAGCCACTGGCCAATCATCGGGGAGAAAACGAAAGTGGGGATGGTAAGCCCGAGCGCAACGAAGAACTGCTTCTTGAAGATGTGCGGGTGGTGGGCGACGTGGGAGTCATGGCCGGCGTGGGAATCATGGCCGGCGTGCGTATCGCGGCCCGCGCGCGCTTCCGCCGCAGCTACGTCCTGGCCGGTTGCGCCCTGCTCAGCCATGTGGTGTTCATGGTGGTCGTGCTCCGGCGAGTTATGTTCGTGCTGCTCCATAGGAAATAAGACTAGGTTAAGAGCATGCGCATAGTTAAATACGGGCACGCCTGTCTCGAGATTATTGAGGGTGAGCGCCGCCTCATTTTGGACCCTGGCGTTTATAGCGAGCACATGAACGACAAGCACAATGTCGATGTGGTTCTCATCACTCACCAGCACGACGACCACTGCTACGAAGAGCAGTTGGACCGCATTGTGGCGCTGAACCCGGATGTGAAGATTTTCTGCCCGGATGATGTGCGCGATCGTCTTGCGAAGGCACCGAACGCCTCAAGTTACCGAGTAACAGTTGTGCACCACGGCGACCTTCACCAGGTTGGCCCGTTCAAGATTGAGTTCTTCGGAGCCATGCACGCCGAGATCCACCGCAGCATCCCGTTGATTCAAAACACCGGTGTGTTCATCAACGACACCCTCTACTACCCTGGCGACTCATTCACTCGCCCGGACCGCCCGGTTCCGCTGCTGGCCTGCCCATCGAGCGCTCCTTGGCTGAAGATTAGCGAGGTCATGGACTTCGTCGATGAGGTAAAGCCGGCCCGCTGCTTCCCTACTCACAACATTCACCTGAGCGAGTTCGGCCACCAGCTAAACAACGGGCGCATTCAGGCCGTCACCGAAAGCCACGGCGGCAGGTTCGAGTATGTCCTCGCCGGCCAACACCTAGACGCTTAGATTCTCTCGAGCCTAAAAGCCAACAGCTCTTTGATGATTGCCTCGGGCAGTTGAGGCTTAGCCTGGAACTGTAAGGTCATGCCCTTGAGCTTGAACCACTCGGGGTATTTCTCGGCGAATGACACCCCGTTATCGCTGTAGTTTCCGTGGAAGCTCAGATGGTTTTGCCAGCCGCTGATGTAGAAGAACTTCTTCTTGCCTAGAGCAAAACCGATGATCTGATAGCTGATAACAGGCTTGGCTTCGGGTAGCTCGCGCTGGACAATCTGGATGATGCGTTCCAACTCGGCCCGGTGGGCTGGTATTTGGAGGTCCAAGTACCTGCCCACCTCATCTGGAGCTAACTTGCCGTCGGAGGCAGTGGTTGCAGTCATGCAATCACTCTAGTTCTTTGTGTATCGAACCTCTAAAGTGACATAGCTCTCTCGAGCATGCTTACCGGTACTTGGCTGCACAGGCGCCATCTCAAATTTGACCGCAGACACAGCGGACTTAATGAGACGAACTGTGCTGTCGAAAATAGATTTGGCTTCTCGAGAAACCGCATCTTGGCTCAGACCCTTTCGAATAAATACGTTTACCTTGACTACGCGATCCTTGGCGTTGGCCAAACGCTGCTTCAATGCCGACAATACCTTTGTGGTGCTTGACTTAGTTGCGAGCGATTCCTTCACGAAAGCAATGGCATGACGAACAGTAAACGACTGCACATTTGGCTCCCAGATCGCATATAACTTCAATGCGGTAGGCGCGGCTGGCACATAGGTTGCATCCACCGTGCTTTGTCCATTGGGATCAAGTGCCCATGCCTTGAATGTGTAGCCCTCACGAACCACAGTTGGCAAAGCACCTATGGCAGAACCAGTTGAGAATGAAGTAGCTGCAGCTGAAGAACCCCCTTGCGTCTCATATGTGACCTCGTTCGACATTGGAACCCAATGCGCATAAATTGTGTAGGTTCCCTGGTTGGTAAATGCATAGTCAGACAAAACTGACACGCCACCAGACTTCGCGGTGTACCAACCGTCGAACGAATACCCAAGGCGAATAGGCACAGTCGCGGAGGTTATTCGCGAACCTGCCGGAACAGTTACGCTGTAGTTTGAGTCGCCATTTTGTGAATCAAATACAACAGTTGCTGTTGCAATCATTTCCCATCGCGCATAAAGAGTGAAGTTTGACGTTTGAGGCCCCGCGTAAGGGAACGAAACCATTTCTCCACCACTCGGGGAAGTTGACCATCCCTTGAATAGATGGCCGTACTTTTCTGGCGCATTTGGCGCACTCGAAATTGGGCTCCCGACCGTCATTGAACCGGTTTGCACGGAGGTGCCGCCCTGAGAGTCATAGGTCACAACTAGAGTGTTTGGGCTCCAAACAGCAGTTACAACAACGTCGCCACCCGAAGTCGGAGTATACGTATTGCCCGCCAAATAATTTGGACCAAGTTTCCAGCCGACAAAGCTGTATCCCGCCCGAAGTGGATTACTTGGTAGCGAAACCGAGTTCTGGTCTGTGGTGCTCACCGTGCCTGACCAACCCTGGACCGCATAATCCAGCGTTACAGTGATCGATGCACGCGACCCAAGGTTTGCCAACCCGTTAACAGTCGCACCCTGGTAAGAACCGAAATCCCCAAGCGCCAAGATGTTGTAGTTTCCATCGGCACTAATCAGTAGCGTACTAGCGGCAGTTGAAGTGTCCATAAGCCTGCTCGGAGTCCAGAATGGATCAAGCGAACCATTCGCTAGCATACGGAACAGGTAGCACGAGCTACCGGTTACGCAACCACTGACAACTAGTTTGCCGTCGCCCTCTAGAACCATTGAGGCGATTGAAGTCCACGAACCGCCATTAGTTGCCG
>Ga0228702_1001837_pt1 | contig 12818 bp, 9 predicted proteins | sample McNCre217_Aug_MG_2_FD_178018 | JGI IMG/M metagenome (GOLD analysis project Ga0228702, IMG submission 178018) | Freshwater microbial communities from McNutts Creek, Athens, Georgia, United States - 20-17_Aug_MG | ecosystem: Environmental > Aquatic > Freshwater > Creek | place: USA: Georgia... | reverse complement strand
TCTTGCTCTTCTGCCTCTGGCAAACCGCTTGGGCAGTGGTACTTCACGTCGTCGGTGAAGTACTTGTTGTTGTAGTCATACGCGCCATCAGGGGCGGCAATGCGCACCACGGGCAAGGCGCGGGCATTGGGCCCGTTGCCCAAGATGGGGCACGTCAGCTCTTCGCCGGTGATGAACTCTTCGCACAGCAAATCAGGGTCGTATTTGGTGGCCAGTTCAGCCGCTGCTTGGATCTCACCTACTTGCGTGACTTTGCTCATGCCAATGGATGAACCTTCACGTGGTGGCTTGACGATGAGCGGCAAACCCAGCTTGGCAGGAATTGCTTGGATGTTGTCTGCCGTTTGGTCTTCGGGTGACAACCACACATAGCCGGGTGTCGACAAACCGACGGCGCTCCACACGCGCTTGGTCATCACTTTGTCCATCGCCATGGCCGAGGCCATCACGCCTGAGCCTGTGTAGGGGATGCCTAACAACTCCAAAGCGCCTTGCACCGCACCGTCTTCACCGTAGCGGCCATGCAGCGAGATGAAGGCGTGTGTGTAGCCTTCGCGTTTGAGTTCATCCAAGCTGCGCACAGCGGGGTCAAACGCGGTGGCGTTGACGCCTTTGCTTTGCAAGGCTTTGAGCACGCCGCCGCCCGACATGATGGACACATCACGCTCAGCAGACAGACCGCCGGTGAGAACAGCAACTTTGGCAGTATTGATATTGAACGTCATCTCTTTAACTCTTACGTTGTTGCACCAACGCCAGCACTTTGGCTGGCACTTGGCCAATCGACCCTGCGCCCATGCACATCACCACATCGCCGTCTTGGGCGTTGTCGGCAATGACTTGGGCCATGTTTTGAATGTCATCCACGAACACCAAGGCTTCGTGGCCCGCCACGCGCATGGCGCGTGACAGTGCGCGGCCATCGGCTGCAGCAATTGGCGCTTCGCCTGCGGCGTAAATCTCAGACAGCCACAGCACATCGGCGCGGCCCATGACTTGCACAAAGTCTTCAAAGCAATCGCGCGTGCGGGTGTAGCGGTGCGGTTGAAACGCCAACACCAAGCGACGGCCAGGGAAGGCACCACGCGCCGCAGCCAAAGTGGCCGCCACTTCAACCGGATGGTGGCCATAGTCTTCAATCAACGTGAACTCGCCACCGTTTTTCGCGGCCACTTCACCGTGACGCTGGAAGCGACGGCCCACGCCTTTGAATTCGGCCAAGGCTTTTTGCAGCGCGGCATCGGGCACGTTCAACTCCACCGCAATCGCAATCGCGGCCAAGGCATTCAGCACGTTGTGGTCACCCGCCAAGTTGAGGGTGATGTCGAGATCAGGCAAGGTGATGCCATTGCGGCGCTGCACCGTGAAGCACATGCGGCCGTTGTCGGCACGCACATTCACCGCACGCACTTGGGCTTCTTCATTGAAACCGTAGCTGGTGATGGGGCGCGACACCTCGGGCAAGATGCTGCGCACCGCGGCATCGTCGGTGCACAAAATCGCTGCGCCATAGAACGGCATGCGGTGCAAGAACTCGATGAACGCGCCCTTCAACTTGTTGAAGTCGTGGCCATAGGTGTCCATGTGGTCGGCGTCAATGTTGGTCACCACGGCCATCACGGGCAAGAGGTTCAAGAACGAGGCATCTGACTCGTCAGCCTCGACCACGATGTAGTCGCCCGAACCCAGCTTGGCATTCGCACCTGCGCTGTTGAGCTTGCCGCCAATCACAAACGTGGGGTCCATGCCCGCTTCGGCCAACACACTCGCCACCAAACTGGTGGTGGTGGTTTTGCCGTGCGTGCCCGCAATGGCCACACCGGTTTTGAGGCGCATCAACTCTGCGAGCATCACAGCGCGCGGCACCACAGGAATGAGCTTGGCGTGTGCCGCCACCACTTCGGGGTTGTTGGCTTGCACGGCGGTGGATGTGACCACCGCATCGGCACCCACGATATTTTTGGCATCGTGGCCCACGTGGGTTTGAATGCCCAAGCTTTGCAAGCGCTTCAGCGCGACGCTGTCTGACAGATCGGAACCCGAGACCACATAGCCCAAGTTCAACAACACTTCGGCAATGCCGCTCATGCCGGCGCCGCCGATGCCGACAAAGTGAATGTGACGAATGGCGTGTTTCATGATTTCTTTCCTTTCGCTGCGAGCTGCTCGCAGGCGGCCACCACTTGATTCACCGCATCAACTTGACGCACGGCATACGCTTTTTCGGCACAGGCCAACAAGGTGCGGCGCGTCATGAATTGCAAACGGTCCGCCAAGTCTTGGGCTTTCAATTCGTGTTGTGGCAACAACCAACCGCCACCGGCCTCCACCACAAAGCGGGCGTTGGTGGTTTGGTGGTCGTCCACCGCATGGGGGAACGGCACGTAAATCGCGGCAGCCCCGACAGCCGCGAGTTCGGTCACGGTGCTGGCACCGGCGCGAGCAATCACCACATCGGCGTTGGCAAAGGCTTGCGCGGTGTCGTCGATGAACGGGGTCAGCTCGGCTTGCACGCGCGCTTCTTCGTAGGCGGCGCGCAAAGCGTCAATTTGTTTGGCACCGCTTTGATGCGTCACCACAGGGCGTTGGTCGTGCGGGATTTTGGCCAAGGCTTGCGGCACCACGGTGTTGAGCGCTTGCGCACCCAAGCTGCCGCCCACCACCAACACGCGCAGCGGGCCGGTGCGATCGGCAAAGCGTTGCGCGGGTTCGGGTTGGTTCACAAAGCCGTCGCGCATGGGGTTGCCCACCCACTCGGCTCCTGCCAACACGTTGGGGAAGGCGCTGAACACGCGGTCGGCCACGCCACTCAACACTTTGTTGGCCATGCCTGCCACTGAATTTTGTTCGTGCAAGACCAAAGGCTTGCCGCACAACACCGCCATCATCCCGGCGGGGAATGTGATGTAGCCACCGAGGCCCACCACCACATCGGGCTTCACGCGACGTACCACACACAGGCTTTGCCAGAAGGCACGCAACAACTTGAACGGCAGCAGCGCCAACGTTTTGACACCTTTGCCGCGCACACCACCAAAGGCGACAGTCTCGTACGCAAAGCCGCGTGGCGGCACCAGTTGGCTTTCCATGCTGGGCTCGGGTGCTCCGAGCCAATGCACCTTCCAGCCGTGAATGCGCAATTGCTCGGCCACGGCCAAGCCTGGGAAGATGTGGCCACCTGTCCCGCCAGCCATGATGAGTGCAGTGCGCGAAGCGGTGCTCATAAACGGCCTCCGTGCATGATGACTTTGTTCTCAAAGTCCACACGCAACACCACAGCAATCGCAATCAGATTCAGCAAGATCGCTGAACCGCCGTAACTCATGAGCGGCAAGGTCAAGCCTTTGGTTGGCAATGCACCCAAATTCACACCCATGTTGATGAAAGACTGGAAGCCCATCCAAATCCCCACACCTTGCGCAACCAACCCGGCAAACACGCGGTCCATCGCAATCGCTTGACGACCGATGTACATGATGCGACGTGTGAGCCACATGAACAAAGCGATGATGGCCACCACACCCACAAAACCAAACTCTTCACCAATCACCGCCATCAAGAAGTCAGTGTGCGCTTCGGGCAACCAGTGCAGTTTCTCAACACTCCCCCCCAGACCGACACCAAAAATTTCGCCACGGCCAATCGCAATGAGCGAGTGCGACAACTGATAGCCTTTGCCCAATGCGTGTTCCATGCTCCAAGGATCGAGGTACGCAAAGATGCGTTCGCGACGCCACTCAGACGTGGCGATGATCAAACCAAACACGCCAACCAACGCAGCGGCGATCAAGAAGAACATGCGAGCGTTCACGCCGCCCAAGAACAAGATGCCCATGGCAATCACGGCGATCACCATGAAGGCGCCCATGTCGGGTTCAGACAACAGCAACAAACCGACCGCGGCCACGGCTGCGCCCATGGGCAAGACCGCTGCGAAGAAGTTTTCTTTCACGTCCATCTTTCGCACCATGTAGTTGGCGGCGTACAACAACACGCCCCACTTGGCCAGCTCAGACGGTTGGAAATTCATAAAACCCAAACCAATCCAACGGCGCGCGCCATTGACCGATTTGCCAATAAACGGAATCAACACCGCAATCAGCAACGCAATGGATGCAATGAACACCCAGGGCGCAATGCGTTCCCAGGTATTGAGCGGCACTTGAAAAGCCAACAACGCCGCCACAAACGCCACAAAAAGCGACATGCCATGACGCAACAAGAAATGCGTTTGGGTGTAACCCGCACCCATACGTGGGTTATCTGGAATGGCGATGGAAGCGGAATACACCATGACCAAACCGAACATGAGCAACGCAAATGTGACCCACACCAAAGGTTGGTCGAAGCCTTTCACATGCACAGGCGAAGCCGCCGTGCGCGCAAACTCGGTCCCGTGCACACGCACGGGCAAGGCATCCATGCCCGCCTCTGGCGTTGCAGTCAACAGATTGCCAACACGCTGCTTGAGGCGCTGCACCCAGGTGGTTTTGGCTGTGGCTGTCACGTCACTCACACCAGGCCTCCTGCTTCTTCCACCAAATGATTCACCGCACTCACGAAGACTTCGGCACGGTGTGCGTAATTGCGGAACATGTCCATGCTCGCGCATGCGGGTGACAACAACACAGCATCACCCGACTGGGCTTGCGCACTGCACAGCTTGACCGCGTCTTCCAACGTGACAGCATCCAACAACGTGACACCGCTGTGCTGCAACACATCGCGCAGCGCAGGCGCATCACGACCGATCAACACCACAGCACGGGCGTAGCGCGACACGGGCTCGCTCAAAGGCGTGAAGTCTTGGCCTTTGCCATCGCCACCCAAGATCACCACCAAGCGACGATCGACACCAAGGCCATGCAAGGCAGCCACAGTGGCTCCCACATTGGTGCCTTTGCTGTCGTCGAAATACTCGACACCGTTGAACACAGTCACAGGCTCGACACGGTGTGACTCACCTGGGTACTCACGCAAGCCAAACAACATCGGGGCCAAGTCACCTCCGGCATTGCCCGCCAAAGCCAATGCAGCCAAGGCATTGAGCGCGTTGTGGCGGCCTCGGATGCGCAATGCATCGGCAGGCATCAAACGTTGGATGTGAATTTCTTCTTCGTCGTCTTTTTTGCGCTTGCGAGTTTCATCTGCTTCGAGTGCGCGCACCAACCATGTCATGCCGTTGACGGTTTCAATGCCATAGTCGCCAGGGCGCTGTGGCAAATCGCCTCCAAAGGTGAGGTGCGCACGCACTTGAACCTTGGGCGTCTTGGCGCGCGCTGGCTTGACCACGACGTCCATCACGTCAACAGGCGCGCTGTCCAACATGGCCATCACACCTGCGTCTTCGCGGTTGAGCACCATCACACCACGCTTACCAAAAATGCGTGCTTTGGCCGCGGCGTAGCCGTCCATGCTGCCATGCCAATCAAGGTGGTCTTGTGTGAGGTTGAGCACGGTGGCTGCTGTCGGCTCGAAGTTGTCCACGCCCTCTAACTGGAAGCTCGATAGCTCGAGCACCCACACTTGCGGCAAGAACGGATGATCTGCGGGAGGTGGAGGCGGCGGAACCAAAGGTGGCAAGTCAACTTCAAACGGCTCGTCATCAGTTGTTGAAGTGGCTTTAGCGTTTTCAGCGTCCGCGCCCGTCAATGCCATCTGCGAGTCGGCATCGCTCTGAACGGCGGTTTGTAGCGATTCTTCTTCGGCATCCAAAGCCAGTGGTGCCACCTGTACTGCTGCAGCTTTTTCTTTGGCTTGCGTCTCAAGACGCGCCTGCTCGGCCAAGGCCTCGTCTGCGGCCTGCGCCTCTGCTTCTTGCGCCGCCATCGCATCGGTAGTGGCTTGTTCTTCTGCTGCTTTGTCCAGTGCTTGCGACAAGGTGTCCAGCAAGGTAGGTCCAATGTTGCCGGCCACGGCCACGCGTTTACCAGCGCGCTCAAGCAACTGGCCAGTCAACGACGTGACGGTGGTTTTGCCGTTGGTGCCGGTGATGGCCAACACCTTGGGGTGGTAGGCCATGCTGGTTTGCAAATCGCTCAAGGCTTGTGCAAACAAAGTCAGCTCAGTGCCGACCCACAAGCCAGCCGCCACGGCGGCGTTCCACACGGGGGCGACAGACTCGGGGCTCAGGCCTGGGCTCTTGAACACCGCACGCACGTCTTGGCCTTCGACCAAGGCCGCGTCAAACGCGCCGTGCACAAACTTGACTTGCGGCAACTCAGCATGCAACGCTGCCAAGTGTGGCGGTTGTTCACGCGTGTCCACGACTTGCACTTGCGCACCATTGCGCGCGCACCAACGCGCCATCGCCAGGCCGGAATCACCCAAGCCCAGAATCAGCACCGATTGGTTGTGGAGTTGCTGCATCGTCTTATCTCAACTTCAAAGTAGACAGACCCACCAAGCACAGCAGCATGGTGATGATCCAAAAACGCACGACGACTTGGGTTTCTTTCCAGCCGCTTTTCTCGAAGTGGTGATGCAAAGGCGCCATCTTCAAAATGCGGCGACCTTCGCCATATTTCTTTTTGGTGTATTTGAAGTACGTCACTTGCAACATGACCGACAAGGCTTCGACCACAAAGATGCCGCCCATGATGGCCAACACAATTTCTTGGCGCACGATGACCGCAATCGTGCCGAGCGCGCCACCCAAGGCGAGCGCGCCCACATCGCCCATGAACACTTGCGCAGGGTGTGTGTTGAACCACAAAAAGGCCAAGCCCGAACCGGCCATGGCCGCACAAAAAATCATCAACTCACCCGAGCCTGGGATGTGCGGGAAAAACAAATATTTGGAATACACCGCGCTGCCCGTGACGTAGGCAAAAACGCCCAAAGCCGAGCCCACCATGACCACGGGCATGATGGCCAAGCCATCCAAACCGTCGGTCAAGTTCACCGCATTGCTAGAGCCGACGATGACCAAGTAGGTCATGATGACAAAACCAAACACGCCCAAGGGGTAGGTGATTTCTTTGAAGAACGGCACCATCAAACCGGCTTTGGGCGGCAAGTTGACATCAAAGCCAGACTTGACCCACGAGATGAACAGCTCAGCCACTTTGAAGTTATTGCTCTCGGAAATGCTGAACACCATGTACAGTGCCGCCACCAAGCCGATGATGGATTGCCACATGTATTTTTCACGTGAGCGCATGCCCTCTGGGTCTTTGTTGACCACTTTGCGCCAGTCATCCACCCAACCAATGGCACCAAAGCCAAAGGTGACGATCATCACGATCCACACAAAGCGGTTCGACAAATCAGCCCACAACAAGGTGGAGATGGCGATGCCAATCAAGATCAGCACACCGCCCATGGTCGGTGTACCGCTCTTCGACAGATGCGTTTCCATCGCGTACTCGCGAATGGGCTGACCGATTTTCAAAGCGGCCAAGCCGCGAATCACAGCGGGGCCAGCGATCAAGCCAATCAACAACGCGGTCAGCGCAGCCATCACCGCACGGAAGGTGATGTACTGAAACACGCGGAAAAAACCGAATTCTGGCGAGAGGCTTTGCAGCCATTGGGCGAGGGTCAGCAGCATGGCGTGGTGTCCTTGGTGTTGTGGTCGTGACAGGCGTTGATGGCTTCAATCACGCGCTCCATCTTCATGAAGCGTGAGCCTTTGACCAACACACTGCCCAGCGTTGGCAGGTGTTGCATCACGCGTTGGTTCAAGCTGTCGATGTCATTCATGTGTTGTGCATGGGCGCCGCACGCTTTTGCGGTGTGAGCGGCCAAGTCACCCAAACACAGCACGTGGTCAATGCCTTGTTGCGCGGCATGCAAACCCACCTCTTGGTGAAACTCAGGACCTTGTGTGCCCACCTCACCCATGTCGCCCAACACGAGCAAACGTGGCGCGGGCAATTCGGCCAGCACGTCAATCGCGGCACGCACGGAATCGGGGTTGGCGTTGTAGGTGTCGTCCACCACGGTGATGTCGCGGCCTTGGCATTGAATGCCAAACGCACGTGAGCGGCCTTTGACGGGCTCAAAACTGCTGAGACCTTGAGCGATCACCTCAAGCGATACGCCCGCAGCCAAGGCACAAGCCGTAGCGGCCAACGCATTGCCTACGTTGTGACGGCCTGCAATGTGCAGCTGTGTGCGCAACACGCCTGCAGGGGTGTTTGCTTGAATCGCCCAGTGGTCATTCAACCAATCGGCTTTGAGCAACTGCACTTCGGCTTCACCCGTCATGGAAAAACGTAGGCAAGTACGGCTGCCTGCCAAGGTTTTCCAGAGCGGGCTGTATTCGTCATGCGCGGGGAACACCGCCACACCGTGTGCTGGCAAGGCCTTGATGGCTTCACCGTTTTCTTGCGCCACAGCGTCGACGGTGGCCATGTACTCTTGGTGCTCGCGCTGGGCGTTGTTGACCAAGGCCACGGTGGCTTGGGTCATATCGGCCAGTCCAGCGATTTCACCGGGGTGGTTCATGCCCAGCTCCACCACCGCACTGCGGTGATGGGCGCGCAAACGCAGCAACGTTTGTGGCACACCAATGTCGTTGTTGAGGTTGCCTTGCGTGGCCAAAGCGTCGTCACCAAAGCCTGCACGCAAGATGCTGGCAATCATTTGGGTCACGGTGGTTTTGCCGTTGCTGCCGGTCACCGCTATGACGGGCAAGTTGAATTGACTGCGCCATCCTTTGGCCAATTGGCCCAACGCAATGCGCGTGTCTGGCACTTGCACACCGGCGAGTTGAGCCGCTTCTAAACCGTGATGCGCCAAGGCCGCTGTTGCGCCGCTGGCGGCAACTTGCGGCAAAAAGTCGTTGGCATCAAAGCGCTCGCCTTTCAAGGCCACAAACAAGTCACCTGCTTGGCAAGTGCGGCTGTCGGTGTTGATGCGCTGAACCGTCAACGCTGCATCGCCGTGCAACTGTGCGTCACTGAGCCACTGACTGATTTGTTTCAAGCTGAGGTTCATGTCAGACATGGGCCACCTCCTGCTTGGCACGTTGAAGCAGCGCATCGCGTGCGTGCTGCACATCGCTGAACGGATGCTTGATGCCAGCGATTTCTTGGTAGTCCTCGTGGCCTTTGCCAGCGATCAACACCACGTCTTGTGCGCGCGCGTGTTGCACGGTCTGTGCAATGGCCTCGGCGCGGTCTGCGATGACGATGGCACGGGTTGCGTTTTGCAAGCCTGCCAACATGTGATTCAAAATGATTTGAGGGTCTTCGCTGCGAGGGTTGTCGCTGGTCAGCACCACCTGCTGCGCGTATTGCTCAGCTGCAGCCGCCATCAAAGGACGCTTGGCGGCATCGCGGTCGCCGCCGCAACCCAACACACAGGTCAACACACCACCGCGCGATTGCGCAAGCGGCAACAAAGCCTGCACAGCCTGCGCCACCGCATCGGGCGTGTGTGCGTAATCAATCACCACCAAAGGCTCGCCTGCCTCCCCCACGGCTTGCATGCGGCCTGGCACAGCGGGCAGCACGCGACAAGCTTGCACAGCATCGGCCAAGCTGTAACCCAAGGCGCGCAAACAAGCGATGACGCCCAGCACATTGCTCACGTTGTAGTGGCCAACCAAATGGGTTTGCAGAGCGTGCACTTCATCACCCTGCGTCACATCAAAACACAAACCTGTTGTGCCGTGTTGAATGTGGCGTGCCGCGATGTGTTGCGCAGATGCGCGTTCGGCGCGCGCAGAACTTGAATCTGTGGCACACGACACTGTCCAAATACTTGGCGCTTCAGTGCGGGCTTGCAGCTGTGCCGCCAAAGCCGCACCTTGCGCGTCATCCACATTGATGACCGCCGCTTGCAAACCTGCCCAGCTGAACAAAGCCAGCTTGGCTTGCCAGTAGCTGTCCATGCTGCCGTGGTAGTCCAAATGGTCTTGCGTGAAGTTTGTGAACATGGCCACGCGCACCTGCGTGCCGTCTAAACGGTGTTCAGCCAAACCAATGGATGAGGCCTCAATGGCACAAGCGTTCACGCCTGCATCCGCCATATCGCGCAAACGCGCTTGCAGCAACACGGGGTCAGGCGTAGTCATGCCCGTCACTTCAAGCTGCCCGACTTCGCCCACACCCAAAGTACCCACGATGGCGCAACGTTTGCCTGCGTTGTGCAGCGCATGCGCCAGCCACCACGCGGTGGATGTTTTGCCATTGGTGCCCGTGATGGCCACCACATCCAGCGCTTGGCTGGGTTGTTCGTAATACGCGGCCGCAATCAAACCGCTGGCAGCTTTCAAACCGTCGTAGGTGGCAATGGCATCGCTTTCATGCCACGCAAACGCATCCGCGCCTGCGTGTTCGACCACGCAAGCGGTTGCGCCCTGCTTTAAGGCAGAAGCCACAAATTGGCGACCATCTGTCACGCCACCAGGCCAAGCGATGAACCCATCGCCCGCACCCACGCGACGGCTGTCGGTGTGCAGCGTGCCACGCACTTGGGCGTGGAGCCACTGCGCGGCATCTTGGGGGCTATGCAGTCGTTTCATCAAAACGACTCCTTCTCGACCTTGGTCACCACTTGGGGTTTGACCGCCATGTCAGGTTGCACGCCCATCATGCGCAAGGTTTGTTGCACGGTTTGACTGAACACAGGCGCCGCCACATCGCCGCCGAAGTAAGCACCGTTGGTGGGCTCGTCCACCATCACAGCGACCACGATGCGCGGGTTGTCGATGGGCGCGATGCCCACGAAGAAGCCGCGGTATTTTTTACTGGCGTAGCCCTTGCCTTCCACCTTGTGCGCCGTGCCGGTTTTGCCGCCGACGGCATAACCCATGGTTTGCGCTTTAGGGGCAGTGCCACCTTGAATCGTAACCAAGTGAAGCATATTGCGCATGGCTGCTGCGTTTTGCGAAGAAAACACGCGCGCGCCATTCATCACGGATTGGTTGGTCTTCACCAAACTCACCGGCACGACTTCGCCATCATGCGCAAACACGGTGTAGGCCTGCGCCAATTGAAACAAGCTTGCAGACAACCCATAGCCATAGCTCATCGTGGCCTGCTCAATCGGGCGCCATGTTTTGTACGCACGCAACTTGCCGGACACAGCCCCTGGGAATGGGACTTGAGGCTTTTGCCCTAAACCAACTTGCGTGAACACTTCCCACATGTCATGGGGTTGCATTTGCAAAGCAAGCTTAGATGCGCCAATGTTGCTGGACTTTTGAATCACTTGGTTGATGGTCAACAAGCCGTGCGCGTGCTCATCCGTGATCGTCGCCGTTCCAACTTTGAATTTGCCGTTACCAATTTGAATCGTGCTCTCTGGCGTCACGAGTCCTTTTTCCAAAGCCAAGCCAACCACAATCGGCTTCATCGTCGAGCCTGGCTCAAAAGTGTCGGTCAGTGCACGGTTACGCAACTGCGCACCGCTCAAGTTACCCCGCTTACCTGGCGAATAACTGGGATAGTTGGTCAACGCCAAAATTTCGCCCGTTTTGACATCAAGCACAACCACGCTACCTGCAGCCGCCTTGTTAGTTAACACGGCTTCTTTGATTTTTTCGTACGCAAAGTACTGAACCTTGCTGTCGATGCTCAGCTGCAAATCTTCGCCATCGACAGGTGGCACCATCTCGCCAATGTCTTCCACCACGCGACCCAAGCGGTCTTTGATGACGCGACGCGAACCCGCTTTGCCGCCCAAGGCTTTGTTGAAGGTCAGCTCCACACCCTCTTGCCCCAAGTTCTCGACGTTGGTAAAGCCCACCACGTGCGCCACCGATTCACCCTCGGGGTAAATGCGTTTGTACTCTTTGCGGTCGTAGACGCCTTTGATCTTGAGGGCTGCAATTTCTTTGGCCACGGAGTCATCGACTTGACGCTTGAGCCACACAAAGGTTTTGTCTTCGTCTTGCAGTTTTTTATCGAGCTCGGCGGGGTTCATGCCCAACAACTTCGCCAAGGCTTTGAGCTTGGCGGGGTCACGCTCGATGTCTTCTGGGTTCGCCCAAATGCTGGGCACAGGCACGCTAGAGGCCAAGATGTTGCCGTGGCGATCCAAGATGCGGCCGCGGTTGGCGGGCAAATCCAAGGTGCGCACAAAACGCACCGTGCCTTGACGTTTGAAGAATGCGTTGTCAATCACCTGCACATACGCAGCGCGCGCCACCAAACCCAAGAAGCCCGCAGCAATGACGGCCACGATGAACTGGCTGCGCCAGATGGGCGTCTTGCTGGCGAGCAAGGGGCTAGAGGTGTATTGCACGCTGCGGCTGCTCATGGGCGAACCTCAGCAGGTACCGATGCAGCAACGCCACCCGGCACAGTCGCATACTGCGTGATAGCGGGGGTGATGGTGCGCATGTGCAATTGCTCACGCGCCAATTTTTCAACACGCAATGGCGTGGCTTGCGCGCGGCGCTCCACATCTAAGCGGTCGTTTTCTGTTTCTAAATTGCGCGCCAAACTGGTGGCACGGTCAATCTCTGTGGTCAATGAGCGCGACTCGTATTGCGTGCGCACCAAATACAGTGCACTCGCCATCACAGCAATCATCAATAAGAAGCTCAAGCGGCTCATGCGCGAGCTCCCAAACGCTCGGCTACACGCATGATGGCGCTGCGCGAGCGGGGGTTACCCTCCACCTCAGCAGCACTGGGTTTGATGCGATCAATCGCCTTGAAGTCCATCACCTTGGGCGCCGCAAAAGGCGCGCGGCGGTCATACACCTCACGCGAATGTTGCGTGATGAACTGCTTAACGATGCGGTCTTCCAAGGAATGGAAACTGATCACAGCCAATCGACCTTCAGGGCGCAAGACATGCAACGAAGCGCTTAACGCTTGTTGCAACTCCTCAAGCTCGGCATTGATGAAAATCCGAAAA
>Ga0228702_1001834_pt1 | contig 12837 bp, 9 predicted proteins | sample McNCre217_Aug_MG_2_FD_178018 | JGI IMG/M metagenome (GOLD analysis project Ga0228702, IMG submission 178018) | Freshwater microbial communities from McNutts Creek, Athens, Georgia, United States - 20-17_Aug_MG | ecosystem: Environmental > Aquatic > Freshwater > Creek | place: USA: Georgia... | reverse complement strand
ACCAGGCTGATAAGTCTTGGATCACCGACCAGTATGACCGCTATGTCGGTGGCAACACCGCGCTGGCTCAGCCAGATGACTCGGGCATGATTCGCGTTGACGAGAAGTCGGGTCTGGGCATCGCCCTGGCCACCGATGCCAACGGCCGCTACTGCTACCTAGACCCATATGAGGGTGCGAAGCTTGCTCTTGCCGAGGCATACCGCAACGTTGCTGTTGGCGGCGCCAAGCCAATGGCCGTCACCAACTGCCTCAACTTTGGTTCACCAGAGAACCCAGAGGTCATGTGGCAGTTCAAGCAGGCAACCGCAGGTCTTGCCGATGGCTGCCTCGAACTGGGCATCCCGGTGACCGGTGGAAACGTTTCGTTCTATAACCAAACCGGCGATGTTGCCATTCACCCAACCCCAGTGGTTGGCGTTCTCGGTGTCATCGATGACGTTGCCCGCCGCATCCCATCGGGTTGGCAAGACGAGGGCAACAACATCTATCTTCTTGGTGTGACCAAGGATGAACTTGATGGCTCAGTTTGGTCTGAGGTCATTCACGGTCACCTTGGCGGCCGCCCACCAGTTGTGAACCTTGCCTTTGAGAAGCAGCTTGCCGAGGCCATTGCCGCCGGCAGCGAGCAGGGCCTTATCGCCTCAGCTCACGACCTATCTGAGGCTGGTTTAGCTCAGGCCGTTGTTGAGTGCGCGCTTCGCTTTGGCATGGGTGCCCGCATCTGGCTTGGTGAGATTTGTGAGCGCGATGGCGTTGACCGCACCGCCGCCCTGTTCTCAGAGTCAACCGGCCGCGTGCTGGTTTCGGTTGGCCGCGAGGATGACGTGAAGTTTGTCGGTCTTTGCGAAGCCCGCGGAATTCCAGTCCTACGTATCGGCGTCACCGACAACTCAGGCCACCTCGAAATCCAGGACATCGCAAACTGGAACCTTGTTGACTTGGCTGGTGCCCACAAGGGCACTTTGGCTGAGTTGTTTGGCTAAGTAGTTTTTGCGTTAGGAAACCCGCCAGGCTTTGAGCTTGGCGGGTTCGCTTTAAGCGCTGGCCGCCTAGTTAGTGTAAACAGCTAAGCTTTAGCCAAAGGGGGCACTCATGATTCAATGGCATACATTCCCAAAATCAGCTAAAACTATTTCGCTGGTGCGTGATTCAATCAAAGTCTTCGAGACTCACCTAATACAAATAGATTCAGCCACTCACGAGGGTTTCAAGAGTGACGACGTCCTGGCCGTCTTACGTAAACCACTTGAGAATCTTGGATACGAGGTGGAGGCCAACAAATCAGCCGCGGGGAAGATTAAGGTGCCGGTATTATTCGGGCTAAACGGCAAACCCGAGAAGGAATTTGACGCGGACGCTTTCCACAGATCGCACGGAGTGGTCTTGGAGGTGGAAGCGGGTCGCGCTGTATCAAACTACCAATTCTTAAAAGACCTCTTCCAAGCGTGCATGATGCAGGATGCCGAGCACTTGGTAATTGCTGTACGAAACACTTACAGAGGATTAAACGATTTTGGCACGGTAATGAACTTTTTCGAGACTCTCTATGCGTCTGCTCGACTCCAACTTCCGCTGAAGTCGATTACCATCGTTGGATACTAGAACTCGTCCTCTTCGTTTTCTTCAAGCGCCCAACGATCCCAAACAATCTCGTCGCATCCATGGGCCCGAATAAATTTGCTTCCGCAAATGCACCTAGCAACTGCATTCTGGCCAACAAAATAGGCTGCAACAGGTTCAAGCGGAGGAATGTGCCCATGAAGCGCAATGTCGCTTGAGACTTCCACAGTCACCGGACCCAGATCAAACTCGTCACCGTCCGAGCCGTACCAACCGTACTTTTCCTCATCCTCAAATTCCTGGAGATTCAGTAGGTGGTCGAGGAACTCGTCGTTGAGCTCCTCCTCGTCATCATCCTCATCATCCTCATCGTCAGAAGAGGACATCAAGGAATCTGGGTCGACCGGTGGGTTTTCTTCGTAGAAATTAGAAAGGTAGATTAGCCATTCTTCTACCTCGGTTGGTATGACCAAACTTGCTCGCGAGTTTTCGTTGTTGACTGCCGATGCAACGAGGCCCAAAACTTCCTGAGCGGCAAACCCCTCTTCTTCATCCCAAGAACGAGTTATCTGGACCGGACTATTAAAATCTCCTCCCTTGGCGTCGACAAATGAAACGTAGTCATCAGGGTTTTCAGAGTCCACGATGATGCCGGCAAGGCTTTTAGTTAGGGGCTTCTTTTGAGTCGTGTGTTGGACGGTGATTTGCAAACCACCCTGCTCGTTTTCACGAGCCTCCTTGATTAGCTGCAGCGCATTTGAAACGAATCTAGCGACGTTCCAATCGTCCGAGTGAGTAAGGAGATATTTCTTAAAACGCGCAATACTTTGAGACCGAATGCTCAAGTCGCCTGGTACGAAGAAAACCACATTTAGGAAACCAGGCTCTACTTCCTGGGTGCGAGCCAAGTCTTCAAGAAGCTTGAAAAGATAGCTTGGGGCAAACGCGCTCAGGATGTGGATGGAATGCCCTCTAGCAAGGTTCGGCAAAAGCAGCTGGTCGGATAGCCACGGTGCGTCGTCGTAAACGGGCTTGAAGAAATTTTGCGATAAAGACATCTAATCCCCCTGGTTAGTCTGCTCAGTCAAGTTTTATTGAAATAGGTTCGCTAGCCACAAGGTATTCGTCGCAGCCGCCAAAATTTACTGTGTACCTCAGATCAAGCAATCGCGGGTCCGCAGGTAATAATTCACGGGTCAGCCTAGGAAAACCCTCACCGATTTTGAAAAGGGCTTCGGCCCATAGGTCATAGCTCGCTAAATCGGCCTCTAGTTCCAGAGAGTACCCAGCATCGCGCAGGGCATCGTCCAACCAGTCCTTAGCTTTAGAGCCCGCAAACATAGTGAGGTTGGCGACCCGCGCAACTAGTTCGTGAAGAGAATGCGCACCCGTTTTAGATAAACCAACCCGGAAAGACAAGAGTTGAAGTGATTTCCCCGCTTGGATTTCCAACTGGTGGATACTTGAAATCTCATGCAACAATGCGCCGGTTCGATTACTTGTAACTTTTACTTCGAGATCATCGTCGACCCCACAGAAATCGTGCGGCCCGCCCTTTGGCCCCTGCCAAGCTTCGAAACTAAGACTTGATGTCTCAATCCACCGGTCCATTGCTAGCAGCTCGCCAATCAATCCAAGGATTTTTTTCTTGTCAGGATTGCTCTTCAACCGTTTCCAATAATCAACCCACTCTTGAATTTGGTTTTCGACCTCATCTACGGTCGCAATTTTCAGCTGCACACCGGCCAACTTGCCGACAAGATGCTTAGCGAGTGCGAAGAACATCTCCGAATCTTCTAGGAGCTTTGGCCTTAGAGTCACGCAAGCAGTCTCTTGACCTCCTAGCGTCAAGTACTCGTACCAAATTTCAAAGCCCTTAGTCTGGAGTGTCGATGGTGCCGGCTTTGTGGATTTGAAATCCCAGCCCGCCACTTGGATGACCAGCTCGGGAACTTTGGCCGCCGAAACACTAGCCACTAGCAACCCACCAGGCCAAAGACCGACGGGTTTGGAAGTGATCTGTCCGGCCTGTGCAATTAATCCGTTCCATATTTGCTCTAAGTCCATAATTAGATGCTCTCCATGATTTTCCCTTGGCGCCAATACTGATTTAGCTCTAGGTCAGATTCTGGGAACACAATCGATAATCCGACAATTGTCGTATCTTCACTGGCATCTCCGAAAAGCCCCGCTCCAAGCGCTAGTTGTTGATTTGTCCCCTCCGACACACCAATCGAAGCAGGGCTCAAAGGATAAACCAGCAACAAACCTCGATTTTTTGGCCTCAAGGAACGTGTCGCCTGAGCCGCTTTAATATTCTCGTTAGTTACCTTGTTTCGAGCTTCTTCAAGTTCTTGGCTTGTGAAGTCGATAATTTCATCACCACGCGCGACTTCGTCGGTCAACCCAAGTGGGTTGATCAGAGTTCCTATGCTTCGGTCCGAACCAACATCTAAGGAACGATTTAGACGCCCAACGCTCTCATTGGAGCCAAAGCCCTCCACTCCCAGTGATTCGACAGGTGACCTTCCGATAACCGCAACGCTCCACTCTTTGAGCTCACTTGCATCCGAGTGGTGAAGCAAGTCTCGAATGTAAGCCGAAATGTGGCGCGACACGAATCGGTTCGCTCCATCGACTGTGGAGAAGTCACTGATGAAACTAAGAACTAACGAACCGGGGACTTGTTTCCACAATTTTCTATTGCTGCCGACTTGGGCGCCCAACGGCAAGGATTTAGTGCCTACCGCAGCTACTTCTTTCAGAAAGTCGCAGGTGACTGAATAATTCTTCTTGGCAATTTTCACGGCATTCGTGGAATTATCGAAAGAAGTTGTTTGAATTAGGTCACCTGAATAGCTAACTCCTTGAGCCACTGCAGAGCGCATTCGGTTGGCGGCGGTGGGCATGATTCCAGCGCGGCGTTGGACCCTAGGTGCGAAGTCTCGAGGAGTTTTTCCTGTTTTTTCGTATAGAGCGATGTCGGAGCGCAACGCTTCTTCCATTTGGGAAATCTCGCGAAAGTCATTTCGCAATTTATCCGTGGTGAAAACCCTTGTTAGGTCGACAATTTCTCTTCGATACCCAAAGAAGCGTCCCATCTGGGTGAGGGTGTCTGCTTGAGGTTCCTTGGCTGTTTTCCTAACGAAGTAACTGAAAAGAAGACCTTCAAGAGTGAGCCCCCGAGAAAGTTTATTTCCGCCAACAATTATGGAAACCATGTCTGGGTTCAATTCGTAGTCGAGATCATCTCCCGACCTAAAATTGAGAATTTTTACTTGAAGCCCCTCGAACCTGCCGATTAGGTTATCTAGTTGTTTTTCAATTTCCAAAAACGGAATGTCAAAGTCGCCATCATACATTTCACTGCAAAACTCTTTCCAGTCATCTTCGAGCATCTGCTGAAGTGGCGCCCTGTTGTAACGCCAATAAGTGTTCAGCTGATCCACATACAGCGAAATCCTGCGACCCAAATTCTCTTGGTCCTTCACAGCCGACGACGTATGAACAAGGAACGAACTCGGGAGCGATTTGCCTGTGACTTCACGCCTAGCGGCCGTTGCCAAGATGAACTGACGAATCGATTTAGACAGGTTCTCGGTCAGAAACTCAGACTTCACGCTGTGTTGGGAATGCAGGTTCCGCAGTTCTTTCTCCTCGGCTTTATCCAAAATTCGAATAACTCTCGAGGAGAGATCCAGTTCATCGGTTTCTTCACCACTAAGTTGTGGTCCAAAGAATTCCTGGGGGCCCATGTATCCCTCGGGCTTTGGCAAGGAGATGATGAAGTTTTCCGGATATAAGTCTGCATGGTGCGTGTCAGTATCGGCATCCATGTCAATAAAAACGTTTGCATATGGAGTCGCCGTGTATGCGACATATGCGCAGTGGCCTTTGCATAGATTCTTTAGGTCTCTGATTAAGCCGTTGATAGTTGTTGGTTTGTAGTCGTCCTCGATCTCATCCTCAGGATTGGGGCTTGCAGTATTAATGCTTGCTTGGTCAGCTTCGTCATCGATGATCAATGTCGGGACTCGCACTTCCTTACCAAGCCAAGCGATTAGGGCTCGAAGTACGGAGGCATTTTTCTTAGTTACACACAGGTGCTTGCCGCGAGCAAGCGCCTTTTGGCTATCAAGGTGCACATACTTGAAGTCGCCAGCTAACAAATCCTCAGATGTAAGTTCCATAATCACATCTTGAGAATCCCCAAAACCCGTTGCCGCTGTAGGTCTCTCGGCCGTGCTTTGCAACAACCCAAGTTCGTTATTCATACGAATTTGCGTCTGTCGCCTCAGAGCATTATGAATTCCAGTCAGAACAATAACGAGCTCATACCCGGCATCGTAGGCTTTTGCAGCCAAGGCGGTGTAGTTCGCAGTTTTGCCGGATTGAACATATCCGATAACTAGGCCCGCGAATTTCTGAGGACCTACACCTGGTGAATCACCTGGATCGCGCTTATCCGTCGTCAAATTAACGCTAGGGTCTCCAATTCCAAAAAGCACCTTGTCGCTAGCACGATCCAAAGCCAAAACCTGCTCAGATGTTCGACCGCCATAGACTTGCAGGAACGTCTGGAGCGCCACCCAATGTTTGCCCTTATTCGAATTGTAGTTAGGGCGCCACTTGGCGGGTTCGCCCCTCACAATAGTTGCCTCTGGGCGACTAATTACAATTCCTTGTTCAGTCCAACGTTGAAAAACCGCATCCCGGTAGTTCGGCGAAACGTACTGCTCCAAAACCTGAAGCACTGTCAAGTCGTGACGCAGTTCACGCGCCGCTTCGAACTGAGAGTATGCAAGCTCGAAGAGGGGATCGACAACGGATTGTGTCATCTTTACCAGCCTATTTCTTTCGCGACAGAGGGGCTTTCCTCACGGATAAGGTTCTTCAAGGTATCCAGCTCAACTTTTTTGCCATGGACGGTTGAAACCCTCTCGAGAAGGTCGACCAAGGCACTCGCCGTTAGCTTTTTCTTCAAACTCGAGGCAGGCGCCAGCTGGCGTCCAGGCAAGATACCTGCGTTAAGCCCCGAGGCCTTGGAGCGATACCTTTCGTTAGCCTTCTTCACGATTGCTTGGAGAGGAACATCAAGTCGTTCCTTAACCGCTTCCGGAAGCGTCACTTTGGACTTATCCACCGTTACACCGAAAACGTCATCAAGAGCTGAGGTGAAATCCAATGAGATTCTTGCTAACGATAGGTGCGGCTCAGATTTTCGAATTTTTAGCCAGGTGCCCCATTGAATTAGTCGGTCATTCCTGTAGATGTAGAAACCTTGACTAGCATTCCAGCCTTTTGGGCGCCCATGTTCCTTGTGACTAGCTGTACTCGACCATTCCTTCTCTGGGGGGAGCACATAGCCAGTCAAAGTTACAGGCTCGCCGTTGACGGTCAGGTTCTTGGTTTCCAAGGTCCAGGTCTTCTCATCACGCGCAAACGGATCATATGGCTCAACCTCGTTCCCATTGATCGTGATTTCGACCCGGTGAGCATCACGGGTCTCGCCACTCAAGAATCGGTGATAAATCATCGAAAGGTGAAGGTCCGTAGCTTTCGTAGCTTTCAGGAGTTCGTTCGCCATTTCAGAGGGGGCGACCCCTCGTGCTTCAGAGAGAATTGAGAGGTTTTCCCAGATTACGACCGTCCCGTGAGTCTTTCTTAGGTGCTCCTGCGCCAACTTCGGAAGGTCCTCCGCTTCAAGCAGAATCGTAAGTGAATTCCAGTCATTCGTTTCGCGAATGTGTGCTCTGTCTAGGCAGCGGACGAAAATGTCTTTGGATCCCTTTGCCCTTGTAGCGACAGTAAGGCGCTCCGCTTGCGAAAGCGAAGCGGCCTTCATACCTGTGCCAAATTTGCCGAGGTCTTTTTCGGTGTAGCTTCTAGTTTCGGAGGCAAACTTCATCGCCTCACGATGAGTCACATCGGACATTCCCCGGCCATTGTCCAAGAGAAACACCGTGTTAGTGGCGAAGTCGATTTCTATTTGGATTTTTGAGGCCATCGCCTCGATAGCGTTATCAACGACATCCGCTATCGCTGTTTCAAAGACGTAGTTACCGCCCTTGCCAACGAGGAGGTCAACAAACCGTGCAGCATTCGGAATTGATGATTCGGTTTTCTTCGCCATGTTTCCCCCTGCGAATATTGTAACGATTAGTTTGACAGGTACTTGTAAAGCGAATTAGATAGCGCTTTTATCACTGCGACAGGGACAGCATTGCCAAATTGTCGATAGGCCTGGATATCTGAACTTGGCAACCGAAAGGTCTCTGGAAATCCTTGAAAGCGACGTGCCTCATTCGGTGTCAACTTTCGAGGGTTTCGACCTGGCTGTTCAATCAGTGCCTCTGAGCCATCTTTGTAGTAACGAGCAGAAATCGTCGCTATGTAGGGGGAGTCGGCGTTGAAAAGCTGATAACCAAAGCCCTTGCCGTTTGCCTTATTCTGTCCTTTGCGTCTTTGGTGACCTTCCCACAAGCGATCGCTGATCGTGTATTTCTCGTCCACATTCGCATCAAGAAAATCACCGACTCGAAGAGAGTTGCGGTCATGCGTCGCATCTGGAAATTCATAAGAATTCGCCCCGTCCAAGTCGCTTCTGATAGCGACTATAAAAAGGCGGTTCCTGTTCTGGGCGAGGCCGAAATCGCGGGCATTCAATACCTTAGAGTGGACAACATAGCCGAGATCTTCTAGAGTTTCCTGAATTCGCATAAAGGTGTAGCCGCCATCGTGCCCCTTTAACCCCCGCACATTTTCGAGCAACAGCACCTTTGGCTTCTTGCGGTCTGCAATCTTTGCGATCGAAAAGAAAAGTGTTCCTCGTATATCATCGAAACCTTTGCGAAGACCCGCGTGAGAGAAGGGTTGGCAGGGAAAGCCGGCAAGGATTAGATCGTGCTCGGGAAAATCCCCTAAATCGACTTCATTTACTTTGCTTATGTCTCGGTCGATATGCGATTCATCTTCTTGGAAATTGTCGCTATAGACCTCACGAGCGGCTGCGTTGATCTCCGAAGTAAAAACACACTCACCAAGTTCTTCAAAAGGCACACGGAGACCCCCAATACCCGCGAACAAGTCGATGAACTTAAACTGTTTGGACATCTCTACAACCTACCAAAGTGATGAGCGAAGAGGCGCCAACCGGCATTTAGGTCTCGTGAAATAGCTCTCGGGCGACCGAGCGATAGCGACTTACGTATGCCTCCTTGAAGCAGCAAATTATCACCCTCTCGTTAGGCATTCAGACTAGTTCCAACTTCAGACATCATGCGTAAGCTCGGACGTTATCTAAAACTCGATCCCACATTCCCTACAGCCCCATTGGGGTGCATCCGGGCCGAACATGCAACCGCCGATGAGGTAGTCATTTTCTTCGGTCGGGGGAGTTGCCATTAGGCCATAGACGAGGCGTATCGCCTTGCCGTCGCATGCTGGGCAACGCTTGGTGAAGTCAATATCGCGATTCAGTTTGCCAGCGAAAATCTTGTTGTAAACCGCCGCTGCTGACTGGTCAAAACAGCAGAAAGTCACTTCTTCTATACCTGGGTACGCTTCTAAACCAGCTAGCACACCGGCGTAAGCTTCGCGGGTTGCCTCTTCCATGTCCCACCCGTAAACACCGGTGCCAAGGCTTGGTATCGCTATCGACTTTAGGCCGAGCGCGCGCGCCTCGTGAAACATCTCTATGTAGACGGAACGCATTAAGAAGTGCACATCTCCGTAGCCCCAGTACTCCGGCGCGACTGCGTGGATTATGTGCTTGGCAGGCAGGTTGAAGGCCGCTGTCGTAGCCACAGACCCAGTGGAGCAGCCATCCGGGTGCTTTTCGGCAATTTCTTCTGCCAAGCCGGGGCCAGCCCCTTTGAAAATAGCCCCGCAGACGCCAGAGCCAGCTGCGAGATGGGAATTCGCCGCATTCACGATTGCATCTGCGCGCTGTTCAGCAATGTTTCCAACTAAGACTTTGAGTATTGTCATTTGATTTCTCCCCCGAACGAGTTCTTCAAAGTATCTACGAAGTATTCGATTGGCCGACCCAAAGGCAAGACCTCTCTAATTGAACGTAACGCCTCGTCCACTGTTTGCCCCAAGTGGCGAACCCCGTATGCGGCCGCAACACTTGGTGTGCGACTCTGCGATTGCACACAGTGCAGGTAGACCACGTGCCCCTGTTCGCGAAGATCCTTTATGGCATCGGCAACATCTGCAAAAACGAACCCAGGGTTTAGGTTGTTCTCTTCACCGGGTTTGTCCAATAAGTAGACCTCGAGGCGCTCTTCGATTCGGTCGGGAACATCCTCGGTTCCAACTCGGCACAATGAAACCACTGCGGTGATTTCATCCGGCAAGTTGTCGAGGCTTCCAAAACCGCCAAGCCACAGACCCTTGTCGAGCGGGAGCTGAGCCAGTTCGAACCTGCCTGACCATCCGTCGTAATCAAAATGCTTGATGCTTGGCCATGATTCGCCATGGCTCGGCTGGTTCAAAGCCTGGTGAGTCATCTTGGTCAGCTCGAGTTCCGAGATTCCAGGCCAGCCGTGGAGCTTTAGGCGCCAAGAGGCAGGCACCGCACTGAAACCATAGTAAGCACCCAGCAATGCGCCTGCGATAGCCGCGACGGTGTCGGTGTCATAGCCGGCACGGACAGAAAGTTCGAGGCCAAAGGCCAATCGCTGTGCCTTGTGCTCGAACTGTGAGTCGGGTGCAGTTTTGGCCAAATGAATCGCCGACCAGGCGCACTGTAAAGCGTGAATCACCCAACCGTTTTTGCTGAAGTAAGCAGGTTCGTGCCGCTCTGCCTCATCGATAAGGGCAAGCCAGCGGGCTTGTCGCTCTTCGGGCAGGTGCTCAATGCCGACTCTTAGTTCTAGATCTGCGTTCAAGATTGCATGTCTGATAGCGAGCGACCAAAGCACGCAGGCATCACCCGCATCGCTGTCATAGTGAGTCAAGTCGCTGATTGCACGTGCATTAGCAGCCGTAGTTTCGGGGGAGTTTAGCGAACCGAGAGCAACCGGCCCAGTGCGCATAAGCGAGCCGTTGCCAGCGGTCTTGCCAGTGCGTTCATGGAGAGCCTTTGATTGCTCGAGTGCTGCGGTTTGTGTGGTCGAGGCGAGGCTTCCAAGAATGGTTCTCGTTTGCACACCGACATCAGCCGCCTGCTTTGCCCACTTGGCCCATGAGCTGACCAACTCGTCTTGGGTGCTCTCGTCTCCAAGCGCCCTGCCTTTCGCTAACAACTCAAGAATGCAGATAGCCATCGAAGTGTCGTCAGTCCACTCACCCGGAGCCCAATTGAAGTGGCCGCCGCCTTCCAATAAGACAGGTTGGTCGATTGGGATTGGCGGTTCGAATTCGTATGGTGCACCAAGTGCATCTCCGGCCGCACCAGCGATAATCGCGCCGATTGCCCTATCTCGTTGAACAGTTGATAAATCCATGTGGCCCCCTTAATTTATCGGATGGTTTTAGCAGCTTGCTGGCATTAGTTTTTAGGCTGATAGCCCTCGAGATACTTCTGGTAAGGGTTTGAACTGCCTGGCACAAATGCATCCTTGACGTGCTTGCCGATTAGGTGCTGCATCTCGGGTGCCTCTTCAGCCTCGAACCACCAACGGTTTTCGTGACCATCGATAGTGGACTCATACCAGCGGCCAATTCGGTACACGCCGCGCACGATACCGAAAGCAATGCCAAGTGCATAACGCGCCGACTCACGGGCATCTGGGCCAATTTTCCAGTAACCATGGGTGGCGTCCATCACCTGGGCAGGACTCATGTCCGACTTCCAAAGTCGGTTGATCTTGAGCATGATTATCGGTGCATCGATGCGGGGCAATGGATCGGCTTCATATTTGGCTAACACAGCATCAATCGAAGTGAGGCCAAGCTCTTCTGAGTGGTGACCCTTGACCTGATTCGCCAAGTCGAGCCCTGCGGCGCGGAACGCATCGATAACAGCCTGTTCGATGGTGAAAGCAGTGGCTTCATCTTCCAAGCCGTAGCGAATGAAAAGGTGCTCCACCGCGTACCCTGAGGCCTCAATTTCCTTGATCGTCGCCAACTTTCGCGATTCAACGTCGCCATCGCTGTAAACACTAGCCTCGGCTACGTGCTGAAGGATTCGGTTTCCTGTTCCCTTGCCAATGTAGAAGACCTTGCGGTCTCGTGGGTCGCGAAGCGCATAGACGTAGTAGCCGAGCTGCTGCTGAATGTGGACGGGAATTGCATCCACCGAAGAATCATCGCTCAGATTGATATCAAAATCTTCCCAATGCATAACCGAGTATTCGGCAAAGGAATATGGGCCGGCGAACCAAGCCGTGTGTAGCGAGTGGTTCCGGTTAGACCACTTGTGCATTTTGGCGACCAGGGCCGGGATGTGCGAACCGCCAACAAGGCCTTTGCCATGATTTACCTTTGGGTCCAGCCCGGGCATCACCAACTGGTTTAGCCACGCCACGGCCACTTCTTGACTAGGGCACTTGATCATGAAGGTTGGGGTTTGAGTAAAAGTTGACGCGTCGCGGAACGCCACTTTAAGAACCTGATTTTCGGAGTCGTAACCGTATTGAAAATCGAAAGGTCCGATGTCGCTTGGATATAGATTTGTGTCTACCATTTTGCCCCCTAGTGATTCGCCTTTTGGCTTAGAAGTAGGTTACTAGGGGCCTCCGACAATTAAATCTGAAGCGTTTTTGGCAGCGAGGTTAACAAACACTTTTACTAGCTAAACAGCACAAGCTCTTCATCTTGCTTCTCGATCGCCTGGATTGCTTTGGACTTAGTTTCTTTGATTAGCAGAACAGCGTCATGGAACTGCTCGATGTTCTCTAGAGCAAGCAACTCGTTGGCCAGGAACAGACACTCGGTTCGTCGACCCACCTGCTCGTAGTTTTGCATTAAACCCAGTGAATGTTCGATCCAAGATTCCGTTCCGATGGAAAATGCTGAACGTGACAGCCCCTCTAGAATCCGCAAGGCGCGTTGCCCATCAGGAGTGCCAGTCAGAAGAATCCCCAGGCTAAGAGTCAAATCATTGCTGAGATGAAGGTTCTCGGCTACCTCAGGCATTTCAAACAGTTCATTAATGACCAATTCTTGGTCAGTGATGCTACCGGCCAGTTCATATGTCTTTAGCAACTGAAGCAGAACATCGAGCACTTGAATTGAACTCTTCGTTCCCTTGAGGGTGAGCGCCAATTGGCGGAAAGTCTTTGCAGACTTGTCTAAGAGCCCAATAGCCCGCTCTGACTTGGCGCG
>Ga0228702_1001831_pt1 | contig 12850 bp, 12 predicted proteins | sample McNCre217_Aug_MG_2_FD_178018 | JGI IMG/M metagenome (GOLD analysis project Ga0228702, IMG submission 178018) | Freshwater microbial communities from McNutts Creek, Athens, Georgia, United States - 20-17_Aug_MG | ecosystem: Environmental > Aquatic > Freshwater > Creek | place: USA: Georgia... | reverse complement strand
CAAAATGGGCAGGACGCACAAAGGCCTCATCCACCCGAGAGAGCGTGAGCGATTGCAGCTCATGCTGGCTTTGTCGCTGGGACAAAGCCGTGAGCTTGTTGCTCAAATCCGAAAACAGCAACGCGCCAAACGTGGCGTTGTCGGCAATCAAATCGGTCACAGTTTGACGCGCCAACTGGTACGCCACCACCTCTTCTTGCGCCACAAATTTGTCACTGCTTTTGCCTGCCACCAAGCCCCGTCCGTCGAAGGTGTCGTCTGGTCCGTACGTGGTGATGACTTCGTCACCGTCGTACTGCGTGACAAAGCCTTTGATGATCACAAACAAATGGGTGGGCACAGTGCCCACATCGAGGATCGCCTCCCCCTCGGGGTAATACACCACGTCCACGCTGTCGCGCACCAAGCGCTGTTGGTCGGGCGTTAAGCAGTCAAACGGGGAAGCAGAGAAGTTAAAAGCGTTGGGCATAAGGCATTGTCAGGGCAATGCCACCATTCAACGCTTGATGCCTTGCTGGATGCTTGCAGCGCCATCCCAAGCGGTGTCAAACCATTGATCTCCATCAAGGTAAGCGCGCATCATGGGCAAAGAGTCCAAGCCCCAAAACACTTTGTCATCCACGCAAAACGTGGGCACCCCAAAAACCCCGTGCGCAATAGCTTCTTCGGTATTGGCTTTGAGCTGGTCTTTCACATCGGGGGCATCCACTGCACGTTGGGGCGATAGCTGCTGCATGAGCGTTTGCATACGCGCCGCATCGTCTGCGGCGGCTCCGCCTTGCCACACGTGCTTGAAAATGGTTTCGCACACATAGCGGTTGGGCTCGCCGTCGGCGCTGGACGCCACAGCCAAGCGCAACAGGGCGATCGGGTTGAACGGGTGAGACAAGGGCATGTCCAACGACACGCCCAGCTGCTTGGCTTGCCACAATACTTGGCGATAGGTCCATTCACGCTTGCCTGCAATTTCTGCAGGGCCTAATTGGCCATGGTGCTTGAGCATTGCCGCAAACAACACAGGCTTGTAAACCATGCGGTGGCTCACGCCCACCAAATGTTGGGGCAAGGCTTCAAACGCGAGGTAAGCGTAAGGCGAGATGAAGTCGAGGTAGCAGGTGATGGTTTTCATGGCGAGCTTTCTTCAAGTGTTAGCGGCGGCATGTGCTGCCAAGCGCTCGCCAATCAGTTGCCACACCGCACGTTTGTCATCGGCGCCGCGTTGGCCCCATCCGCCGATTTCGTCCAAGGTGCGCCAGCACCCTTCGCAAAACGTGGTGTCATCTGACATGCGGCAAATAGAAATGCAAGGCGATGGTGGCACATCGTCGCTTTGCAACACACGCTTGGCCTGTGCCGCTAGGCGCACATCGGCAGGCGTGAGGCCTTTGGGTTTGGGGGTCAGTTCGCTTCCACACATGGGCTGCATTGTCAGCGAACACTTTGTCTCAAGCTGCGCGTTTGTTCAAAACCGCGCGTGACACGAGGGAATTGGGCTTGCGGCCTAGGGCCTCGCTGATGAACACGCCCGCATCAATCAACTTGTCCAGATCAATGCCTGTCTCAATGCCTAGGCCGTGCATCAGGTAGACCACATCTTCGGTGGCCACATTGCCTGTGGCGCCTTTGGCGTAGGGGCAGCCGCCCAAGCCAGCCACGGATGACTGGAAATTCCATACACCCATTTGCAATGCTGCAAAGGTGTTGCTCAGAGCTTGACCGTAGGTGTCATGGAAATGACCCGACACATCGTTGAGGGCAAAGTGTTTGAGCGTGGCTTCGATGGCCGCTTGCACCTTGCGCGGTGTACCCACGCCAATGGTGTCAGCCACATCCACGCGCTGCACGCCAATGCCCTTCATCAAGCCCGCCAAGTAGCCCACGCGCTCGGGCGCAATGTCACCCTCATACGGGCAACCCACCGTGCAGCTCATGGCGCCACGCACCGCAATACCCGCATCGCGTGCGGCCTTCACCACGGGCGCAAATCGCTCAATGCTTTCAGCGATGGAGCAGTTGATGTTCTTTTGACTGAAGGCCTCGCTCGCTGCACCAAACACCACGATTTCATCGGGCTTGGTTTTCAGGGCTGCTTCAAAGCCTTGCAAATTGGGTGTGAGCACCGAGTAACGCACATCGGGTTGACGATGCACCCCTGCCATCACCTCGGCGTTGTCGGCCATTTGCGGCACCCATTTGGGCGACACAAAACTGGTGACTTCAATTTCTTTGAGCCCCGCCGCTTGCAAGCGATGCACCAGCTCCACCTTGACGGCAGCAGGCACAGGCTGCTTTTCGTTTTGAAGGCCATCGCGAGGGCCCACATCAATCAAACGCACACGATGCGGCAAAGACTTCAACATACGATCACACTTTCAATTTCAAAAGCTCTGCGCCTTCCGTCACTTGGTCGCCTGGCACGTAGAGCAGCTCCAACACTTCACCATCTGCCGGAGCGGCAATGGTGTGCTCCATTTTCATCGCTTCCATGACGGCAAGCGGCTGGCCGGCCTTGACTTTGTCACCTGCGGCAACCGCAAACGACACCACCTTACCCGGCATAGGCGCGGTCAAGCGCCCCCCGGCCTCTTGGGTATCGCCGGCGTGGGCCAAAGCATCGACCACGGTGATGCGTGTGGCACCTTGCGGGGCAAACACATGCGCCACGTCTTCGTGGGCTTGGGTTTCTACAAACACTTGCACGCGTGCGGTTTGGCCTGCAAAGCTCACTTGCAAGGCATCACCTTCGGCGCGCCACACCAACGGGGCGCTCACGGCGTCATCACCCTCACCCACAGACAGTTGCAACCCGCCGTCATGCAAGTAGCTCAGCACCGCGGTGTAGCTTGCGCCGTGGAAGTTAAAACCAAACGTGCGTGTGGCCACACCATATGCGCGCCAACCGTCGCGTTGGCTGAAAGGGTCATGGCCCACTTGCGCTTGTTCTTCGTGCAAGGCATTCGCCACCACCGAAGCTGCCGCCAGCGGCAGACCCACGGCCTCTTGACCAAACAGCGCTTTGTCTTCGCGCTGAATCAGGGCGGTGTCGAGCTTGGCCGTGGCAAACGAATCGGTGCGAATGATGTGACGCAAGAACTGCACATTAGTGGTCAAGCCCACGATGCGCGTTTGCGACAAAGCCTCGTCCAAACGCGCCAGCGCTTGCTCGCGGGTGTCGCCGTGCACGATGAGCTTGGCCACCATCGAATCGTAAAACGGGCTGATGCTGTCGCCTTCGCGCACGCCGTCGTCCACGCGAATGTCGCTGATTTCAAAACTACTGCAAGCAGGCTTGCGGTACACCGACAAAGTACCCGTTGCAGGCAAGAAGTTGTTGTCTGGGTTCTCAGCACAAATACGCGCTTCGATGGCATGGCCATGAATACGCAAATCGCTTTGCTGCAAAGGCAGCGGCTCGCCGCTGGCCACGCGCAGTTGCCACTCCACCAAGTCGAGACCCGTGATGGCTTCGGTCACGGGATGCTCCACTTGCAAGCGCGTGTTCATCTCCATGAAATAAAACTTCATGGACTCTGGTTTGTCATACGCAGTTTGTTCAACGATGAATTCCACCGTGCCTGCACCCACATAGTTCACCGCTTTGGCAGCGGCCACGGCAGCCTCGCCCATTTGTTGGCGCAGCGCTTCGGTCATGCCGGGGGCCGGCGCTTCTTCCAACACCTTTTGGTGGCGGCGTTGCACCGAGCAATCGCGTTCAAACAAGTACACGCAGCTGCCGTGGGTGTCGCCAAACACTTGAATTTCAATGTGGCGTGGGCGTTGCACATATTTCTCAATCAACACCGCGTCGTCGCCAAAACTGTTGATGGCTTCGCGTTTGCAACTGGCCAACGCATCGGCAAACTCGGCGCTGCTGTTGACCACGCGCATACCCTTACCGCCACCACCCGCGCTGGCTTTGATGAGCGCGGGGTAGCCAATGCGGTCGGCTTCACGTTGCAGCAACGCGGGGTCTTGGTCGGCGGCGTGGTAGCCGGGCACCAAAGGCACGCCTGCTTTTTCCATCAATTGTTTGGACTCCGCTTTCAAACCCATCGCCAAAATGGCCGAGGCTGGTGGGCCAATGAACACCAAACCTGCCGCTGCACAGGCTTTGGCAAAGTCTTCGTTCTCGCTCAAAAAGCCATAGCCAGGATGTACCGCCTGTGCGCCCGTGTCTTTGGCCGCTTGCAAGATGCGCTCCCAGCGCAAGTAGCTGTCTTTGGGGGCGCTGCCGCCAATGTGCACGGCTTCGTCACACACTTGCACGTGCTTGGCTTGGGCGTCGGCGTCTGAATACACCGCCACGGTTTTGATGCCCATACGGCGAGCGGTGGCTGCCACACGGCAAGCAATTTCGCCACGGTTGGCAATGAGAATTTTTTTGAACATGAGGTGCTCCTTCAAGCAAGCCAAGCGGGTTGGCGCTTGTCAAGAAATGCCGACAAACCATCCTGAGCTTCAGGCGTGGCACGCAGTTGCGCGATGCGTTGCGCGGTGTCTTCCACCACCGCGTCGTTGATGGGTTGGTTGTCCACGGCGCGAATCAAATCTTTTGCCGCCGACTGCGACAGGGGGCCACCTTGAATCAAGGCGTCGACGATCTCTTGTACTTTGGCATCGAGCTGCTCGGGCTCGACCGCCTCGTGCACCAAGCCGAGTTCGCGTGCGCGCAAGGCGTCGATGCGTTCGGCCGATTGAAAGTAACGATAGCTTTGGCGTGCGCCAATGGCTCGCACCACATAAGGACTGATCGCCGAGGGAATGATGCCGAACTTGACCTCGGAGGTGGCAAACACCGCTTTGGTTGACGCCACCGCGATATCACAGGCAGCGGTGAGCCCCGTGCCGCCACCCAGCGCTGCGCCTTGCACGCGGGCGATGGTGGGCTTTTTCATCTCGGCCAGCACGCGCAACATGCGGGCTAAAGCGCGGGCGTCGCGCAGGTTGTCTTCCACGCCGTTTTGCGCGGCGCGTTTCATCCAGTTCAGGTCGGCACCGGCTGAAAAGCTTTTGCCACGCCCAGCCAACACCACCACGCGCACGCTGGCATCGGCGTCAAGCGCTTCGCACGCGGCCGTGAGTTCTGCAATCAAGGTTTCGTCAAAGGCGTTGTGCACATCGGGGCGGTTCATCCACACGGTGGCGACGCGCCCATGGCGTTCAATTTCAAGGGTCTGGTACATCGGGCATCCTTACATGCGGAACAGACCAAACTTGGTCTCGGGGATCGGCGCATTGAGCGATGCGCTCAAGCCCAAGGCCAACACACGGCGTGTGTCTGCAGGGTCAATCACACCGTCATCCCACAGGCGTGCCGTGGCGAAATAGGGGTGACCTTGGTGTTCGTACTGTTGGCGAATGGGGGCTTTGAATGCATCTTCTTCCTCGGCGCTCCATTGACCGCCTTTGGCTTCAATGCCATCGCGCTTGACCGTGGCCAACACGCTGGCCGCTTGTTCGCCGCCCATGACGCTGATGCGTGCGTTGGGCCACATCCACAAAAATCGAGGGCTGTAAGCGCGGCCACACATACCGTAGTTGCCCGCACCAAAACTGCCGCCGATGATGACGGTGAACTTAGGCACCGCAGCCGTGGCCACGGCTGTGACCATCTTCGCGCCGTTGCGGGCAATGCCTTCGTTCTCGTACTTGCGACCGACCATGAAGCCGGTGATGTTCTGCAAAAACACCAGCGGTGTTTTGCGCTGGCAACACAGCTCAATGAAGTGAGCACCTTTCAAGGCAGACTCGCTGAACAAAATGCCGTTGTTGGCAATGATGCCCACGGGCATGCCTTCGATGCGCGCAAAGCCACACACCAGCGTGGTGCCAAAGCGTGCTTTGAATTCATCAAACTCAGAGCCGTCAACGATGCGGGCAATGATCTCGCGCACATCAAACGGTTTGCGTGTGTCGGTAGGGATGACGCCGTACAACTCTTTGGCGTCGTACTTGGGTGGCACAGGCGCGTGCGTGGCGATGTTGGGCGCTTTCTGCGCGTTGAGGTTTTTCACCGCACTCCGCGCCAGCGACAAGGCATGCAAATCGTTTTGCGCCAAGTGGTCGGCCACGCCCGACAAACGGGTGTGCACATCGCCACCGCCCAAGTCTTCGGCCGTCACCACTTCGCCTGTGGCAGCCTTCACCAAAGGTGGGCCACCCAAGAAGATGGTGCCTTGGTTTTTGACGATGATGGTTTCGTCGCTCATGGCGGGCACGTAGGCACCGCCAGCCGTGCAGCTGCCCATCACCACCGCGATTTGCGCAATGCCTTGCGCGCTCATATTGGCTTGGTTGAAGAAGATGCGACCAAAGTGGTCGCGGTCTGGGAACACCTCGTCTTGGTTGGGCAAGTTGGCACCGCCCGAGTCCACCAAGTAAATGCAAGGCAAATTGTTTTGCTGCGCGATTTCTTGCGCACGCAAATGCTTCTTCACCGTCATGGGGTAGTACGTGCCGCCCTTCACCGTGGCGTCGTTGCACACGATCATGCAGTCCACGCCGCTAACGCGGCCAATGCCAGCGATGACGCCCGCACAGGGCGCATCGTTGTTGTACATATTGAGCGCGGCCAGTGGGGCCACTTCAAGGAACGGCGTACCGGGGTCGAGCAACATTTGCACACGGTCGCGGGGCAGCAGCTTGCCACGTGCGGTGTGTTTGGCGCGAGCGGCTTCTCCGCCGCCTTGGGCCATGCGCTCTAAGTGCAGGCGCAAATCTTCGACCACTTGCTGCATGGCAGCAGCGTTGGCCATGAAATCGGCCGAGCGTGAATTGAGTTGAGTGTGCAAAACAGTCATCGTGTTTTCCTTGTGTGCATGGTTTGCAAGCATAGGGTGGAGCACATAGTGCGCGGCTGACACACAGGTTGCAAATCCTGCCAAAATATCACCACCTATGGCAAACCCCAATCACCCAACCCGAGCTGAAACTCCGATGGCGTTTATACGCGCCATGGTGGAGGCTTACACGGAACGCGGCCTCGACCCCAATCAGGCCTTGCGCAAGGCACAAATCACGCCAAGCCAACTCAAATCAACCAACGCCCGCGTGACCACCTTGCAAATGGAGTGGATGAGCGAAACCGCCATGCGCGAGCTCGACGATGAGGCCTTGGGTTGGTTTCGCCGCCGTTTACCTTGGGGCAGCTACGGCATGCTGGTGCGCGCCAGCCTCACCGCCCCCACACTGGGCGTGGCCATGCAACGCTGGTGCCGACACCATAACCTGTTGACCAACGACATTGCCCTGCACCTCAGCACGGACAAACACACCGCCAGTCTTGCCTTGCACGAGCAGCACGACCTAGGCACCATGCGCGAGTTTTGCACTGTGTCGGTGTTGCGCAATGCGCTGGGCGTGGCCAGTTGGCTGACCGACTCGCGCATTGACCTGAGCCAAACCGAGTTGCAGTTTGCAGCCCCCCCACACCACGCCAGCTACCGCGTGCTGTTTGATGGACCTACCCAATTCGATGCACCGTTAAGCCGTATCAGCTTTGACGCGGGCTACTTGCAACTGCCCGTGCGCCGGGACGAAGCCGCCTTGCAGCGCATGCTGCAACGTGCCTTGCTGCTGACTGTGCGCCCCTATCGCCGCGATCGTTTGCTGGTGGAAAAAGTGCGCCAAGCTTTGGCAGAACACCCGCAAGCCACCCGCAACGCCGACGACTTGGCTGCACTGCTACACATGTCCCCGCGCACGCTACATCGCCAATTACAAGACGAAGGCGCATCGTTGCAACAACTCAAAGACAGCGTGCGTCGCGAACGCACCATGCATTTGCTGTTGAAAACCAAAAAACCCATCAAGCAAATTGCAGCCGACGTGGGATTTGCCAACGACAAAAGCTTCATGCGCGCCGTTCGCCATTGGACGGGCCAGACCGCGGACAACATTCGCGCGGGAAGAACCTCAGAAAATTAAAAAAATAACCAACCCTTGATGTATTGCAAGCTTGCCATCAGCCACACCAAGCATCATGGGCCTCACGCCAACAGGAGACACGCCACATGAAATGGGCTTTGCTGTCAGACATTCACGCCAACCTACACGCCCTGCACGCCTGCATGGCACACGCACGCGTGCAAGGCGTCGACAAATGGGCCATCTTGGGTGACATCGTGGGCTACGGCGGCGACCCCCTCCCCGTGGTTGAAACCGTCATGGCCTTGCACCACGAAGGCGCGGTGGTGCTGCAAGGCAACCACGACGCGATGGCGGTGACGCCACCTCAAGCCGAAGGCAGCCTAGGCGCCGTGGCTGCTGCGTGGACGTACCAACAACTCCCACCGGCCTGCCGCCGCTTCTTGGCCCACATTCCCCTCACCCAGCGCATCGACCACATGCTCTTGGTGCACGCCAGTGCGCACCAACCCAAAGACTGGCGCTACATCGACAACGAGCGAAACGCTCAGCAATGCTTGGATGCGGCAGACAAAGAGCACGCCCACTCCCATGTGTTTGTGGGTCATGTGCACCACCAAAGCCTTTACTACCAAGGTGCGGGACGCGGTTTGATGTCGTTCACGCCAACGCCGGGAGTCCCCGTGCCCGTGATGCGTCATCGCTCATGGATTGCCACCGTCGGCTCGGTCGGTCAACCGCGCGATGGCGACACACGCGCCATGTATGCGGTGTATGACGATGCCAACAGCCGCATCACCTTCCATCGAGTCGCTTATGACCACGCTGCCGCCGCCAACGCTATTCGTCGCGCGGGCTTGCCCGAATACTTTGCCTCACGCTTGGAGGAAGGCCGTTGAAACGCATTGAACCCGGCACCGTGATTGACGGCTTTGAAGTTGGCCGCTGCATTCACGCAGGTGGCATGGCCCACATTTACGAAGTACAGCACGCGCCCGGGCCTGATGGCCAACGCCGTGAATCTGAATTCACGATGGCCATGAAAATTCCGCGCATGACCGCAGGCGATGGAGCTGAAACCATCGTCAGCTTCGAAGTTGAACTCACCATCATGCCCGCACTCACAGGCCCTCATGTGCCGCGTTTCGTGGCAGCGGGCGACCTCAGTCGCACACCGTACTTGGTGATGGAGTACATCGAAGGCCACACCCTTGAACACTGGCTCGAGCACGAGGCGCCACTCGACCCCACCACGATTGCCAAACTTGGCTCTGCCGTTGCCAAGGCCGCGCACAGCCTGCACAAACAAAACGTCTGCCACCTAGACATCAAGCCTGCGAATGTGCTGATTCGCCCAAACGGCCAAGCCGTGTTTTTAGACTTTGGCCTGTCATGCCACGCGCACTACCCCGACTTGCTGGCCGAAGAAATGCGCAAAGCCGTGGGCTCCCCCATTTGGATCGCACCTGAGCAAGTGGTGGGTGTGCGCGGCGACCCGCGCAGCGATGTGTTTGCGATTGGGGTCATGCTGTACCAATTGGCCACGGGTGAAACGCCCTTTGGTGAACCTGCCACGACAGAAGGCATGCGCCAACGTCTGTGGATGGACCCCACACCACCGCGCAAACATCGCTCAGATTTGCCAGAGTGGTTGCAAGAAGTCATCTTGCGCTGCCTAGAACCCGAGGCGCAACACCGCTACGGTTCGGCCGCCTTGCTATCGTTTGACCTCGACAACGTTGACCAGATCACCGTCACCGCGCGCGGGCGACAAATCGAAGGCACAGGATTTTGGATCCACTTCAAACGCTGGCTTCGTGCGGCGGGCAAGCACTACCAACCTTCACCGTTGCCCTCTCGTCAGATTGAAGAAGTCCCCATCGTCATGGTGGCGGTGCCCCACTACGATGTGTCAGATGCGACGCTGTACTCGTTGCGCGAAGCGGTGGCACGCTCGTTGGGCCTTCGCCCTGGCGCACGACTGGCCTGCGTGACCGTGATCTCGCCAGGCGACAGCAGCACCACCGATTCGTCGCGCAGCGAAACCACACTACACCGCCAACACATCACCCGCATGAAGCAGTGGGCACAACCCATCGACCTCACGCACCACCAAGCGTCGTACCACGTGCTCGAATCCAGCGATGTGGCTGATGCGTTGCTACGCTACGCACAAGGCAATGATGTGAACATGATCATCATGGGCGCGGCCACGCATGGCTTGCAAGTGCAACGATTCGTGGCCACCGTACCGATCAAAGTAGCGATGGAAGCACCTTGCACCGTGATTTTGGTCAAGCAAAGTTTGCCATTTGAGGCGTTGTCACTCAAGCCCTGACACAGGGTTCATGCGCAGTGTGTTCATGTGCGCAAACACATGCACCGCGCCCGCCTCACGCAACACGTCACGGTTCGCGCCCGCAGGCGCATAGCCCCACACGGTGGCGCCAGCAGCCACACCAGCAGTCACGCCAATGGGTGTGTCCTCCACCACCAAGCAACGCTTAGGGTCGGCTTGCAAATGCGCGGCGGCGGCCAAGTACACATCGGGGAAGGGTTTGCTGCGCGGGGTTTCGTGGCCGCTGAAAATGCGGCCTTCAAACAACTCGGCCAAACCCACGCGCTGCAACATCATCTCGACCTTGTAGCGGTCTGCACCTGACGCCACAGCAATTCGGCCTTGGCATTGGGTGTGCCAGTAGCGCACGGCATCGAGTGCGCCGTCGATCAAGGTGATTTCAGTTTCAAGGCGCAGGTTGCGGCGGCGGTAGAACTCGTCCATGAACGCATCGGTCAAGGGCTTGCCCGTGTGACGCTCGATCAACTCAGCGCGGCTGCGCACGGTGTAGCCCACAAAGTGCGCCATGCATTCGGCTAGCTCCAAGCGCCAGCCGTTTTCTTCCAGCATGTCGCGCAATGCACCACAGGTGATGGCTTCGCTGTCGACCAGCACGCCATCGCAATCAAATAAAACTGCTTCAAAAGTCATGTGGGAATTATCGGCGGGTGCACACGCGGTGCTGTCATGAGGTGCGATCAGAGTTGATCGCCATCCACATAGAACCAACGACCGTCTTCGCGCACAAAGCGGCTGCGCTCGTGCAAGCGCACTGCTTGGCCCTGCACGCGATAACGCGCTACAAACGCCACCTCGGCGGTGTCAGCCCCCGTCACTTGGTGTTGGCGCACCTCCAAGCCGAGCCACTTGGCGCCTGCGTCAAAGTCGAGTGATGCGGGGCGCGTGCTGCCGTGCCATGTGGCCAGCAAGTAGCCAGCTTGCTCGCGCACGAACGCGCTGTAGCGCGAGCGCATGAGGTGTTCGGCATCGGGCGCGGGCGTGGTGTTGAAGTGGTCGACAAAACGACCGCAGCAATCGACGTAGGCCACAGCGCGTTTCTTGGCATCCACGCGGCCGCAAGGGCAGGCCTGCGCGGCGCTCATGCGCAAGCCCTTGCGAGAACGACCGACGCAAATGCCAATGTAAATGCCATCAAGCCAACGCGCGTTGGATGATGATTTTTTGCACGTCGCTGGTGCCTTCGTAAATTTGGCAAACGCGCACGTCGCGATAAATGCGCTCCACTGGGAAGTCGCTCACCACGCCGTAGCCACCCAAGGTTTGAATGGCCACGCTGCACACCTTCTCTGCCGTTTCGCTGGCAAAGAGTTTGGCCATGGCGGCTTCTTTCAAACACGGCAAGCCTGCGTCGCGCAAGCTGGCCGCGTGGTACATGAGTTGACGTGCAGCTTCGAGCTGCGTGGCACAGTCGGCCAAACGAAAACCCACCGCTTGGTGGTTGAAGATGGCGGTGCCAAAGCTCACGCGTTCTTTGCTGTACTGCAGTGCGGCTTCAAACGCGCTGCGGGCCATGCCGATGCTTTGCGCGGCAATGCCAATGCGGCCGCCTTCCAAAGCGGACAAGGCAATCTTGTAGCCCTCGCCTTCTTGCCCGATGAGGTTTTCAGCCGGAATGCGGCAGTTGTCAAAGTTGATTTGCGCGGTGTCGCTACTGTGCTGACCGAGCTTGTCTTCCAAGCGGGCGACGTGATAGCCGGGGGCATTGGTGGGCACGATGAACGCGCTCATACCCTTCTTGCCCGCGCCTTTGTCGGTCACGGCAATGACGATGGCGACGTGGCCATTTTTGCCACTGGTGATGAATTGCTTGACGCCGTTGATCACATACTCATCGCCCTCTTTGGTGGCGGTGGTACGCAAGGCAGAGGCGTCAGACCCCACATGCGGCTCGGTCAAACAGAAGGCGCCGAGCATGTGGCCTTGCGCCAATTCGGTGAGCCATTTCTTTTTCTGCGCATCGTTGCCGTAGCGCATGAGGATGGCGTTGACGGGGCAGTTGGTCACGCTGATGGCGGTGCTGGTGCCACCATCGCCTGCGGCGATTTCTTCCAACACCAAGGCGAGGGTGAGGTAGTCCAAGCCTGCGCCGCCCAACTCTTCGGGGACGCAAATGCCATAGGCGCCGAGCGCGGCCAAGCCTTTGTGCACCTCGTGAGGGAAAGTTTCTTCTTTGTCCCACTTGGCGGCGTTGGGCCAGAGTTCTTGCTGAGCGAAGTCGCGCACGGCGTCGCGAATCATGATTTGGTCAGGGGTGAGCAACATCGTCCGCCCCTTAGATCACTTCAAGAGCAACGGCTGTGCCCTCGCCGCCGCCAATGCACAAAGTGGCCAAACCTTTTTTGAGGCCACGTGCTTTGAGCGCGTGAATGAGCGTGACCATGATGCGCGCACCGGATGCACCGATGGGGTGACCCAAAGCACAGGCGCCGCCGTTGACGTTGACTTTGTCGTGCGACACGTTGAGCTCTTTCATCAAGGCCATGGGCACCACGGCAAAGGCTTCGTTGACTTCCCACAGGTCCACGTCTTCCACTTTCCAACCGGCTTTGGCCAAGGCTTTTTGGGTGGCGCCCACAGGCGCGGTGGCAAACCACTCGGGCTCTTGCGCGTGGGTGGCGTGGCTGA
>Ga0228702_1001829_pt1 | contig 12859 bp, 11 predicted proteins | sample McNCre217_Aug_MG_2_FD_178018 | JGI IMG/M metagenome (GOLD analysis project Ga0228702, IMG submission 178018) | Freshwater microbial communities from McNutts Creek, Athens, Georgia, United States - 20-17_Aug_MG | ecosystem: Environmental > Aquatic > Freshwater > Creek | place: USA: Georgia... | reverse complement strand
CTGACACCAAAGGATTTACGTATGGAGCGGTGATGGAATGGTATCAAGGTGATTGGGTGACCAGAATGGCTCGCCTAGCCCTTCCTAGCATCCCTAACACATCATTACTCGACCATAGCTTATCCCATAACTATGGCGATCAAATTGAAGTAAGTCACTCACACCAACTGAATCAACAACCTGGTGCTATTCGCGTTCTCTACTATGAACAACGCGCGTTCATGGGCAGATATCAAGATGCTCTAGACCAAAATTCTTCATCTCCAGACCTCACAACCATTCGCAAAGATGGAACTAAATCGTGGGGATATGGTCTCAATATAGAACAGGCTATTAATAGTGATATAGGTGTTTTTGCTCGCTGGAGTCAAAACCCTGGAAAAACAGAAACTCAAACGCTAGATATCAGCCGCTCTCTCTCCGGCGGCGTCAGCATAAAAGGCACCTCATGGTCTAGGCCTAAAGATATCGTAGGCGTTGGATACGCTATTAATGGCATCTCAGCTAGCCAAATTAATTATTTAAAAAATGGCGGGATGACGGCTTTTATTGGTGATGGCAGTCTTAACTATAAAACCGAACAAATTTTTGAGACTTATTACAGCGGTCAAATATACAAAGATCTATCGCTAACACTAGATTACCAACGCATTGCCAATCCAGCTTACAACTCAGCACGCGGCCCAATACACATATTTAGCTTGCGAGCTCACATAGAGATGTAACTACACAGAAGTTAGATAATTGATTTAATCTATAGCCTCCACAACTATTTGTGAGCGAGCTATTTATGAAAATCGGTTTTATTGGTTTAGGTAATATGGGTTCCCCTATGGCCTGCAATCTCCTGAAAGCTGGGCATGAATTAATCGTCTTTGATTTATCCGAAGCAGCTATTGCTCATCTTAAAAAATCAGGTGCTCAAGTTGCCGGTTCTATTACCGACCTAGCTAAAACATCTCATTTAGACGCCATCATCACGATGCTGCCAGCCAGTCAACATGTTCGCAGCGTCTATTTAGGCGATGATGGCATATTAGCGACTGCTGCTAAAGGTGTTTTATTAATCGATTGCTCAACCATTGACCCACATACAGCCCGAGATGTCGCGAAGGCTTCCGAACAACACGGCAACCCCATGTTAGACGCTCCAGTCTCGGGAGGAACCGGTGGTGCCGAGGCAGGCACATTAACTTTCATGGTGGGCGGACAAGAGCAATGGTTCAATGTGGCCCAACCTCTTTTATCCCATATGGGTAAGAACATTGTTCATTGCGGAGATTCTGGCAATGGACAAGTCGCTAAAGTTGCTAACAATATGCTACTAGGCATATCCATGATTGCTACTGCGGAAGCCATGTCCTTAGGTGTTTCTTTGGGCGTAGATCCTAAAGTACTCGCTGGCATTATCAATACCTCTAGCGGTAGATGTTGGAGCTCTGAAATTTACAACCCTTTCCCCGGTGTTGTAGAAACAGCTCCAGCAAGTAGAGACTACTCTGGTGGCTTCGGGGTTGATTTAATGCTTAAAGACTTAAGCTTAGCTACAGAAGCGGCTAAACAAGCAAAGCAACCAGTGGTGCTGGGAGCAATTGCTCAACAGCTTTACCAATTATTTAGCAATCAAGGTCATGGAAAATTAGATTTTTCTGCGATTATCAATTTACATAAAAAATAATGGGAATCCCATGCTGCATGATGGGATGTAAAAAAGCCACCTAATATCATTAGGTGGCTTTTTGTTTAAGCGTTTGATTAATTGAATCAGCTTAAGTGGAAAATTTATCCTGCTTTTTATCCAGAATAACTTCAGGCTCTTGAGAATCTTCCCATGATGGATTATCTAAACGATGTTGAAGTTGTTTCTTATCCAATTCGTTTGTCCAGTTAGCCACCACAATCGTTGCCACGCCATTACCTACTAAATTAGTTAGGGCTCTAGCTTCAGACATAAATCGATCAATACCCAAAATAAGCGCTAGACCAGCAACAGGTACGGTACCAACTGCTGAAAGCGTCGCTGCCAATACGATAAAGCCACTACCTGTTATACCTGCAGCACCTTTTGAAGTTAACAGTAAAACTAATAACAAGGTGATTTGCTGCATCAATGACATCGGCGTATCCGTCGCTTGAGCTACAAACACAGCTGCCATCGTCAAATAGATAGAAGTGCCATCCAAATTAAATGAATAGCCTGTTGGAATAACTAAACCAACACAGCTCTTCTTTGCGCCCAAGTTTTCCATCTTTTCCATCATGCGTGGCAAAACAGACTCAGATGAGGATGTACCTAAAACGATTAATAATTCTTCTTTGATATAGCGAATAAATTTGAAAATACTAAATCCATTAAATTTCGCAATCAACCCCAACACGATGAAAATGAAAAGTAAGCAAGTAAGGTAAAAAGCACCCATTAGCTTACCCAAAGAAAATAAGGATCCAATACCGTACTTACCAATCGTGAAAGCCATCGCACCAAAAGCACCAATCGGTGCAAACTTCATAACGATACCGACAATATCAAATAACACGTGAGACAAGCGCTCGATAAAATCGAATACCAAGGTGCCACGGCCACCAAACTTATGTAATGCAAATCCGAATAAAACCGCAAATAAAAGAACTTGCAAGATATCGCCTTTGGCAAAAGCATCTACAACAGAAGTAGGAATGACATTTAATAAAAATTCTGTCGTGCTACCCAATTTTCCAGGGCCTGTATAAGCAGCGATACCTTTTGTATCTAACGTGCTGGCATCCACATGCATGCCTGATCCTGGCTCAATAAAATTAACAATCAGCAAACCCACGATTAATGCAATGGTGCTAACTACTTCAAAGTAAAACAAAGCGATACCGCCAGTTTTACCGACCTTCTTCATGTCTTCCATACCGGCAATACCAATCACTACAGTACAGAAAATAATCGGGGCAATAATCATTTTGATACCTTTGATGAATCCATCACCAAAAGGTTTCATATCCGTGCCTATTGCAGGATAAAAATGTCCTAACAAAACGCCAATAACAACTGCGCAGAGAACTTGGAAATAAAGCACCTTATAAAAAGGCAGCTTCTTTTTAGTAGAAATATTCGAGCTCACTTCATCTCCTTATAAAATTTATTATTTATTGGTGCATCAAATAACCTTATGCACCAACTCTAGTCGGAAGATACACTATTCTTCTTCCGAAGGCCAATCTACAGCCATCTATCCATAAAAGATTGGTATTAAATCGCGCCATTTGGGGATTACCCCTACTCTTCAAGCACTAATTTGGTGCGACCCAAAATTTTCAATTAATTCCATGTGCTAATCTGAGTCAAAGAATTTAATCACTCATAAGCTATGTTGAATTGGGGTCTACTTATTGCTCGCTTGATCAGTGCCATTGGGTCATGGGTGGATGCTAGCAACTTAAGAAATCGTGTTTATGAACTCAAAGATGAGAATGAAATCCTCAAAACAGCGCTCGAGGATATTCAACGTATGGATCCCGAAGGTCGATTAGGCTGGCATGCCAAACGAACTCTTGATAAATTAAATCAAATCAGCGACTAAAGAACCCTTGTTAAATAAGCTGTAGGAGCTTATGGCACACAACTTGCTATTAATACATATGAATTAATAGAGGTTGGGAGAATGCCATGCATAACAAAAGCTATTTCGATGAAATGCACTTAAGCGATGCTTCAGTCCGCCATGTCTATGCAAATTATCAAAACTGGTTAAAAACCATTCCTTCAGAGCAATTAGAAAGTAAACGACAAGAAGCTGAACTGCTATTTAGACGAGTTGGAATTACTTTTAACGTCTATGGTGAAGATGATGGCGTTGAAAGACTCATACCTTTTGATGTTATTCCAAGATTACTATCATCAAAAGAATGGTCAACCTTATCCAAAGGATCTATTCAACGCGTGCGCGCCCTGAATATGTTTTTGGATGATATTTACCATAAACAAGAAATTATTCGCGCAGGGATTATTTCTGAAGAAATTCTAAAACACTCGCAGTACCGTCCAGAAATGTTCAATGTCGATGTCCCTCAAGGCATTTACGCGCATATAGCAGGTATTGATATTGTCAGAACGAATGAAGATCAATTTTATGTCTTAGAAGATAACCTACGAACCCCTTCTGGTGTCTCATACATGATTGAAGATCGCAAGATGATGATGCGCCTATTTCCTGAATTATTTAGAAAGTATTCAATTGCCCCAGTGGAGCATTATCCGCAAGTACTTAAAAATAATCTGCGCGCAGTTGCCCAACCAGGTATTAAAGATCCCACCGTTGTACTACTAACGCCCGGCGCCTATAACAGCGCTTACTTTGAGCACGCATTTTTGGCGCAACAAATGGGAGTCGAACTCGTCGAAGGGCAAGACTTATTTGTACGCAACAACGCGGTTTACATGAGAACAACCGAAGGGCCTAAACGCGTCGATGTTATCTATCGACGCATCGATGATGAGTTCATCGACCCCTTAGCATTCAATCCAGACAGCATGTTAGGCGTTCCGGGACTTTTTTCCGTATATCGCAATGGCGGAGTAACTTTAGCGAATGCTGTAGGCACAGGTGTTGCGGATGATAAGTCTACGTATATTCGAGTCCCTGACATGATTCGTTTTTATCTTAATGAAGAACCCATTTTGTCAAATGTGCCAACGTATGAGCTAAGTAAACCTGAAGACTTAAGTTATGTGCTTGCCAATTTGGATGAATTAGTTGTTAAGGAAGTTCAAGGGTCAGGCGGATATGGCATGTTGGTTGGGCCAACGGCAAGCCGCGCAGAGCTAGACTCTTTTAAACAAAGAATTTTGACAAACCCCAATAACTATATTGCGCAACCAACCCTAGCCCTATCAACCTGCCCCACTCTGGTCGAACAAGGCATTGCTCCGCGCCATGTTGATTTACGACCTTTTGTCTTATCTGGAGATAAAGTAAGTTTGGTACCGGGAGGCTTATGCAGGGTTGCCATGAAAGAAGGCTCTCTAGTTGTCAACTCATCTCAAGGTGGTGGCACAAAAGACACCTGGGTGCTACAAGATAAAGCTTGTGACCTTAATACAGTCTCGACAGAACTTAATGAAGCTGGAGTCATGACATGTTAAGTCGTACCGCCAATCACCTTTACTGGATGGCTAGACATATCGAACGCGCTGAAAATATGGCACGCATATTAGATGTCACGGAAAATATGGCTCTAGTTCCCAATGCTGCCATTAACGAAGCTGCTTTATGGTGGCCCGCTCTAGAGATATCTGGAACATCTGATAATTTTAAAGAACGTTTCACCGAGTACAACTCTTCTAATGTGATTCATTATCTAGCCATGGATCGAAGCAATCCATCAAGTATCTACTCCACACTCTATAGCGCTAGGGAAAATGCTCGAGCTGTAAGAGTAGCTCTCACTACCGAGACTTGGGAGAATATCAATGCTCTTTGGCTAGAGTTCAGTCAATTTGACGAACACAATCTCGGCATGAACGAGTTGCATGAATTTTGCGACTGGGTCAAATCACGCTCACACTTATTTAGAGGCGTTAGTGCAGGAACGATGCTACAAGATGATGCCTATCAATTTTTAAGATTAGGCACTTTTATTGAACGCGCGGACAACACCGCCAGAATTCTAGATGTGAAATATCATTTACTACTCCCCAAAGAAGAGGAAGTCGGCGGCGGCGTTGATTATTACGAATGGAGCTCCATATTAAGGTCGGTATCAGCTTTCCAAGCCTACCAAAAAATATTCAACGACACGATTCAACCTTGGAATGTTGCTGAATTACTGGTGCTTCGCAAGGATATGCCCCGCTCATTACACGCCTGTTTCTTTGAAATATCCCGGATATTGGATAGCGTGACGCGTGATCGACACATGGAATGCAAACGCATGGCAGGAGAAATTCATTCAAGCTTGATGTACGGTCGAATGGACCATATTTTTCAAAATGGCTTACATGAATTTTTAACTGAATTTATTAATCGCAATCATGAGCTAGGGGCTGAAATTCAGAATACCTACCTCAATGTGCATGCTGCGTAATTGAAAGAACTATGCAATTAACCATAAAACATACGACTCGATACGCTTACGCAGAACCTTTGCTGTATAGCATCCAACAACTCAAACTAACACCCCAAAACGGATTTGGGCAGCGTGTTAAAAATTGGACCATTCAAATGAACGGCCAACCCCACCAACATGTGGATGCCTATGGAAACATAGTCCACACCTTGGTAGCGGATAAAAATTTATCTGAAATTAATGTAACAGCCAAAGGTGAAGTAGAAACAGGGTTAGCTCACTCAGAAACACATGAGAGGTTGCCGTTAACAATTTATCTAAGAAACACCCATCTAACGGAGCCAGATGATGGCATCATTGATTTAGCCAATTCAATGGGTGCTATTTATTCAATTGATCATTTACAAAAACTGAGCGAAACAATTGTTCAGCGAGTACCTTACACCAAAGGCTCCACAAATGTTTTCACTACAGCATCACAAGCCTTAGAGACTGGGCATGGGGTATGTCAAGATCACGCCCACATTTTCATCGCATGCTGCCGTAGCCTCCAGATCCCATCAAGGTATGTCAGCGGGTACTTGTTTACAGAACGAGGTGACTTACTTGAAAGTCATGCTTGGGCTGAATCTTGGCTAAATGGCATAGGCTGGATTAGTGTTGATGTGTCGAATCAATGTTTAGTGAACAGCACGCATGTACGCCTTGCAATCGGCTTAGATTATAGGGATGCATGCCCGGTTAGCGGCATTCGAGTTGGCGGCGGCCAAGAATCCATGTCTGTTGGTGTAGACGTCTCTCAGCAAGAGAGTCTTATTAAAAAACAAATGTCACAAAATCAACAATAAAAAGAAAGATTATTCATGACCTATTGCGTTGGCGTTTTATTAGATCAAGGATTAGTACTAGCATCAGACACTCGGACGAATGCCGGAGTTGATCAAGTGGCCATTTTTCCAAAAATGCATATATTTGAAATACCGGGTGAACGAGTAATCACATTAATGACGGCTGGCAATCTGGCAATTACCCAATCCATTGTGAGGCGATTGCGAGATGCCATTGATAAAAATGAAGGCTCTCATTTAAATAATGTTAGCTCTCTATTTGAAGTAACCAATTTAATAGGTAATGAAGTACGCTTCGCCTATGAAAAAGATGCAGAACACTTAAAAATTCATCATGCTGATTTTCAAGTAAGCATCATCGTAGCGGGGCAAATCAAAGGTGAAAAACCTAGGCTTTTTAGCATCTATAACGCCGGTAATTTTATTGAAACAAGCGCTGAAACTCCTTATTTTCAGATTGGCGAAACCAAATACGGGAAACCCATCATCGATCGTGTCATTCGGCACGATACAAGTCTCATGGATGCGGTCAAATGCATTCTCATTTCTTTTGACTCAACTATCCGTAGCAATATATCCGTAGCAGCACCTATTGATGTGGTGATGTATAAAAAAAATTCATTTGAAACCAACCTCAAACAAAGAGTACTAGAAAGCGATCCCTATTACTCTTCCATCCGCAATGGATGGGCAGAAGGCTTAAAAACAGTATTTACAGAACTACCCAACCCCGACTGGGGAAAATGATTATTTGAAACAGAAATAATGAGACCTAGTCATTTCAATAATTGAAGAGCTAATCCTATCACCGCAGATGCAAAAATAACCGCTATCACATTGCGTTTAAATTTAAATAAAGCGATTGCGGCAGATATTGTCATGATGGCAGAGATCCAATCAAAATCCCCATCAAACCCTTTAGGCCATAACACGTGGTAAGAAAAGAAAAGTGCCAAGTTAAAAATAACCCCAACCACAGCAGCCGTAATCGCTGTTAAAGGTGCTGTGAATTTAAGATCATCATGAGTAGATTCAACTAAGGGGCCGCCAGCTAAAATAAAAACAAACGATGGTAAAAAGGTAAACCAAGTCACCAATGTTGCCGCTAACGCACCAGCCATAAATAAATGCTCCGGGCCCAATAGCGCCTGAACATAAGCGCCAACAAAACCCACAAACGCAACCACCATAATTAATGGGCCAGGCGTTGTTTCACCCAAAGCCAGTCCATCAATCATTTGAGTTGGCGTTAACCAACCGTAATAACTAACAGCCCCTTGGTACACATATGGAAGCACGGCATAGGCGCCTCCAAAGGTTAAGAATGCTGCTTTAGTAAAAAACCAACCCATTTGTGTAAAAGCATGGTTCCACCCATAAGCCAAATAAAAATAACTCATTGGAATGAACCATAAGAAGATTCCAACAAGAGCAATTTTTAATAACTTACTCCAAGCAAATAATGTATGAGCCAACCTAGGTGAGTCGTCGTCAATTAATGCTGCTCCATAAGACTGAGCGGCATGACCATGCCCTCCTCCCATATGAAATTGTTTGGGCATATAACGGCCACCAAAGAAGCCAATCAATGCTGCCATCAATACAATTAATGGAAATGGCAACTCAAATATAAAAATTCCAATGAATGCTGCGCCTGCAATGGCCCATAAATAAGAATTTTTTAACGCCCTAGTTCCAATACGATGCGCCGCATGCGCAACAATCGCCGCTACTGCCGGCTTAATGCCATAAAATATTCCGGTAACTAGCGATGTTTCACCAAAAGCAATATAGATCCAAGAGAGCGCAATAAGAATAAATAAAGATGGCAGGACAAATAAAACTCCAGCAACCAGGCCACCTTTAGTTTTATGCATTAACCAACCAATATAAATAGCCAATTGTTGAGCTTCAGGCCCAGGCAACACCATGCAATAGTTCAATGCATGAAGAAAACGCTTTTCCGAAATCCATCGGCGGCGCTCAACAAGCTCCGCGTGCATGACTGCAATCTGTCCAGCGGGACCGCCAAAGCTAATCCAACCCAACTTAAACCAAAATAGAAAAGCCTGCCAAAAGGTGACTGCATTTGGTTTATTAGTGATATTTGAGTGAGAGGATGGCATTTTGAAAAAATTAGATTAATAGCCCATAGTAAATGAAATTTGTTCTAACGGTAAAATAATAGTTGTCAAATTTAGAAAAGTTTCATCCGCTATGAGCAAGCGCCAAACTAATCTAAATCTTGCTCCATAGGAGGCAACAGTGCTGATTTAATATGGGCCTCAGTTAAATCAGAAGCACATAATTCAATGAACTTATAAGCATAGCCTCTTAAATAATGTCCACGTCGCACAGCAATACGAGTCGTATTATTTTCAAATAAATGAGAACTTGCCAACAAAGTTAATTGAGTATCTCGCTCTTTTTGATAAGCCATTGATGCAATAATGCCAATACCAAGACCTAATTCAACATAGGTCTTAATAACATCAGCATCCAAAGCAGACATAACGATATCAGGCGTAATATTTGATTTTAAAAATGCCTCATCAATATGTTGACGGCCAGTAAATCCTTCGTGATAAGTCACAATTGGGTACTCAGCCACATCTTCTAGCGTCAATTTCTTAATTTTCTCAAGTGGATGACCTTTAGGAACAATCACAGCATGATGCCAACTGTAATAAGGGAAAGTGACCAATTCAGGAACTTGGCTAATTGCTTCAGTTGCAATACCAATATCCGCTTGCCCATCCGCTAACAACTGCGCAATCTCACCGGGACTACCCTGATGTAAAGCTAGGTGAACCTTAGGGAAAGCTTGCTTAAATTGACTAACCACCTTAGGCAAAGCATAACGAGCCTGTGTATGTGTAGTCGCAATGGTCAATTGACCTTGATCACTTTTACTGAACTGTTCAGCCAAGTGTTTGATATTTTTAGCATCTAAGAGCATACGCTCAACGATACCTAATAGCTCTTTACCTGGATCGGTTAGACCTAATAGTCTTTTTCCTTTACGAACAAATAACTCAATCCCCAACTCGTCTTCAAGATCTTTAATATGCTTACTAACGCCTGATTGAGATGTATAAAGCGCATTCCCAACCTCAGTTAGGTTGTAGTTTCTTCTCACGGTCTCACGAATAATTCTTAATTGTTGGAAGTTCATACTTTGCTCACTTGAGAAGAGTTATCAAATATTTTTAGTTGGGATGGAACAATACGGACTTGCAAGCCCTCCTGAAGATTTCTGCTAAGCACCTCAGACTTTGGCAATTCAACTTCAAAATGCTGCGGCAGGCCTTGATTATCAGACCCATCTAATGCTGATAGTTCAATTCTTGAATTAACACCAAAAGACAAAATTCGATCGATTCTGGCTACAAGGCCATCAGATCTACTAACATAGTCAACAATCGTTAGCTCATGAGGTCTTGCAAAAGCAACCACCGGTGTACCACTTGCTAAATCAGCGGCCTCACGGTGATGGATATTGTGCTCCCCTACCTGAATGGCATCTCCATCAACACGTCCATGAAACAGATTCACATTTCCTAGAAATCCATAAACAAATGGGGTTGCCGGTTTCTCATACACTTCATCAGGGCTACCAATTTGCTCCACCTTACCTTTATTCATTAAGACGATACGATCCGCCACCTCCAAAGCTTCCTCTTGATCATGAGTCACAAAGATAGAAGTAATGTGTAGCTCATCATGAAGCTTTCTTAGCCATCGGCGTAACTCTTTTCTAACCTTAGCATCCAATGCCCCAAAGGGTTCATCTAGGAGTAAGACTTTAGGCTCAACTGCTAAAGCTCTAGCCAAGGCAATACGCTGACGCTGACCTCCAGATAATTGGGCAGGAAAGCGGTCATGTAGCCAATCTAACTGAACAAGATTCAGTAATTCATGTACTTTTCTAGAAATATCGGCCTCGCTTAGTCGTTCTTTCTTATTCTTTACACGCAAGCCGAATGCCACATTATCAAATACGGTCATATGCCTAAATAGCGCATAGTGCTGAAACACAAAACCCACCTGACGTTCACGCACATGACGACTAGATGCATCATCACCATCTAATAACACCTGGCCACCATCGGAAGTTTCTAATCCGGCAATAATGCGCAAGAGTGTTGTTTTGCCACATCCTGATGGACCCAATAAAGCCACCAACTCCCCAGTTGGAAAATCTAATGACACATTATCTAAAGCAACAAAATCGCCGAAAGATTTATTGATGTTTTTTACTTGAATACTCATGGTTGCCCTTCAATTAGCGGTTCTGCATGTGTTTCTGAGCGAAGACGCCATTCCACATAGGTTTTAACGGCTAGAGTCAATAACGCTAGTAACGCCAAGATGGATGCCACTGCAAATGAAGCGGCAAAGTTATATTCGTTATAGAGAATCTCTACATGAAGCGGAATGGTGTTGGTGTAGCCTCGTATATGCCCAGAAACAACAGAGACTGCACCAAACTCCCCCATAGCTCTGGCATTACAAAGAATCACGCCATACAACAAACCCCACTTGATATTAGGCAAGGTAACTTTGAAAAATGTTTGCCATCCACTTGCGCCCAATACTGTTGCGGCCTCTTCCTCTTCACGCCCCTGAGCTTCCATAAGAGGAATCAACTCTCGCGCCACAAATGGAAATGTCACAAAAATAGTTGCCAATACAATCCCTGGTATCGCAAAGATAATTTTGATATTTTCACTATCTAACCAAGGACCCAACCACCCTTGCGCACCAAATACCAACACATAGATAAGGCCTGCAATCACCGGTGATACAGAAAACGGCAAATCAATCAAAGTAATTAATAAATGTTTTCCCTTAAAGTCAAATTTAGTAATAGTCCAAGCCGCTGCCACACCGAATATAAGATTGAGAGGCACAGCAATCACAGCTGTAATGAGTGTCAATTTAATAGCAGATACAGCATCTGGTTCTGTAACTGCTGATAGATAAACATCCCATCCTTTTTTTAATGCCTCCACGAATACTGAGATGAGTGGCAATAACAAGAAAAATCCAAAGAAACTTAAGGACAAAGCTACTAAGGTGTATTTAACCCATCGTGACTCACTAGTCGCTTTACTTTTTTCAAAACGAGAAAGATGGCTCATCAACGAGTCCTCCCCGTTCGTTTTGCCGTCCATGCTTGCAACGCATTAATCGAAAATAAGAGAATGAGAGATATGACCAACATAACAACAGCAATGGCCGTTGCTCCTGAATAGTCATACTGCTCAAGCCTCGTAATAATCATTAAAGGCGTAATCTCTGAAACTAAAGGAATATTGCCTGCGATAAAAATGACAGAACCATATTCACCTACTGCTCTGGCAAAAGCCAAAGCAAAACCGGTCAGTAATGCAGGCAACAGAATTGGCAAAATAACTAAATAAAAGGTCTGCCAACGGTTTGCTCCCAAACTAGCAGAAGCTTCTTCTAATTCAGTTTCAAGATCTTCAAGAATTGGCTGAACAGTTCGCACGACGAATGGCAACCCAATGAAGATCAATGCAATCAAGATCCCCAAAGGAGTGAAAGCAACCTTAATACCCAAAGGCTCTAAATACTGGCCAATCCATCCGTTTTTACTGTAAAGCGCCGTTAAAGCAATCCCAGTTACTGCAGTAGGCAAAGCAAATGGCAAATCAACTAAGGCATCAATGAGCCTTTTCCCAAGAAAGTTATATCTCACTAATACCCAAGCTAGCATTAAGCCAAAAATAGCATTAATAAAACCTGCAATCAGAGATAGGCCAAAACTTAATTGATAAGAAGCTACCACACGAGGAGCACTAACAACCTCCCAAAAATGATCGAAACCCGAACTAGCCGCCTTAAATGCGACCGCAGATATAGGAATAAGAACAATGAGGGATAGGTAGACCAAGGTATAACCTAAAGATAGATTAAATCCAGGAAATATT
>Ga0228702_1001826_pt1 | contig 12876 bp, 14 predicted proteins | sample McNCre217_Aug_MG_2_FD_178018 | JGI IMG/M metagenome (GOLD analysis project Ga0228702, IMG submission 178018) | Freshwater microbial communities from McNutts Creek, Athens, Georgia, United States - 20-17_Aug_MG | ecosystem: Environmental > Aquatic > Freshwater > Creek | place: USA: Georgia... | reverse complement strand
TCATAAATCCATTTTCCTCTTTGGAATTTGTATTTAGGTAACCCAGGAACAGGCATTTTTCGAAATGGCCTGTTTTTGGTGTTTAATTTCCTGTATCTTTAGACTATATAGGCTAATAAAGCCTTGTACCCTTCTTCTCGACATAAATTGTGAGCAATGAATTAATCATTAATTCGACTCCCAAGGGGGATCGGATCGCCCTTTTGCAAGACAAAAGGATAGTAGAGTACCATATTGAGCAGTCTGAACCACAGTTTTCCGTTGGAGATATTTATCTAGGAACGGTAAAAAAGCTCGTTTCAGGACTGAACGCCGCTTTTATTGACATCGGTTATGAAAAAGATGCTTTTTTGCATTACCATGACCTAGGACCTAATTTGCCTACTCTGCAGAAATTTACGCGGGAGGTAATGACGAAGAAAAACAAAGTCATTCGTTTAGAGAACTTCAAACTTGAACCCGAAATTGATAAATTAGGGAAGATAGAAAAAGCAGTTCAAAAAGGACATTTGGCCTTAGTTCAAGTCGTTAAGGAGCCTATTTCGACAAAAGGCCCTCGTTTATCTTGCGATATTTCTATCGCAGGTCGCTTCCTAGTTTTAGTTCCCTTTTCGAATGGCGTGAATATCTCTAAGAAGATTACGTCGAAAGCAGAACGCAATCGCTTGCAAAAGTTGATGACCTCGATTAAGCCGAAGAATTACGGCGTAATCGTGCGTACAGTAGCAGAAGGCAAGGCGGTGGAAGAAATGGAGCGCGACCTAAAAGATTCCATTGCAAAATGGGAAGACGGTTTAGCGAAATTAGTGGATGCCAAAGCTGGAGATAGAATTATTGGAGAAATGAGCCGTGCCACTTCGATGTTACGTGACCTGTTGAACAATGATTTTGATAATGTCATCGTTGATACACCAGAATTGTACAATGAGGCAAAAGGCTATGTACACAATGTCGCTCCTGAAAAGGAGAAGATTGTTAAGTTACACCAAAGCAAAACCAAGTTATTCGAGCAATTAGGCATTGAAAAGCAATTGAAAATGCTTTTTGGCCGTTCAGTTTCTTTGCCAGGCGGAGGTTATTTAATTGTGGAACACACGGAAGCGTTGCACGTGATTGACGTGAATTCGGGAAATAAATCGAATTCGGAGGAAGATCAAGAAGCGACGGCATTAAGTGTGAACCGAGAAGCTGCGAAAGAAGTAGCTCGCCAATTACGTTTACGTGATATGGGCGGTATTATCGTGATCGACTTCATCGATATGAAGAAGGCTGATAACCGCAAGTTAATTCAGGACATCATGCGCGATGAAATGCGTGGAGATCGTTCGAAATACACCATTTTGCCTTTAACGAAGTTTGGTTTGATGCAAATTACTCGTCAGCGTGTTCGTCCTGAGATGAACGTAGCCACGCATGAAACATGCCCTAGCTGCGGTGGAACAGGAAGTATCACGGCGAGTATCGCGGTATCTGACATTGTTGAACAGCATTTGGAACATTTAGTGACGAAGCAAAACGAGAAGAAATTAACCATTTTGGTGCATCCATTCTTAAGCGCTTATTTCACGAAAGGTTTCCCTTCTATTCGTATGAACTGGTTCTTTAAATACAAGACCTGGATTACGATTATGGAAGATTCCTCATTTGGCATTACAGAATTTAAATTCTTAAACCAAAATGGAGATCAAATTGAGATATCATCTTAATATTTTAGCCTGTATTTTCTGCCTTCTTCTACCCGCTTTCGAATCGAACGCACAATGGTGGAAGAAGGCGGATGAGGCGGAGAAGGAGCGTTCGAAAGGGATGCTATTGCTCACTACTGAAGTTCAGACGGAGGCCACTGTGGCGATCAACGAGATGTATAACTTCCATTTTCCGGAAGCTGAACGCGAATTCAATTATTTAAAGATTAAGTACCCTCAGCATCCGCTGCCTGATTTTTTGTTGGGTCTGATGCAGTGGTGGAAAATTGTGCCTAATACGAAGAATGAAGTGTATGACGATCGTTTGATTGAATACATGGACCAAAGTATCGAAAAGGCAGAAAAGATCTACGACGAAACCGAAAATCCTGAAGCGGCCTTTTTCATGGCGGCTGCATATGCCTTCAAAGGTCGCTTACACGCGGAACGCAAGCATTGGACTCGCGCGACTTTGGCTGCCAAAAGCGCCTTAAAATACCTGGAATATTCACGCAATTTTGCAGATTTTAGTCCAGAATTGATGTTTGGAGACGGTTTATACAATTACTATTATTTCTTCATCAAACAGAATTTCCCGCTCCTACGCCCCGTCTTGTGGCTGTTCCCTAAGGCAGATAAGAGCCAAGGCATCGCTCAATTAGAAAAGGTCAGCTACCAAGCCTTTTATACCCGGACGGAAGCCCGTTATTTCCTGCTACAGATTTATGGTATGGAAAACATGAATGAGAAGGCTTATGGAATGGCGAAATATACCTCGGAAACCTTCCCTGATAATCCTTACTTCCATCGCTATTATGCTCGTGCGGCCTATATGAGTGGCAATGTAGAAGAAGCGACTTCGCTGTCTAAAGAAATTCTTCGCCGTATTGAATCGCACCAAGTAGGTTACGAAGGCACCTCTGGTCGCTATGCTAGCTATATTTTAGGTTATTATGCCTTGTATGTTTACCGAAACCATGCGGAAGCTATCCGCTATTTTAAGCAGTGCATGGAATTCACGAAGGCAACCGATGCAACGGACTCTGGTTATTATTGGGCTTCCTTATTAGGACTTGCTCGGATCGCCTATCAACAACAGAATTATGACCAAGCAGTAGATTACTGCAAGGAGGTATTAGAACATGCGGAGAAGAAGTCCGTGCAGCATACGGAGGCCAAAAAATTGCTTTCTGAATCCAAGAAAGCCCGCAGAAAAAAACGATAATATGAAAGCAGCCATCATCAAACAGTATTTTCCTTCTATTACGGAGCAACAGTTAGCCCAATTCGAGCAATTGTTCCCCTTGTATGCAGAATGGAATGAGAAGATTAATGTCATCTCTCGCAAGGATATTGATAATTTGATGCTACACCACGTATTACATTCTTTGGCCATCGCGAAATTCATTGAGTTCAAGCCGGGTACTGAAATTCTGGATGTGGGAACCGGTGGCGGATTTCCGGGTATTCCTTTAGCCATCCTTTTTCCGGAAGTTAATTTTCACTTAGTCGACAGTATTGGGAAGAAGATCAAAGTTGTACAAGGTGTTGCGAATGCCTTGGGTTTAAAAAATGTGCAGGCCACACACGGTCGCGCGGAGGACGTGGAAGGTGAGTTTGAATTTGTGGTTTCTAGGGCTGTGACGCGTTTAATGCCATTTTTTGGCTGGGTAAAGGATAAAATCAGTTTGAATAGTTACCACGAACTAAAGAACGGATTACTTTGCTTGAAGGGAGGCGATCTCCAAGAGGAATTGCAGGAGTTTGGACGTAAACACAAGGTGTATCATCTTTCCAAAACGTTTAAAGAAGATTTCTTCGAAACGAAGAAGCTGGTGCATGTACCGGTGTAGTCGGCGAGTTGCACCTTAGTCACGACTGGCGTCGTTTAGTCATCGCGTTGCGATTCAGTCGCCCTGCGGGCTTAGTCACGACTGGCGTCGTTTAGTCGGCGCGTTGCGCCCTAGTCGTCCTTCGGACTTAGTCATGACTAAAACGAAGTTGACTAAATCGCGTAGCGATGACTAAGTCACGCAGTGACGACTAAGATGCGAAGCAGTGACTCTTTAAGCCATCGCTTTAAACAAATCCTTCAAGGGCTTGATCTGGCGACGCGAGATAGTCACCTGGTGTTCGTTAACTAATCGGATACTTTTGTTGATATTAAAGTCAATTGCCTGAATCGCATTCATGTTGACGATAGCAGATTTCGAAGGACGGATAAATCCGCGTTCTAATAAGTAAGGCTCAAAGTACTTGAGCGTACGGCAAGAAATGATTTTGCGGCCATCGGTTAAATGGAATTTGGAATAATTTCCTTCCCCTTCTACCCGCAAAATTTCTTTAATGCAAATAGTTTGGTCTCCTAGTACCAAAGTACAGCTCTGTTCTTTTTTGATAGTTACTGTCATATGATTTGGAACAAATGGTAGGACAAAACTACGGTGCTTATATGCCGAATGTAATTATAATTAGGTTATTTGCGTTATTAACTATTATTGAGATAATTTCGTTTATTTACCGGTAGATAAATAATAGTTTACATATATTATTTAGGCATTATGCCTAAATAAATGGATGTGTATCGTATAGGAAAATAATCTTTCACGTAGTATTCGGGATAGGTCATAGACGAAAAATGCGTATTATTGAAAATAAATTAACACGATGAAAACAAGACGATTTGGCCGGACGAACTGGCAAGTGAGTGAAGTAGGATACGGTATGTGGGGCTTAGCCGGATGGACCGGATCTGATATTGAAGAAGTGAATCAATCTTTGGACCGTTCAGTCGAGCTAGGGTGCAATTTTTTTGACACGGCTTGGGGATATGCGGAAGGTAAAAGTGAGGAGATCTTAGGCGGTCTTTTGAGACGTCATAAAGAAACTACTTTGTATGCTGCTACGAAGATTCCACCTAAAAACTTTACGTGGCCATCGAAATCTAATTTCAAAATAGAAGACTGTTTTCCTGCTGCGCACATTGTGGAATACACAGAAAAAAGTCTGCGTAATCTGAAAGTGGAGCAAATTGATTTGCAACAATTTCACGTCTGGGAAGATGCTTGGGCGGATCGTGATGAGTGGAAAATGGCGGTGGAGAAGTTGACGAAAGAAGGCAAAGTGGCTCATTGGGGTGTGTCAGTGAATCGTTGGGAGCCCAATAACTGTTTGCAGACTTTGGAAACAGGACTGATTTCTTCAGTTCAGGTGATTTACAATATTTTTGACCAAAATCCGGAAGATCAATTGTTTCCATTATGTAAGAAATTGGATGTGGGCGTAATTGCTCGCGTGCCATTCGATGAAGGAAGTTTGACGGGTTTGATGACCTATGATACGACTTTCCCTGCGAATGATTGGCGCTCTACGTATTTTGTTCCGGAGAATTTAATTTCTAGTGTGGATCATGCAAATGCCTTGAAACCATTGCTTCCAGAAGGAATGGATTTGCCAGAAATGGCCTTGCGTTTCATCTTATCTAATCCAGATGTGGGCACCATCATTCCGGGCATGCGCAAGATGAAACATGTGGAAAGCAATATTGCGACCTCTGATGGTCGTGGATTATCAGCCGAATTAATTGAGGAGTTGCGGGCGCACCGCTGGGAGCGTCAGCCTACTTCTTGGTCGCAGTAAAGAGCTCTTTTAGCGCGGCCTCTTCCCGAAATCCCGATGTTTTAGTGATCAACTCTCCTTTAGAGAAGACGATGAAACTCGGGATTTCGTCTATTCCATAGGCCTGCATGATGGTCTGGTTGCCATCTGCTTCTACCTTTAAGACAGTTACCTTTCCTTTGAATTCTTCGGCTAGTTTATCGACGATGGGCATCATTTTTAGACATGGCGCGCACCATTTGGCATAGAAATCTACCACTACGGCCTCTGAAGAAGCTATTTCTTTTTTGAAGTCTGCCAAACTCCATGCCGCATCATGCTTTACATCGGGCACACCTTCCAAAGGCTTCATTCGCGTCGTCCATTTCAAATAGCCCCCTTTCATTTCCGTTACTTGGAAGCCAGCTGCACGCATTTGTTCTGCTGCTTGAGCGGAACGACCGCCAGAAAGGCAATAGATGAGAACGGGTTTGTCTTTAGAAAGTTGTGCGATTTTGGCGCTGAAATCGGGGGAGCGGAAGTCGATGTTTAGAGCCTTTGGCAAATGCCCTCCTCCAAATTCACCTGAAGTACGCACATCCAGCAAATAAGCGTTCGGTGTCTCTTTGATCTTCTTTTCAAAGGCATCTACATCTACGTTTTGGGCGAACGTATTGAGGCTCAGTAGGGATACGATGGCTGTTAGCAGGAAACTCGAAATACTTTTTATCATCTGGTCATACGGAATTAGGCAAAAAAGCGTTAATTTGCAGGGCAATTTAGGCAAAAAATAGTAATTCATTTATTCACAATAAATATTATACGATGAGTGCAATACAGTATGTACACGCAAGACAAATTTTAGATTCACGCGGAAATCCAACGATCGAGGTGGACATTAAGACCGAAGACGGTGCTTTTGGACGTGCAGCAGTTCCTTCTGGAGCTTCTACAGGTATCCACGAGGCAGTAGAACTTCGTGATGAAGACAAATCAGTTTACGTAGGTAAGGGTGTTTTAAAGGCCGTTGAGAACGTAAATACTGCGATTGCTGAAGAACTTTGGGGTTTAGAAGTGTCTGAGCAAAACATGATTGATAACCTCATGATTGAATTAGACGGAACTCCTAACAAAGGTAAATTAGGCGCTAACGCAATCCTAGGTGTTTCCATGGCAGTAGCGAAAGCAGCAGCACAAGAAGCAGGTTTATCATTGTATCGTTACATCGGTGGTGTAAATGCAAACACATTACCAGTTCCTATGATGAACATCTTAAACGGTGGTTCTCACGCGGATAACTCGATTGACTTCCAAGAATTCATGGTTATGCCAGCAAAAGCGGAGTCATTCTCTCAAGCTTTACGTATGGGTACGGAGGTTTTCCACGCATTGAAAGGTGTGTTGAAATCGAAAGGATATTCGACAAACGTAGGTGATGAAGGTGGTTTTGCTCCTAACATCAAGTCAAACGAAGAGGCCATCGAAATCGTATTGCAATCGATTGAAAAAGCAGGTTACAAGCCAGGTGAGGAAATCTTCATCGCAATGGATGCAGCTGCTTCTGAATTCTATGATGAGAAAACAGGTCTTTATACGTTTAAAAAATCTGACGGAAAGCAATTGAACTCGATGGAGATGGCTGCTTACTGGAAGACTTGGGCTGACAAATACCCAATCATTTCGATTGAAGATGGTATGGCTGAAGACGATTGGGCAGGTTGGGCTGAGCAAACGAAATTGATCGGTTCTAAGTGTCAATTAGTAGGTGACGATTTATTCGTAACGAACGTGAAGCGTTTACAACAAGGTATCGAAAAAGGCGTTGCAAACGCAGTTTTAGTAAAAGTTAATCAAATCGGTTCATTAACAGAAACGATTGATACGGTGAACTTAGCGAAACGCAATTCATACAAAAACATCATGTCACACCGTTCGGGAGAGACTGAAGATGCTACGATCGCTGACTTAGCGGTAGCATTGAACACAGGCCAAATCAAAACTGGTTCTGCGTCTCGTTCTGATCGTATGGCTAAATACAACCAATTACTTCGCATTGAGGAGGAATTAGGGGCTAACGCTTATTTCCCAGGTTTGAAATTCTAATTCCATGCTTGAGCGCGTACGTAGTTTATTTTTAGGGCCAAATCGTTTCTATTACGTTTCCACCTCCGTTTTGTTGGTTTGGATGTTCGTATTAGATACAAACGATCTTTCAGTCCAATATAGACTCTACACCGAACTGGCAGACTTGAAGGCAGAACACGAATACTATCGGCACAAATTAAAAGAGCTGAAACAGGAGCGTGCTGCTGTGATGGGCAATCCAGCGTTGTTAGAAAAATACGCTCGCGAAAAGTACTTCATGAAGCGACCGTCCGAGGATGTCTTTGTGATAGTCGATCAGGAGAATCAACCGATTGAAAAATAAAAGAAGCCCGGCGCCTAGCGCTGGGCTTCTTTTATTTTAAAGCATAAAGAATAAAGCACAAAGAATAAAGATGGGTTCGCCTCCGGCGAATCGTGTAGTGGATTTTGTCAAATCCGCCTCTCCGTGCTCCAAACCCAATAAAGTATGAAATAAAGTCCGAAAGCAAAAACGGCATTTCCAGGTATTGACAGAATGTGTCAATACGCGAAAATGCCATTTTTCAAATTGCAAAGTTCAAAGCAAAAAGACCAAATTGTCCATAGACGACTAAGCCCGCAGGGCGACTAAGGCGCTTGCGCCGACTAAATCGCGAAGCGATGACCGACAACGTCGGAATGACTAAGCCCGCAGGGCGACTTCTAGTCGACTTATTTTAATTTTCGCAGCGCGAAAATTAAAATAACGCCACCCCCGTCATCTCTTTCGGTTGAGCCACACCCATTAGTTTCAAGATCGTAGGAGACACATCACCCAATTTACCATCGCGAAGCGTAGGTTTGAAGTCGTTGTCTACTAGAATACAAGGAACCAAATTCGTTGAGTGAGCCGTGTTTGGCGAACCATCTTCGTTCATCATTACGTCCGCGTTACCGTGGTCAGCGATGATGATGAAGGAATAGCCGTGAGTTAGACCCGCTTTGACAACTGCCTCGGCGCAAGCATCTACTGTTTCGACTGCCTTCACTACGGCAGAGAAAACGCCCGTGTGGCCTACCATGTCAGGATTAGCGAAGTTTAAGCAAACGAAGTCTACCTCCTCTTTTTCTAATTCTGGGATCAATGCATCGCGAAGATCTGCGGCAGACATTTCGGGTTGAAGATCGTAGGTCGCTACTTTTGGGGAGTTGCGTAGGATGTTTTGTTGTCCTTCAAAAAGGGCCTCACGGCCGCCGGAGAAGAAGAACGTAACGTGTGGGTATTTTTCGGTTTCGGCGATGCGAATTTGTTTTTTACCCGCGCCCTCTAGGACCTCACCCATCGTCATTGGGAGGTTAGAATCGTTGAAGATCACGTGGACGTTTTGGAACTCTTTATCGTATTCCGTCATCGTCAGGTAGTACAAATTCATTTTGTGCATGTTCTCCTCGTGGAAATCACGCTGCGTTAAAGCCTGTGTGATTTCGCGGCCACGGTCGGTGCGGAAGTTGAAGCAGATCACTACGTCGCCCTCTTGGATATTGCCTACAGGAGCACCTGAATCATCAGTCATGATGATCGGGTGGATGAATTCGTCCGTTACACCCGCCGCGTAACTTTCTTCGATGGATTTCAACACATCGGTAGATGGGTTTCCTTCGCCGTGGACCATCGCTTTATAGGCCAATGCCACGCGCTCCCAGCGATTATCGCGGTCCATCGCGTAGTAACGACCCGTTACAGAAGCGATTTGCGTGTTAGTTTTAAGCGTATGTTGGTATAAATCGGTCATGAATTTCAGACCTGATTTGGGATCCGTATCGCGGCCATCGGTGAAAGCGTGGACGAAAACTTTGCCCAAACCTGCCTCTGACGCCGTCGAAAGCAAGGATTTCAAGTGCTCGATGTGCGCATGAACGCCACCGTCGGACACGAGACCCATGAAGTGAACGGATTTATTGTTCGCTTTAGCATAGTCGAATGCTTTGGCTAATTCAGGCTCCTGGCCTAAGGTATTTTCTGTGACTGCTTTGTTGATGCGAACCAGGTTTTGGTAGACCACGCGGCCTGCCCCTAAGTTCATGTGGCCCACTTCGGAGTTGCCCATTTGGCCCTCTGGTAAGCCCACCGCTAAGCCGGACGCCTCTAATTTCGAGTGCGCATATTTGCTGTACAGCGAAGAGATAAATGGCGTTTTGGCCGCGTCGATTGCGGAAACTTTGGGGTTTGTTGCGATGCCCCAGCCATCTAAGATCATTAAAACTACTTTCTTATCCATCTTTTATTGTATTACATTTCAGGTCAAAATTACCCATTTCTGAGCAATTCCCCTAGATTCTCTTGTTCATTTGTTCTGCCAAAGCCTTGATATCCACCACCTCGATCGTCTTCTTCTCGATCGGGAAGGCAGCCACCTCGATCATCGCCTTCGCTAATTCTTCCAAAGTAGACGCCGTCTTCCCAGCCACCAAAAGCAGCAGCGGATACATCCAATCGATGTATTTATAGTATTTCAAGGTGAATTTATTCCCCTTCATTGGCTGCAAATACCCCGGTCTAAACGAATACGAATCCCGAAAACCCATCTTTTTCAGATCATTTTCTGTCTTTCCCTTCACCCGTGCCCACATGATCGAACCCTTCTCCGTGCTGTCCGTAGACATCCCAGAAATATAGCTGAAGCTTATATGTTTAGGCATTTGAGCCGCAAAACCCAAAGTCAAATCGTAAGTTTTGCGCCTAAACTCCTCCTCTTTCATCCCTACGGACGAAACTCCTAGGCAAAACAAGCAAGCATCGTAATCCTTCACGACCTCTTTGATCTCCTCCGGATGGTAGAAATTGGCCAAAAAATACTCTTTTAATTTCGGGTGTTTGTGACCAGACGGCTTGCGACTAATCGCCAAAACCTCTTTCACAAACGGCGAACGCAACGCCTCCAGCATTACGCCCTCGCCCACCATCCCGGTTACCCCGGTCACAATCACTTTGATTTGTGGATTTTCCATCGTAGAATTGAAAAAATATTAAACCTATGTCTACTTCCCGCCGCGATTTTATCGCCCTAGCCTCGACCTTGCCCTTTGTGGCATCAGCTGAACCTTCAACGAAAATGACCTTTATACATCATGTGTTGTTTTGGGCCAAAAACCCAAGCTCCACCACCGAAACCGATCAACTCTACCGCGCCCTAAAATCCCTAGGCACCCTGCCCATGATCGCCTCAGCCCACGTAGGCAAGCCCATCGTCACCGATTTTGATAAATCAGTTACAGAAGCAAGTTACACCTTTTCGGTAGTCCTTGTTTTCGACAGCGCCGAAAAAGAGAAAGAATACCTCTACCACCCACTCCACAAGAAGTTCATTCAAGAGAACATGCACCTTTGGGGAAAAGTTCAGGTGATAGATTCGCAGGAGCCTGCGGCTTAGTCGTCACTTCGTGACTTAGTCGACGCGTTGCGTCTTAGTCATCGCTACGCGATTTAGTCATTACGCTTCGCTTAGTCGTCCTGCGGACTTAGTCAGTGGATTATTTTTTGAGTAATATCATGATGGCCACAACGTTGACCGCCATCTGAGTAATCCAAAAGAAGCACATCCATTGGAATATTTCCAATTTAGCTTCTATTAACTGAATTTCTAGTTTATTGAATTTTTCAAGGAGCCTTATTTCTAAGTTGTTCATCCGTTCTATGCTTCTCAATTCCAAATGATTCATTTTTACTGGTATTTCAGAAAGTTTTTGATCCAGGCATTCTTTCGTCACCAGATTTTCGAATCGGTGATCTTGCAGTTTTTTAATACTCGAATCAGCGTTCATGGCGTCGCGATTTAGGAAATGAATTTATTTTTTGATTAGCATTAGAACGATGCCTATTGTGATGGATAATTGGCCTACCCAGAAAATAAATATCCATTTTAGAATATCGAATTTTGTATCCGAAAGTTCTTTGCTGAGAAAATCTTTTGTTACTAAATTATCTTTCAGATTTTCTTGTAATTCGTGAATGGTGGATACAAATTCCATAGCGTCAGAATCTTTTAGGTGCAATTTAGCACGAGCTAAATCGTACAGTTTGATGTTTAGTGGTTGCATGGATAAATGTAACCTAAATTGTGGGGAATACCGTTAAATAAACTGATAATTTAGAAGCGACGGTGTCGCTAGTCATCGCTACGCGATTTAGTTATTACGCTTCGCGAAGTCTTCACTTCGTGAATTAGTCACAACTTTGTCGTTTAGTCGTCCTGCGGACTTAGTCCCTAGTTCGCAATTTGGTCTTTGAACTTTGTTCTTTGCAATTTGAATCTTGACAAAAACTGTCAATACCTGAAAAGTCGCTTGCATACCTCGAAGTTTATTTCACCCATTATTGGGTTTAGGGCTTCTAGAGGCAGATTACATAAAATCCACCACTTTAGTATTCGCTGGAAGCGAAACCTTTATACTTTATGCTTTGAGCCGAAGGCTCGTTTATCGCATAGAACGGCGCCCTAAAAGATACATCCCCACAGCGGAAACAAGCAACAATACCACAGAAACCACATCTTGCCAGCGTACTAATTCGGGCCGGGCAAAAAGCAAAGCCCAGGAAGAAGCGGAAATTCCGGTGAAGACCGCTAAAAATGTTCGTGGTAACATTCCCAAAGTTCCAGCCGTAATAAAAGAGCGGAACGGAACGCCTACGAAAGCCATGATTGCGTTTGTGATGGCGAAAGGAAAAATAGGAGAAAGCCGTGCGAGGAACACCCAGGAAAAGGAGGAAGACCGCACGTTCGCTAGGAAACTAGAAGGAACGCGCGACAGCAGAGCTGTCGCGCCGAATTTTTTGGCGAGAAAATAACCCAAAGCCGAAGCCGCCGAGTAAGCCAAAATCAACGGAAATAGGCCGGAAAAGCCATAAACGTAGCCCGTAAATAGGGCAAAAAACGTCGTGGGACAGAGGGCGAGGCCCATAATCAAAGCGGCGCAAATCCAAAAAACTACCGACGAAAGCAAAGAAAAGGACGTAAAAAACGCAGGATTAGCCAGCGCATAATAGCCCAAAAATCCGGACGCCAGCAGGGGCAATAGGCCCATCCAAACGAGGTAGAGCGTTTCGTAAACGAGTTTTTTGTTCATAAAAGGGCCCCGCAAAGGGGGCAATTATCCCCCAAAGTTAATACCTTTGTACGCTTATGGAAATTGCGATCATAAAATACAATGCGGGGAATGTGGCGTCGGTGATGTACGCGTTGGATCGTATTGGCCAAAATTACCAACTAACAGATGACCACGAGCAGATTAAAAAAGCCGACAAAGTGATTTTTCCGGGGGTGGGCGAGGCGAGTACGGCGATGGCTTATTTGAAAGAAAAGGGCCTTGACACATTGATAAAGGGGTTAAAGCAGCCAGTTTTGGCGACTTGTATCGGAATGCAATTGTTGTGCAAGCACTCGGAAGAGGGGAATGTGGATTGCATCGGGGTGTTTGACGTGGAGGTGAAGAAGTTCATTAGTAAAGACTTGAAAATTCCTCACGTAGGGTG
>Ga0228702_1001818_pt1 | contig 12928 bp, 13 predicted proteins | sample McNCre217_Aug_MG_2_FD_178018 | JGI IMG/M metagenome (GOLD analysis project Ga0228702, IMG submission 178018) | Freshwater microbial communities from McNutts Creek, Athens, Georgia, United States - 20-17_Aug_MG | ecosystem: Environmental > Aquatic > Freshwater > Creek | place: USA: Georgia... | reverse complement strand
GCCTACTGCATGAGCATGTCGAGCAACTACAACACCCGCGGCCGCGCCGCCGAATTGCTGGTGGACGGCAACAAGGTGCACCTGATCCGCCAACGCGAATCGGCGTTTGACACCTTTGCGCTGGAACAGTTGGTCGGTTGACTGAACCCCGGCAGCTGAAAGGCTGGCTTCGCCCGCTTCACTGCTGTTGCCAGCGTCGCCAGATCCGCCAGCCCAGCAAAGCGGCCAGGATCAGGCCGTACACCCACACCTCGCCAAAGTTGTGCTTGCCCGCGCGCATCCACCAAAAATGCAGGATGGCGAGCACGGCCACGGCGTAGACGCTGCGGTGCAGGGCCTGCCAACGGCGGGCGCCCAGGCGGCGGATGGCACCGTTCCACGAGGTGGCGGCCAGTGCGCTCAGCAGCACAAAGGCCAGCGAACCCACCAGCACAAAGGGGCGCTTGGGGATGTCGTGGGCGATGTCGGCCCAGTCGAACCCCATGTCGAAGCCCGTGTAGCACAGCAGGTGCTGGCAGGCATAGCCGAAAGTCAGCAGGCCCAGCAGGCGACGAAAGCGCAGCAGTTCGGGCCAGCCCAGCACCACGCGCAGCGGGGTGACGACCAGCGTGAGGCACAGGCCACGCAAGGTCCAGTCGCCGGTGGCGCGGATCAGGGCTTCAGCGGGGTTGGCGCCGAGCTGGTCGGCGGCGGTGCGCCACAGCAGCCAGGCCAGCGGCAGCAGGCCAAGCGCCAGCAAGGTCCACCAGGCCGTGCGCGTGCGTAGCCAGTCGCGCATGTTCAGTAGTTTTTCTTCAGGTCCATGCCGGCGTAGAGCTGCCCCACCTGCGGCTCGTAGCCGTTGAACATCAGGGTTTTGCGCTTTTTGGCCAGCAGGCCGTCCTCGCCAATGCGGCGCTCGGTGGCCTGGCTCCAGCGTGGGTGGTCCACCAACGGGTTGACGTTGGAATAGAAGCCGTATTCCTGCTGCGCGGCCTTGGTCCAGGACGAAGTGGGTTTCTTGTCCACAAAACGGATCTTGACCAGGCTCTTGGCACTTTTGAAGCCATATTTCCAGGGCACCACCAAACGCAGCGGTGCGCCATTTTGCTTGGGCAAAACCTCGCCGTACATGCCAAAGGCCAGCAGGGTGAGCGGGTGCATGGCTTCGTCCATGCGCAGGCCTTCGACATAAGGCCAGTCCAGCGACCCCCCGCGCACGCCCGGCATGGTTTTTTCGTCGGCCAGGGTGATGAACTCCACAAACTTCGCGTTGCCCTGGGGCTCAACGCGTTTGATCAGTTCAGCCAGTGGGTAGCCGATCCACGGGATCACCATCGACCAGCCTTCGACACAGCGCAGGCGGTAGATGCGCTCTTCCATCGCGCCCCATTTCATCAAGTCCTCCAGGCCATAGCGGCCCGGCTTTTTGACCAGCCCCTCGACCTCCACCGTCCAGGGTGTGGTTTTGAGGGTGTGGGCATAGCGTGCCGGGTCGGACTTGTCGGTGCCGAACTCGTAGAAGTTGTTGTAGCTGGTGGCGTCTTTGTAGGCGGTGGGCTTGTCCATCGTCTGCGCACCGGGCACGCTGGACGGCACAGCGGCCAGCGCGGGCAGAACGCCCGGGCCCTTCATCTGGGCGCGCGCATCGCGCGCGGCCCAGCCAGCCAGCGACAAACCCGCTGCGCCCAGCGCCATGTTTTGCAACAAACTGCGGCGCGACTCAAACACTTCACGAGGCGTGATCTCGCTCGTGACGGCATGGTCAAAGCTGGAATTGGAAGAACGGATCAACATGAAGGGTCTCCTGACAAAGTTCCTCGCCTGGATGCATTTTCGGCCGCGGGGGCGGCCTCCTACAAGAGCCTTCTGTGGGAGCGCGCCCCTGCTCGCGAAAACGTTCAGAGTGTGCCGTAGCTGTGCAGACCACTCAGGAACATGTTGACGCCCAGGAAGGCAAAGGTCGTCACGCCCAGGCCAGCCAGCGCCCACCAGGCCGCCACGGTGCCACGCAGGCCCTTCATGAGGCGCATGTGCAACCAGGCAGCGTAGTTGAGCCAGACGATGAGGGCCCAGGTTTCCTTGGGGTCCCAGCTCCAGTAGCCGCCCCAGGCCTCGGCCGCCCACAGCGCCCCCAGCACGGTGGCGATGGTGAAGAAGGCAAAGCCCACGGCAATGGCTTTGTACATCACGTCATCCAGCACTTCGAGTGCGGGCAGGCGCTCGGTCAGGCGATGGCGCGCCAGCAAAATGCCACCGGCGATCAGGGCCGCGATCAGCGCGTAGCCCACCCAGTAGCTGCCGCCGGCCTCGGCCACGCCACGCTGGCGAAAAGCAATCGGCACAAAGCACAGGGCCGCGCCCAGCAGCCACAGCGGCGCCAGTCTGTACCAACGCGTCTCGGCGGCTTGCTGCTTGATCAGGTAGGCAAAGGCCACCATGGCCGACAGCGCAAAAGTGCCGTAGCCGATGAAGTTGGCCGGCACATGCAGCTTCATCCACCAGCTCTTGAGGGCCGGCACCAGCGGCTGGATCTCGTGCGCCTCGCGCACCAGCGTGTACCAGAGCAGAAAGCCCACAGCAGCACTGACCACCAGCATGACGAATGCACCCAAAGCGCGGGTCTGGTACTGGCCTTCGTAGTAGAGGTAGAACACCGCCGTCATCCAGCAGAACATGACGAAGACTTCGTACAGATTGCTCACGGGAATGTGGCCGATGTCCGGACCAATCAGGTAGCTCTCGTACCAGCGCACCATGGTGCCCACCAGCGCCAGCGTCACGCCCGTCCAGGCCATGCGCGAGCCCAGGGTCTCCAGCACATCGCTCTGACTGCGGATGAACGTGCCAGCCCAGTAAAAAGCGGTGCTGATGAAAAACACCATGCTCATCCACAGGATGGCCGACTGGCTGGAGAGGAAATACTTGAGCCAGAACACGCTGTCGGCCCGGGCCAGATCGCCCTGGTAGCTGGCAATCGCCAGAAGCGACAAGGCCGCCACACCCACCATCAGGTTGCGGGCCGATCGCCAGAACCAGGCCAGCCAAACGGCGGCTGGCCAGGCGCACACCAAAATGGCCTGCTCATAGCCGTCCATGGCGTGCTGGTATTGCACAAAGGCAAACACCATGCCCAGCAAGGCCAAGGCGGCGAAGCCCCAGTCGGCCAGGCTGCGATGGGAAAAGAAACCCGGATTCAGGGTCACAGTCGTGTTCATGCGGCATTCTCCGAACCGGCTGCCGTGCCCAGCAGGCGGTTCTTGAGTTGTTCAAATTCGCGGTCGGTGTCCATGGCTTTGCGGTTGGACGACAGGGCCATCAGCGCAGCCGACCCATTGTCCGCGGGCGTCAGCCAGATCCACAAACGGCGCTCGCGGACATAGAGCATCGCAAAAACGCCCAGAATCAGCAGCGCACAACCCAGGTAAACCACGGTCTTGCCGGGGGCTCTCGCCACCTGAAAGACACTGGCCTGGACCTGTGTGAAGTCCTTGAGCATCAGCGCCATCGGTGCGGTATAGAGCGGGGCATCGCTGAGCGCCAGCACCGCCTGGCTCATGAAGCCCTGAACCTTGTCTTGCGTCAGTGGCTTGGCGCCTGCCTGTACCCGGGCCACGGCGTCCAGCTCGAACAGCACGCCATTGAGGATGCGGATCAGCATCTCACCGGCGCGGTTGCGCTCGGCCTCGGGCACATTGGCTTCCATGAAATCGGCCACTGCCTGCAAACCGGCCACCGGCTTACCCTTGACCGGCTCCAGACCGGCAAACAGCCCCAGCGCACGGGCAGCCGACTCGGCCAGCTGCTGCGTGAGCTCGGGACGTTTGGGGTCCACCGCATTGCGCGCATAGCGCTGCACCGCCATCTGACGCAAGGGCGCCGACTGCAGGGCCGCGCGCAGGCGCACAAAGCCTTCAAGGCTGCTGTTTTCATCGGCGGGCAGGCGCAGGTATCGGAAAGCGTCACCCGGGTTCTCGCGCACGCCCAGCAAAAACACCGGCTGACCATCGCCCATGTCCACCGGCAGCATGTAGTTGTTGTATTCGCGCGCCTGGCCGGCCGCATCGCGCAATTTGTAACTCACGCTGGGGCCAATGTTGCGCAGTTCTTTTTTGGTCGAGGTCTTGTGACCAGCGCCCAGACGGTTTTCGATGTTCTGGCGCAGGTCCACCGACCGCACATCGGTGCCCTGGCCATCGCGGCCCGCAAAGTTCTCAACGTTGATGGTGCGCAAGCCGGTGAACTCCAGCCGCAACTTGTCCTGGCCACGGCTCAGCTCGGTGCTGCCCCCGATCACACCTTCGACCTCGAAGACCTTGCTGGCATCGCCCATGGGCACCGCCTGCAATTTCACGCGCGAGCCACCGTCATCAAAGCTGGACTGGTAGATCTCGATGCCCTTGTAACTGGCCGGCTTGTTGACCTCGACCCGGGCTTCCTTTTTCTCGCCAGTGGCCTTGTCGTGGATCACGATGTCGCTGGCAAACAGCTTGGGCATGCCGGTCGAGTAGTACTCGACGATGAATTTCTTCAACTCCACCGCAAACGGCAATTCCTGCAACAGGATGCCGTCGGATTGGTTGAGGATGGCTGTGCTCGACGCAGTGCCCTCGGCCACCATCAGGTTGCCGCGGAACGTCGGGTTGCGCTCGGACAGGCGGTGCTGCGCGGGCACATCGGCGATCAGGCCGCCGCCGTTGTAGACGCTCTTGCCGCCCAGCCAGGTCTGGGCACGCACAATCAGCTCACCGTCAAGCAAGCCCCCCAGACAGACCAACACGATGGCCGAGTGCGCAGCAATGTAGCCCAGCTTGTTGGCTGCCCCGGCCTTGGCCGCCAGCATCCAACCCGTTCCGCCCGGGGTTTCACGCGACTGAAGCTTGACCTTCCAGCCGCCCGTGGCCAGCAAGGCCCCAAGGCGATGGGCCGCGGCCTCGGGGGCATCGGCCACAACACCCTCCGCCTTGTGGTGGAAAGCCTTGAGGCTTTGCGCACGGATGTTTTCCTTGAAGACCTTCAGGTCGGCCAGGATCTTGGGCGTGTTGCGCGCAATGCACAGGCTGGTGCTGGTGACCAGAAAGGCCAGGATCAGCAGAAACCACCAGGCGCTGTAGACGCTGTACAGACTCAGCGCATTGAAGATTTCGGCCCAGAATGGCCCGAACTGGTTGACGTAGTTGGGAAAGGGCTCGTGCTGCTTGAGCACCGTGCCGATCACCGAGGCGATGCAGATGACCGTGAGCAAGGCGATCGCAAAACGCATCGAGGCCAGCAGTTCCTGCCAGGCCTTCCACCATCCGGTGGCGGTGTCAGCTTCAGGGGTGTCGGTGAACGGGGTCATCACAAAATGTAACCATCAGGCGCCTGCCAAAAACAAAAAGCGGGACAAAGCCCGCTTTGGATGTCCGATCAAGGGTTGCGATCAGCGCAGACCGGCGATGTAGTCGGCCACCGCCTTGATTTCGCGGTCGTTCATCTTGGCAGCCACACCCGTCATCTGGGCGCTGTTCTTGCGAACGCCATCACGGAAAGCCGTCAGTTGCGCAGCAGTGTAGTCGGCGTGTTGACCAGACAGACGCGGGTACTGGGCCGGGATGCCGACGCCGTTGGGTGCATGGCAGCCAGCACAGGCGGCGATCTGGCGGTCAGGAATGCCACCGCGGTAGATGCGCTCGCCCAGGGCCACGCCGTCCTTGTCTTTGGCAAAACCGGGCTTGGCCTGCTTGGAAGCCAGCCAGGCGCTGATGTTGCGCATGTCGTCGTCGCTCAGCGCAGCCACCATGCCGCTCATGACGGCGTTGGCACGCTTGCCGGATTTGAACTCCTGCAGCTGCTTGGCCAAATATTCGGGGTGCTGTTGGGCCAGCTTGGGGTTGGCCGGGGTGGTCGAATTGCCATCGGCAGCGTGGCAAGCAGCACACACGGCGCCAAAAGCCGCCTCGCCCTTGGCCAGATCCGGCTTGGCAGAAGCGGCAGGAGCGGCGGCAAAGGCAGAGCCGGCCAGCAGGGCGGCAGCGGTCAGCAGGGAAGAGGCAATCGACTTCATGGGCATGTATCCGTTGGCTAGGTATCCGGGAACCGGCACAAAACCGGGGGATTCTACAATGCCATCCGGACCAGTTTTCTGACGCCCCTGTGGCGCTCACTCCCCAAGCGCCCTCACATGACCTCCAAGCCCACCCCTCCAGCCACCCCCGTGGCACCTGCCACCGTCACGCCACTGGGCTGGATGCACACCGCGCGCTTTCTGACCACGGCCGCCCAGCTGCACCACCTGCCCGACCACGACCTGCCCGAAATCGCCTTCGTGGGCCGCTCCAACGCGGGCAAGTCGACCTGCATCAACACCCTGACGCAGCAAAAGCAGCTGGCCTTTGCCTCTAAGAAACCGGGGCGGACCCAGCACATCAACCTGTTTTCCCTGGGCAAACAGGGCATCACCGATGCCGTGCTGGCCGACCTGCCCGGCTACGGCTATGCCGCCGTGGCCAAGATGGACAAGGCCCGCTGGCAGCAGGTCATGGCCAACTACCTGGTCAGCCGGCCCAACCTGCTGGGCGTGGTCATGATGTGCGACCCGCGCCACGGCCTGACCGATCTGGACGATGCCCTGCTGGAAATCATCCGCCCGCGCGTCGAGCAGGGCCTGAAATTCCTGATCGTGCTGACCAAGGCCGACAAGCTCACCCGCGCCGAACAGGCCAAGGCCCTGTCGATTGCGCGACTGCAGGTCGGCGGTGGCGAAGTCAGACTGTTCTCGGCCCTGAAAAAACAGGGCGTCGAAGAGGTGGCCCAGCTGCTGTGGGACTGGACACACCCCGGTGGCATCGCCATCGCCAGCGTGCCGCCCGCTGACGAACCGCCCGCCGCCGACTGAGCCCTCCCCAGCCACTGCTTTGGAGCGTGGCCCATGATCGAGACTTGGCAACAAGACCTGCCGCACGGCATCACCCTGAGCTGCCGCGCCAGTGGCGAGCGCGGCCGGCCCGTGCTGATGTTTTTGCATGGCTTTCCCGAGGCGGCTTTCGTCTGGGATGCGCTGCTCGAACACTTTGCCCGGCCCGAGAACGGTGGCTACCGCTGCGTCGCGCCCAACCTGCGCGGCTACGCGCATTCGAGCGCGCCGGCAGGGGTCGAGAACTACCATGCGAAGCACCTGCTGCAGGACATCCTGGCATTGACCGACGCCGAAAGCCCCTCGGCCCCACTGGCAGCGCTGGTGGCACACGACTGGGGCGGTGCACTGGCCTGGGGCTTTGCCCACCAGCATGCCCATCGCTTGCAGCGCCTGGTCATCGTCAACGCCCCGCACCCCGCCACGCTCTGGCGCGAGCTGCAAAACAACCCCGCGCAGCAAGCCGCCAGCGCCTACATGAATTTCCTGGTCCGGCCCGATGCCGCACAGCTGCTGACCGACAACGGCCATGCGCGGCTGTTCGGTTTCTTTGAAGGCATGGGCGCCAGCGCCTCACCTGGAACGCCAGGCGCCCCCCTGGGGGCAGGCTGGCTGACGCCAGAGATCCGCGCGCAATACCGCGCCGTGTGGGACCAGGGCATACAGGGCGGGCTCAACTACTACTGCGCCTCGCCCCTGCGCTCGGCCCCGGCGCCCGGTGCGGACACCCCGGCGAGCCTGAGCCCCGCGGCCACACGCGTGGACGTGCCCACCCTGGTGCTGTGGGCGCAGGACGACATCGCCTTGCTGCCTGGCTTGTGCGAGGGACTGGACGCTTTTGTGCCGGATTTGAAACTGGTGCCCCTGCCGCAGGCCACCCACTGGGTGGTGCACGAGCAACCCGGGCGGGTGATCGCCGAGATCACCGGTTTTCTGAACGCTCAGTAAACCCCGGGCTCGCCCTCGGGCCGGGTCTTGAAGCGGCGGTGCACCCAGTGGTACTGCTCGGGCATGGTCCGGATGTAGCCCGCCAGCAATTCATTCATGCGGGTGGTGTCGGCCACCAGGTCTTCGGTCGGAAAATCTGGCAACGGCGCATTGGCCTCGATCGTGTAGCCGCTGGACGTCATGCGCGTGACCACCGGCACCACACGCGCCCCCGCCACCCGTGCCAGCCTCGAAAGCGAGGGCACCGTGGCGGCCTGCACGCCCATGAAGGGCACAAAAATCGACTCTTCCCGGTTGAAATCCATGTCGGGCGACAGGTGCAGCGGCTCCCCACGCTTGAGGCCAGCCAGGATCTTGCGCATGCCCTCGTGGCGGAAGTAGGGCCGGGCATTGCCCATGCGTTCACGACCACCCCGCACCCACTGTTCCACCACCGGGTTCGATTGCGCCACAAAAATGAAAGCAGCCGGGTTGGGCGCGAACTGCATCGACACAGCCATGCCACCCGCGTCCAGCCCCACAAAATGCGGTGCAAACATCACCAACGGGCCCGGCGCCGTCAAGGCTTGCACCTCGCCTGTCCACTGCAGGCGCTGGCGCAATACCGCTTCGGGCGCATGCCAGAGCCAGGCACGGTCCAACACCGATTGGCCAAAGACGATGAAGTGGCGAAACACGGCGCGACGCCGCACCGCATCCGACCATTCGGGAAAGCACAGGCGCAGGTTCACATCAGCGATGTGCCGGCGCTTGCCCGCCAGCAGCCACAGCAGTGCTCCCAACAACGCGCCCAATGCACGCACCACCGGCAAGGGCCAGTGGGCGATCAGGCGCATGAAACCGATCAGAAGTTGAACCAAGAGCCGACCTTTGCGTTGTTCATTCAGGCGCTGCGCGGCCCTTTGTAGCGGGCATAGCCCCACAGGTACTGACCCGGGCGCTCCAGCACCAGACGCTCCATGGCCTGGTTGATCTGCACCACTGCAATCTCCAGGTCCTCGGACAAGTCATGTCCCAATGTGCAGGTGTGCAGGCGGTAGCCCCGCCCCCAGGACAGGCGTTCACCCCAGATCAACACCACCTGCGCGCCGGTCTGCAAGGCCAGACGGGCGGCCAGGGTCATGGTGTAGGCCGGTTTGCCAAAGAAGGGGGCCCACTGGCCCATGCCCTCGGGCGGCACCTGGTCGGGCAGCAAGCCCACCGCATGCCCAGCCCGCAGGGCCTTGATCATTTGCCGCACCCCCGCCAGCGTGGTGGGCACCGCCTCCAAGCCTGGGCGGTTGCGCGCGGCCTCCATCACCTGCGCCAAGCCCGCCTGGCGTGCGGGGCGGTACAGCACCGTCAAAGGGCCATGTTGCGCGGAAAAGCGCTGCGCCAGCGCCTGGGCGGTGATCTCAAAGCAGCCCAGGTGCGGGGTGAGAAAGAGCACACCCTGCCCGCGGTCATAGGCCTGCACGGCAGCGCGGTCATCGGCCCACTGCACCGGCACTGGCGCGCCGAACCACAGGCGCGGCAACTCGGCCGACATGGCCCCCGCATGGCCAATGGCCGGCGCCACCTGCCAGAACCCCAAGCCGGCCTGGCGGGCGTTCTCCATAAAGCGTTGACGGTACACCCCCGACAACAGCCAGGCCAGCCAGCCCCCTGCATGCCCCAGGGCATGCAGGGCCCACAAAGGCCAATGGCTAAAAAATCGGAACCCGGATTGCATGGGGCGTGATTTTGCCCGTTTCCGCCAAACGCTCGGCATGGGTCTGCAGCGCCATGCTTTGGCAAGACCCACCAGCGTGCTCGGTTTTTCTTGACCTTTGCGGGATGAACGCAGATGATGCATGAAACGTTTCAATTGGGAAACGTTGTTTCACTATAGAAACAAACGGAGACACGATGACCGCACCCAATCCTGCAGCATCCGGCGCCTACCAGTGCCCTCCCGGCATGAATCTGGCCGGCTGGATGAAAACACGCATGGCCACCCGCGCCACCCGCCGTTACGACTGGGATGCCCTGAAATTCCAGGCCGACTTCGATCCCAAATACCGCCGCGCCCAGATGCGCTATGTGGGCACCGGCGCCACTGGCGTGGCCAGCGACGAAAACACGGTGACTTCGGAACATTTCACGTTCTCGACCATGATCCTGCCGGCCGGCGCCGAAGGGCCCCTGCACATCCACACCGATGTCGAGGAGGTTTTCTTTGTCCTGCGTGGCAAAGTCAAACTGATCGCCGAACTCAACGGGGAAACCTGGGAAATGGAAGCCGGCGAACGCGACCTGATTTCCTGGCCCGTGGGCGTGTACCGTGGCGTCATCAACATCGGCGACGAAGAAGCGCTGATGTGCGTGATTGTGGGCAGCCCCAAGCCGGTCACCCCCACCTACCCACCGTCGCACGCACTGTCCAAAGTCAAGCGCTGAGCGGTCGGAATCTGAAGGCAAGGAAAACACATGAGCGTTTTGGGCATAGATGAAATCACCTTTGCGGCCACCGACTTGCCGCGCTGCAAGCAATTCTTCTCGGACTGGGGCATGCAACTGGTCTCGGAATCGGCACTCGAAATGGTGTTCGAGACCCTCAACGGCTGCCGCGTCATCGTGGCCGACCCGGCCCGAGCAGGCCTGCCCCCGGGTGTGGAAGCCGATCCCACCGTGCGTGAAGTGGTCTGGGGCGTGGAAAACGAATCGGATTTGCAACGCTATGGCGCCGCCATGCGCCAGCAAGCCGGTTATGTGGAACAGGCCGGTCGCCTGGGCTGCACGGACCCCAATGGTCTGGCCATTCGTGTGCAGGTCAGCCGCAAAAAAACATTGACCCCCAGCTGTGCACAGACCAACACCTGGTCGGATCGCCCACGGGTGAACCAAGCCAGCCCAGCTTATGAGCGCGCGCAGCCGATCGAAGTCGGCCATGTGGTGTTCTTTGTGGCGGATCTGGCCGCTGTGACCCGCTTCTACGAAGAGGTGCTCGGCTTTGTGGTGTCGGACCGTTATCCCGGCCGTGGCCATTTTCTGCGTTGCGCGCCCCGCGGCGGACACCACGACTTGTTCCTCTTGCAGCTGCCCGAGGCACGCCGTGGTCTGAACCATGTGGCCTTCACGGTCCGCGATGTGCACGAGGTCTTCGGCGGCGGCATGCACATGTCACGCTGCGGCTGGGACACCGAACTGGGCCCGGGACGGCACCCGATTTCCTCGGCCATCTTCTGGTACTTCAACAGCCCGGCCGGTGCCCTGTGGGAGTACTACACCGATGAGGACGAATTGACCGCCGACTGGCAGCCCCGCGAATTCACGCCCGGCCCCACGGTGTTCGCAGAGTGGGCGATCAAGGGGGGCATTGACGGCAACACCCGCCGCCAGCACCAGGCCGAGGCCCCCACGGGCCGCTTCATGACCGACAAACCCAAAAACTGAGTGCACGTGCAGCACCTTCATCACAGGACAAGACCATGACAACACGCACCCTCTACAACGAAACCTTCCAGCACCGCGACGCGGCGCCCACAGCCTATGAAAGCCTGCTGGGCGATTCGATCGAACGCGCCTTCGCTGCCGGCACGCACGATCTGTCTGGGCTGGTGGCCTACCTGAACATGGCAGGCCCTGCCGGCCCCAATGGCCAGGCCTGGACCCCTGAGCTTTACCAGCAGGAAATGGCCCGCCTGGGCGCCTGAGTCACGTCACCTCTGAACAGGAATACCGAATGAACACCGCCACCATCAATGTTGTGCTCGACCCCATCGACCAGGCTCTGGAATCTGGCCTGAAAGACCTCTGGTTTCCCGTGTGCCCCTCCACGCACGTGAAGGACAACCCCGTCTCGTTGCGCCGCCTGGGTTACAAAATCGCACTCTGGCGTGACCAGGCCGGCAAAGTCCACGCACTCGAAGACCATTGCCCCCACCGTGGTGCCCCGCTGTCCATGGGCGTGATCCTGGGTGACCGCATTGCCTGCCCTTACCACGGCGTGGAAGTGCGCGAAGACGGCACCGTGACCCGCGTGCCCGGCAGCCCGGGCTGCAAACTCGAAGGGTCTCGCTCGACACGGCGCTTTCACACCCATGAGAGCAATGGCGCCATCTTCCTGTTCAACGCCACCGACCCGCATCTGGACCAGGCCCCACCGCTGGTGCTGCCCGAGCAGCTGACCTCTCCCGAGTGGTCCGCCTTCCTGTGCTACGTGGAATGGGGCTGCGACTACCGCTACGTCATCGACAACGTGATGGACCCCATGCACGGCGCCTACCTGCACAAGCAGTCCCACACCATGAGTGAAGGCGACATCAGCGCCGACTTTCAGATCCGCGATCTGCCCGAAACCCAAGGTTTCATCTTCGAGAAAAAGGGCCAGCGCGACGTCAACTTCGACTGGACCGAATGGCGCGAAGCCGGTCACATCCACACCATGTTGCTGGAAATTCCCTACCCCAAAACCGGCGGCCCTGGCGGCAATTTCACCATTGTGGGTGCCTTCGCGCCGGCCGAAAAGAACGTCACCAGCGTGTTCTTCTGGCGTTGCCGCAAGGTCAGCGGCTGGCAGCGCGACACCTGGCGCTTCCTCTACAAAAACCGCCTGGAGCAGCGCCACTGGAACGTGCTGGAGCAGGACCGTGTGGCCGTGGAAGCGATGGAGCCCAACGCCAACCTGCGTGAATTCCTCTACCAGCACGACACCGGCATCGTGCGCCTGCGCCGCCGCCTCAAGGCCCTGGCACAGGCCCAGATCGACCGTGCCAGCGCCCAAGGCTGACCATGTCCGAGCACACCATGCAAGCCTGGGTGCACACGCTGCGCCACGAAGCACAAGACACCATCAGCGTCGAACTCAGACCTGGGGGTTCCAGCGATTTCCCCGCGTTCGCGGCCGGCGCGCACATTGATCTCCATTTGCCCAATGGCATGGTGCGCAGCTATTCCTTGTGCAACGACAGCCGCGAACAACACCGCTATGTGGTGGCCGTACTCAAGGACCGTGCCAGCCGTGGTGGCTCACGCTGCGTGCACGAGCAGTTGCGCGTGGGCATGCCGTTGACCATCGGTGCACCACGCAACCATTTCCCTTTGCACGAAGACGCCGCTCACAGTGTGCTGGTGGCCGGTGGCATT
>Ga0228702_1001817_pt1 | contig 12929 bp, 28 predicted proteins | sample McNCre217_Aug_MG_2_FD_178018 | JGI IMG/M metagenome (GOLD analysis project Ga0228702, IMG submission 178018) | Freshwater microbial communities from McNutts Creek, Athens, Georgia, United States - 20-17_Aug_MG | ecosystem: Environmental > Aquatic > Freshwater > Creek | place: USA: Georgia... | reverse complement strand
GTGTAGCAGACAAATGCCACAACCTGGACACCCCCCGGCCTTTTGAGACATCGTCTCATTCCGATCTAGGCGTTCGAGGGCCGCAGAGTTGGCACCAGTTGCGCTTTAGTCTCATTCCTTATTGAGACTCTGTCTCTTTGACCTGGTGAACGTAACACGCTCGCCGAGTCGTCAGAGAGTCCAGCCCTTGACAGCGTTACCAGCGTTCGAGGCCGAGCTTTTCCGCGCCAAAAACACGGAAAAAACTACTGAGCAGCAACGGTTTGCGGTGAATCGCTAACACAGATTGAAAAACCGTGATAGATTGGAGCCTCACCCAGCTACCAATGACACCCAGCCAAATCCATGCGCAATTCTTGCGCAATCCGAACAGTCAGACGCTCGCTGCGCTCGATGCCGCTTACGCGAATTCGACCCTCTACGTCCTCCGCACCGGTGAGCCCCTGCGGAGGGCTACCCGTGGAGAGGTCATGGACAGCATCACGGCCGCCGAGCGAGACGGCGGAACCGGCGCAATCCGCATCAATAGCACTATCTGCTATTGCGCCTGATCCCTCACCCTCACCCACCCACTCACCCATAGCTCACCCATATCTCACCCATGAACACAAAGCGATTCCACAAATCCAATCTCGGCTCGTTCGGGGGCTGTCTCCCCGTCGATTTTTTCGGCTATGTCACTGTCCACGACAGCCCTCGCTATGAGACCGCATCCGAGGCGCAACTCGACGAGTGGAGCGCGTCGCGATTTGCGGCCATCCGCACCGCCGTCACGGTCGAGCGAGCATGCCGCGCGCTCGGCAAGTGGCAGCGGACTGGGACCCTGTAGCTCACCACGCTCTGACCCTCACCCTCACCCACCCACTCACCCATCTAGCACCCACATCCCACCATGACCATCAACGAATACGTCGACAGCGCCCGCGCCAAATTCGCCAAGCTCAGCAAGTCCCGACAGAGCGCGCTACGTCGCGACGCCCGAGAATTCATCAGCCGCAACCCCGGTTGCGCGGACCACTCCAACTTCTGGCGGGGGCTGAGCGCTCGCCAAGTGCTTTCTGCCTGATCCCTCACCTCACCCATATCCCACCCAACACCCATTCCCACCATGTCACACACCGAATACGTCGCCGACTCCCTCACCATCAAAGACGACCGCACCAACGAAGAGCGCGGCACGCACACCCTCGCAATTGTTGCGCGAGACTCCGCAATGAGCTTCTGGGGTGCAGCCAAGCACGGGCACAGCCGTTGCGCTTGGGCTTTCGACCCGTCGAAGGTTGACCCGTTGCGCGTGCTCGCCTGGGTGAAAAACCGCAAGGAAATGAAATACGCCAATATCGTGCGTGTCAACGATTACCGGTGCCCGCGTGGCACAGCTCATTTCCGCATTTACACCTGTGACGACAGCCACCCCGCCGCTCAACGCTAAGCTTTTCCCAATCCCAACACCTAGCCTACATATCCCCATGACCAAGCAGTCCCAAGAAAATCTCACCCGCCTCATCAATCGCCTCTCCGCGCTCGGCCTCACCTACGCCCAAATTCGGGCCCTGGTGCGTGCGCAGAAAGTCCTGCACACGTGGTCCGAGCACGAGTGCAACGGCGCTATTCAGCGCGACGAGGAAACCGGTATGTGTCACTGGTATTCCACCGTAACCGGTAACCGGATCTGCCGCACATCCGACCGCGAAAGTGGCGCACTCCGTCGCATCAGAGCCATCTGTGAGCCGCTCTCCCTCGTCTGGTATCACCAAGGCGACCCGCGCGGCTGTGCTCTCTACGTCGGCACGGCTGACATGCTGTCAGGTGCGGACATTGACTGTGCCTATAACCGCCTGATTGCGGTTTGCTACTGAGTTCTGCCCCATTTCCACGATCGCCCAAAAACCCACCCATCCCAGCCATGAACTACAGCCACTACACCGTCTGCATCAGCAACGAGCCGAGCTATTACGGGAGCGACTGCACCCAGTCGGACGCAGACCGCATCGCTGCCAGCCTAACCGCATTGATCACGTCTGAGTTCCCCGGCATCGACGTCGCCACGTCCGGCCCCGCTTTGACCGGTCCCGACAGCGAGACGGTCGACGAAATTCGCGAATGGATTTCCGCCAACTGGACGGCCGCGCTCTAAATCGACCGAAAAAACCCAACCGCCTAAAAGCCGATGAATCCAGACTACACCCTAGAGCCCTCGCAAGACTACTGTATCGCGTGGGGCAACCGTGGCATTACGCTTACCCTACCGGGCGAATGTATCACCGACATTTCCCAACCCGGCGATGCTGACGAAACCGTCAGGTATTGGGCGCGCAAGATCACACGGCCCGAAAGCGCCACACCGGAAGCCATTGCAGAGGAGTTGCGCGAGTATGGCGCTTGGGATGCCGAGGAACTAGCGGACGATGCCGCCAACTGGCGGCGTGTCATTTGGCTTGCCGCTTGCGGCGCAGGCGAAGACCCGACCCAACTCTTTTTTCCGGATGGGTCGGAAATTGAGTGGATGGACGGAGGAGAAGCCTAACGTCATAACCATCCCACCCATGCGCACCATCCACAACCGCACGCAAACCGCACGCACCTATACCCGCGATTACGACGAGGATACGGGGCGATACCATTATCGCCACCACAGAGGCGAGGAAAACGAGCCGATCGGAGCGTTTGCCCTAACGCTGCAACCGGGAGAAAAACAGGCCGTGGACTCATGGCGCGAGACCTACCACGGTTGCGCCATGAGAACGGGGCGGTTTTCGTGCCAATACCGGCTCAGCCGCTGATCCTAGTTTCCCCCCATCCCCTAGCCTAACCGCTAGGGGCTTTTTAGCGGCCGGTTGTCTGCCTTCTCCGCTCCCATGCCGGCGAGCGGAGAACATCAGCCAATGAGCACACACGCACACACGCTACGCGACGCAGTCCGACTAGTGGACTCGCTCGCATCTGAGGAGGGATGGGACCTGGTGGACGCATCCGAACACGTATCCGCGTCGATACGCGACGCAGGCGACTATACACTTGCCAGGTCCGTCATAGAGCACATGCGCGAGCGGCACGCCGAGGCAACGAGGGGCCAGCTACTCGCCTAGGTGCACCATCCGCCCTCCCTAGGCCCGCCGTCGGGCCTGCATCCGCCTGCCATTGCGCCGCCGTGGCAGGCTTTGCCATGCCTAGACCCTCCCACGGTCTCGGATGCCTCGCCACGCACCCCTAGAGCCTACCTAGGAGCGCACGCGCTCGCACGCGCTCGCACCCGACCACATCCGCAGTTGACACCGCCCCGCCACCTGGACACTGAGACTGAGACTCAAATCTCAATAAGGCCGGGACGCGAGCGGAGAAAGTCGCGCCCCCGTCGCCCCCACGTCGCGCGTGGCCAGCGACTACCCAGCGTCACCGGCCTAGATCGATCGCCCAAAGCAGGCGCCCCCTCTGTGACGGAATTTGCACCCCCTCTCTGTGTGGGAATAACGGAGCAAAAAAGCGGGCACCCTCCCTGTGGGGGAATTTGAACCAGGATGGTTCACCGCCACCCCCTCTGTAGCGGAATTGCTACTCCCCCTGTAGCGGGATTTGCACAGAAAAAGGCCCGTCCACCGATAAACAGCGGACGGGCCTCACAAACGGTTGTTGAAACGAGTTCGGATGTGGCTCCAGTGGCCTACTGGAAACGCCTTTGTGGCAGGTCTTGCCCTCAGTGTCCAGCCTTATCCGCCCGAGCCTGAGCAGCAGCGTCGGAGTAGCCGGTGGGGTAGCGGGTAATCAGCTTTACCCGATTCATCTCCGCCACCTCTTCAATCGTCATGCCAGGCTTGGCGACGTTCAGGATCGCCTGAAGCATGAACAGCGCATCCCCCACCTCCTCCACGACGTTATCCACGTCCAGAGGCTTGCCATAAATGACGTGCTTTTTGATCGCATCGGCTAACTCCCCAGCCTCGCCAGTGATGCCGACGGCCATGTGCAGCAAGTGCGCCTTTTCAGGCGTGAGGTCTGCAATGATCGCGGATCCCGGCTTGGAGCGGGATGCGACGAAACTAGCGTAATCGGGTGTCATGTTCGGTGTTTGGTGTTCACCCCTACCCAACCCCACCGTGAGGCCGGATGCAAGGCGGAAAATGGCAAATTCGGGTCAAATGGCGGTCTTGGCATCGGGTCGCTTCGGCGGGATCTCCCCTAGCGGCGTGAAATACTGCTTAATCCTCCGCATCAGTGCCGCAATGTCCTTCGCGTCAACGCGGCTGATGCCGTCGTATTTCTTCGTCAGTTCGGTCGTGCTGTATTGCGTCGTGATGATCGTCGGCAGGCACCTATCTGTACGCTCCGTGATGATCGAGTAAATGGCTCTAAAGCTCTTCTCGTCCGTTGCTTCCTTGCCAAGATCATCCAAGCAGACCATTGACCAGCCTTTCCACCGCTCAAGCTCCTGCTGCTGCAACGTCGGGTTCATTGCGTCGATGAAGTTGCGGAAGTCGTTGCACGGGATGACGACTGGCGAATCCAGCTTACCGGAAGCGACGGCATCCAGCAGAATTTTAAACGCCACTCGGGTTTTCCCCAGCCCGGACCCGCCAATCAGGTAAAGCCCTCGGCAGTCCGCCGTCCGAGTCTGCCTCAGGGCCGTAGCCAGCCATTCCGTCGCCCCGTCCAGCATCTCAGGCATGCGGAGGCGGTCGCGAACCGTGTTTGTGTAGCGCCTGGCGTGCTCGTGCCTAAGAAGGAAGGATTCCAGCCTCTGTTGCCGCTTCGGCCCGTCCATGCGCACGCAATGGGCCTCAAAACAGCGGTCGCAGGTCGTATCTTGGGGAATGCCGAACCAGTGAACCTGGCCGCACTCCTTCCCGCATTGGGTGCAGGGTCCGGTTGAGACGCTGCGCCCGCGTAGCCAGCCGAACGGGTCGTTTTTGTCCGGTGGCAGGTTTAGGGCCTCGGGGGGCGTTTGGAATACTTCGGGGGCGGCGATAGCCCCGCGCATGTCTGTGGTTTCGTTGGTCATGGGTGGTGGTTGATGATCGCTAGCGCATCGCGGATGCCTTGGGTTATCGTCGAATCGTTAAGCTGTATCCGAGCAATGACGCCGGAAGCATCGTGCAAACCATGGGATCTTTCCCAAACTATCAGCTCAACCTTCCCGCGATAGGCGGCAAGATGCACAAGATGACTTTTCGACAATTGATCCAGACTCGCTAGCAATTCGTTTTGTGTTTCCATGGTCAGTGTGTCGCCTCGCTGTCGTCGTAGGTGGTGCGGTCAACGCATTTGCGCCTCCACCCCTCGGGATCGTCTAAGAATCGCTCCCCATTCAGCCAAGTAGCCGGGAGCGGGTTGAACTTCTGGTCGTCAGCCCGCCAAAGGTCAAAACAGCGGCGGTATTCGGCAACGGCGGTGTTGATCGTCTCTGGGGAATGGGTGGAACATGCCTTTGCGTAGGCTTTGCGGGCGTTTCCCTTCGCGTCCTTACGAACGGTCGGGTAACTGTCCCAAAACGCCTCAAATGCGGCTTCTAGGGGGTTCGGGCGCTTGGCTGGGGCGGCGGTCGGGGCTTCAAGCGCAAGCTCCACCTCTACCACGCCCCCCTCTGCACTCCCCCTAACCAAAGATTGATCCTTATCCTGATATTGATCCTTATTCTGATCCTTATCCTGGAGGGTTGGGCAACCCTTGGCTAAGGGTTGGCTAAGGGTTGGGCAAGGGTTGGCCAAGGCTTCACTAACCCTTACTCCGGTATCGGCTTGCTCGCGATACACTAAGCCGTTTGCAACCAAACACTTGAGCACTCCCTTGTGAACATTCGAGGTGTCATTTCTGAGCAGTGCATCGCCATACTGAATCGGCATGAATCGAGTTAGGAGCAGTTTCCCGTTCGGTAGCCGAACAATTCGCCCCCCGCTCCGATCGATGAAAGATTGCGCATCTACGCGAATCTCCAACATGCGGGTGAGGTAGGTCCAGTTCGGCGACCAAACCCCGCAGGCGTCGCACTTGTCGCACATGTAAAGGAAAAGCATCTTCTCGTCTTTGCTGAGCGAGAAAAACCACTCGTCCTCCCACTTCATTGTTTCAGTCATCCTACGCATTGGAAATTTCCCCCTCTTGAATTTTCAGCTTGATCACCTTTGTGACGTAAATGCCCATGTGTTCTTCGTTTCGTGCGCGAACAAGTGCGCGAGAAATAATCGGGAACACAACCGTTGGGCCGTATCGCTTAACATAGTTCACCATGCAGTTTAGCGTCCGCTCGGAAACGTAGCTGAATGAGGCCGCGTCCTGGATGAACTCCAAAACCGAGGCACGCATCGAAATGATGGACTTCTTGATCTCCTCAATCTGCTTGGCGTTGAATTCGCTTTCGCGTCGTTGCTGCTCAATCGCCATGCGCTCGTCATCGTCCTGAACGATCTGACTGAGCGGCTTGTTTGCCTTACCGCGATTGCAGTCAAAGCAGGCGGTTACCAAGTTTCCCGGTTCATCGGTGCCGCCCTTCGACACCGGGAACACATGATCCACTTCCAGCATAACGGATTCTGAGGTTTTCCCGCAGTAACGGCACTTGAAGCCGTCGCGCTTGAACACCTCAAACCGGACCCGCTTTGACAGCGGTTTGCGATTCTCTTTCATATCCAATTCTCCAAACAAAATCCGCCACCCGTGCGAGGTAGCACCCTGCGCTTACACATAAGGCAGGCTCCCACGGATGGCGGAAAGATGTTGTCTGAGTTTTTCATCGGGTGCTACGCCGATAGCGGAATCTCCGCTGACAAAGGTTCTAGCCTAGCGACTGATCCTGCTCAAGACTGCAAGGACTGTGTGGGGGTTTTCCCGAGGTGTCCGTAACGCGCAATCAACAGCGCATCGCAGTTCTTAAGCGTCACCTTAACACCTGGAAACAACCGGGCCGCGTGCTCCTTTAGCGCCCGCTTCCGGTCCGCTCCCTTGGTGCCCTTTACGCCTGGAATGCCCGCCTGCCAGATCTGAGGCCGGATCAACTCGCAGGCGATGCCAGAACCGGCGCAGAAACCGCGAAACCAGCCGGCGTTGAGGCCTAGTTTGATCATGGCGCTACCGTTGACGCCGGCAAATAGCGGAATCTCTTCCAGCCATGCCGTCAGTTGCCAGCTTTCGGCGCGGCATCGGGTCTGAATGTCAGCCAGAACCGCCCCGGCTTCCGCAAACCCGTCAAACCCGTGAATCTCCACAGATTCGCCGAGCACTACAATTGCCCCGTTTGCGCCGGGATCGATGCCGATTGTTACGTTGGTGGTCATTTGGCTAGGTTGTTCAGCGTTATGCGTCCGAGAACGGTGATTTCATAGGTGCGCTTGCAAACGCGGCCCTTGCTGGTCCGCATCAGGCCCAGCGACTCAAGCGCAAAGAATCGCTGTCCTAGCTTCGTTCGCTCAATGCTCTCGATGCCGCCTAGACGCTTCATGTCTGCGTAAACGAACTTGCCTGAGCCTTTGGATAGAACCTCGGCAATTTGCAGAGCTTGCAACTGCAAACGAGTCGGCACGATATGCGGGCGCGTCGCTCGCACTTTGATCCCGCGTTTAGCCAGCCATTCCTTGCCTTTTTTAGCGGCAAACAATGCCAGTCCATACTTCCGCGAGGCGTTGATATAGCCGTGACTGCGGAGTCTGGTTATGCGCCGGATGATTTGATGGTGAGTCCAGTTCGGCAGATTGCCCTGAATGTCAGCCATGCGGCAAAAGAAGCCCTGGTTTTTCTCCATGACCTTTCCTGCAGTTATGAGGAGCGTTTGAAGCTCAAGCGTAACGTGCTCCTTACGCTCAAGCGGATCGGGCCACTTGTTGTTATTGGCCGGGCGGATGCGATTGCGCTCGGTCTTTTCGCGCTCTTCGGTCTTGGGGAAAACTACCCCAAGTCGCTGCAACTGGTCTGGTGTGAATGGTGCGTTCACTTGGTGTTCTCCTTCTTCTTGAGCCTATCCGCAAGACGCGGATTCACAATGACATACTCCCCCTTGGCGACCCTGCGAATCGAACCGGCATTCATCTGCCGCTGAACCTCGCCATGAGCGAAGTCCATCGGGAGCGAGCGCACGTTTAGAATCTGGCCTTTCTTCATTCCTCGAATCATGCGGCGTAGATACTCAGACCGGTTGCACCCCATCGTCTCGCGGTCAACCTCCATCCGCTCAACGTGCGGGACTGCTAGCTGACATTTGGTGTGGTCAACTACCTCGTATAGACCCTTGCCGAGTCGCTTGATGCCGCCTGCTTTCAGGATGCGGTTGATTTCAAACGGAGCGTAGCTAGGCGGGACGCTGAACGTGTCAAACTTGCCGCCGATTGGAGTGTCCAGAATGATACTGCGGACGATCTTGTAAGGCGTCCAGTCGCTCGGGTAGCGCGAGACAAGCTCCATGCGGTAGTTGTCGGGGCGAACCGGGCGCTTGACGGGTGGTGCCTTGGGCTTGGCTTCTGGCACGGTGCAGCCGTTGCGGATGAGTGCCGCTCGAATTTCGGCGGCGGATTGGAAAAGGGTGTTCATTGGTGTTCGTTGGTGTGTCTCAACTGCGTGCCTCAATCAGCCAAAGCAAATCCTTGACGGTCTCAATCGGCCTCAGATCCGCCCCAATTCCCGCCTTCAGCTTCTTCCGCCCCCAATCGTTCTCGTAAACGTGCCACGCGAGCGAGGCGACCGTGTCCCCGATTCTGCGGCTGACTTGCTCGACGGCGAACTCCTGGAGGTAGGCCGTGGCGGTAAACGCGGCAGATTCGGGGTTGGAGCCGAAGGCTTTGGCAATAGAGCGGTCAACTTCGGCCTGTTCGTCAAACAGGGTCTTGAGGCGTGCTAGGAGTTGGAGTTTTTCAGGGGTGGTCATGGTTTCTTGTCCAGTTCTTCAATCGCCCGCTTGAGGTAAATTGCCTGGTCCAGCGTCTCCTCGTAAGCGTGCTGCAACCAGTCGCGCAACGGCAGCGGGTTGGCTTCGACGGTGGTGCCGTATTTGGTGATGCCGCGTTGCTGACGGGCCGCGATGTCGGCGCAGACGCGGGTTTCGGTGCCGGTGGGGCGTGAGGGCAGCGAGGGTGGCGCATTCGGCGGCAATCCTTTCAGCAGTCCAGACTTCGGACAGTTGCCAAAAAATCCCCACAGAAGGCACGCACAGCCGGAGATCCATGCGACGGCAAAAGCAATGGCTAGCTCGGTGTCGCTCACGGCGGTCCTTTCCCTTGGTTGGTGTATGTCAGGAATCCGAAAACGTATTGCCACCACGGCACCTTGACCGGCTTTGGCTCCCAGTATTTGCCGTCGGGACCGCATTTGTCGTCGGCTGGATGGTAGGGGTTTCGCTCTTCCCGTGCGTCCAACGGGTTCGGCTCTTTTCCGCCAGTTACCAAGTCGAACGTAGGCGCGACTCGGTTACACCAGTGCATTGAGCCGCTGACATAGTGCCGGCAGTCGCGGCAGAATTTGGGTTGGGTGGTCATGTGGAAGCGGTTACTCCGAGTTTGACGCCTTCGCGCAGCCACGCATTCCAGCCGGTGAATCGCTGGCCGGGGTGCTGACGAATGGCGTAGCATTCCTTGTCGGTGAGATGGACGCCTAGCTCGCGGAGCATGTAGGCGCGGAGTCGGTCGTTGGGTGTCATGGTATGAAAGTCGGGGCGTGGATGGAGGTGAGGCAAAGAGTGCTGTTGAGGTTGTCCCACGAGTCCAGCGTGGCCTGGTCGCCTGCGCGGGAAAAGCCGATGAAACACCAGTATGGCCAGCGCGAGTAAGTGCCGTCTGGCCAGTGAACAGTGAGCAGAAAAGTGTGCGGCTGTCTCATTTGTCCCTCCGTTCGAGTTGGGCGAGTTGGCGGTTCATAACGATGCTAATGGTGGCGGTTGCGATTGCGGATTCTCGGAGTGTGGATGTCCCCTCGGTCTGCCTGCGGTGGCGGATCGTTGTGATTCTGATGCACTCCTTGTGCGTCAGCGGGCAGCGGAGCCAGCGGAAGAACGGGTGTGCTGGAATGTCTTGGGATTGATCGAGTCTCATGCCTTGCCCTCCAATTCGTCGGCGCAGTCGCGCAGTGTTATAGCCTCAAGCGGGTGCTCTCTGATCTCCTCTTCCACCCGCCACTTGCCCACCAGCCACGCCTTGCGGGCCAGCTCGTTGGCGAGGGTGTCGGCGAGGATGCGGGCGGCGGTTGCGTCTCGCGATTCTGCCGTGAGTTGGGCCTCGTCTAGTGCTTTCAACTCATGCGGCATATAGCCTCCATAACTGATGTAGCAAAACGCAGAGGATACCAACTCGGCGCTGTGCACGGGGCGCGGGGGTGTGAATTGCTCGCTCACGGCTGCACCTCCAGTCCGAGCAGGCGGGCGCGGAAAGCGCGAAATGCCACGGCGGCGTTACTGTTGGCGAACCGATCGCCGCAGTCGTCTGGGTAGCGATTGGCCTCGTCATCAAAAACGCGGGCCTCCTTCTCCAGCTCCTCCGCAACGGCCTGGATGTGGTCGCGCAGGATGCGCGAGCGAGAGTCCAAGAACATGTATCGCGTGTCGGATTGGTATGCGTCCCACTGTTCCTGTGTTCGCAGGCTGGTTTCTGCCAGCGCGGCCTGCACGGCGAGCGGCGTCGGGGGCGGGAGTTTGTTTTCGTTCATGGTGTATTCAGGTTGTCGATACGGGTTAGACTAGTGGGATTTTAGTGACTTCGATGTCGTTGCGGGTGATTCTAGCTTCGCAGCAAGCGCCGGGACGGTTGACGGGGCCTGTGCCGTGCTCTGCCTTGAGGATCCGCACAGCTTCGCGAAGGGCTCGGGCCTTGCTGGTGGAGACGCAGACCGATTCCAAGCCCATCGGCCATTGCATGGAGGCGAGGTATAGCGTTTTCACAGTTTCGTCAGGTCAACGGGCTGGCTCAGGTCGCGCAGCATGGCGGCGCGGGCACGGATGCGGTTGCGGACGTAGCTGTCTGCCGCGTGCGCAATGCGTCGTAATGCTTCATCTTCGTGGAGTGCCAGCTTGATCCGCACGGCGTTCAGCTCGGTTTCGAGGGCCTCGTATTCTCGCAGGTCTGCGACAAGGTGAGTGGCCGGGAAAGAGCTGGCTTGTGCTGCTACTACGTCCGTCCTCGGCGTGGCGCTCACGGCTGACCTCCTTGCTTACTCTCGTCATAGGTCAGCAGTGCGACCACGAGAAACCAAATCCAGCCCTCGTATCCGTAGCAGGCGATAGCTGCGGCGCACAGGATGCACACGATCGGAATGGTGTTGCGCGGCAGTTTCACTTTGCACCTCCGATCCGCTGGCCGTTGCGGCGGAATTGGCGAAAATACATGCGATGATACATGCGGTAAATCTCGTTCCACCAGTGGTTAGCGCGTCGTTGCTGTTTGGAGCTTAGATGGCGTGTAACGGTGTAATCGTCGTCGATCATTTGGTAGTTGGTGAATCGTGCGTAACGCCGCTCGCATGCTCGAATCCTCGCAATCTCCGTGCTCACTTGGCACCGCCCTTCTCCGCCAGGAATGCGGCGGCGGCGGTGAGCAGCTCGTTGGCACCGGGTAGCAATACGCTCAGAGCACTATTACTCCCGTTGTCGATTGTAGCCGCCAGCATGGCCAGCTCCCACGCCGTCACCTGCGGGCGGGCGGGCGCCTGCTCTAGTCGTTCCAGTCGAGCCAGCACTCCCTTGACGTGCGCATCGAACTCGTCGCGGAGCGTGCCCTCTGCGGGCTCACGCTTGGCCAGCATTTCCGCCGTAGCTTCTGCGAGCTTGGCGTTCGTTTCCGTGACCGTCTTCGGCGGGCTCCCGTATTCGCCACGTCCCGGCTGGGCGCTTGCGGGCTGCTCATCCTCCGGGCGAAACTCCGCCGTGCGCACGCCGTCCGGTGCCAGCATCGCACGTCGCTTGGCGTCGTCCCAATGCGGCTGCGGGCTCGTCACCGGGGCGCGGTAGCGGCATCGCGGGTCTAGCCTTAGACCGGGGTCATAGCTTTCGGACATCCGCCAACCGCTGTTGAGGTGCTCCCACTCCAACCCCGGCACGCGCACGTCGCCCGGCTGCAACAGGTAGTATTTCCCGCCCTCGGTCGGGTCGTCGGCGGGCGGCTGCTTGGCCTTGGCGGCCTCCACGTTGTGCCACCGCCCCAGCTCGGCAACCAGCCATCGGGCCGTGTTGACGGTCGGCAGGTTGGTCGGGACGTGCGGGCCGCAGAGTGCAGTCTTGATCTCTGCCAGCTCGCCAGCCAGCCGGTCGCGGTCGGCAATCGTGGCTTCATGCATGACAGACAGGAGTTTTTCGACCTTCCGCGACTCGTCCCGCTCCTTGATCAATCGCTCTCCGCTTGCCGTCAGCTCGCGGACTGTGTTTTGCAGCCGGTCGCGGTAGAGACGCGCATCGTCGCGCTGCTTGACAACGCCATCGTAGGCTAACGGCGTAATCATGGAGCCGGTCGTTTCGCGGAGTTCGTTCCGCTCCTGCGTCACGGTCGCAAGCTGCTGACGCACCGAATCCCGCTCAAAAGCCAAAAGCTCCACGCGCTCAACGGTGCCCAATGGCGCCTCATCGCCATCGTCATTTTGGGCAACGTCCTCGATCTTGTGCGTGTCGAGAAGCTTCGCGATTTCGGCGAGCTTCTGCGCAAACTCCTGCGCCCGCTTCGCCTCGGCGCTGACGTGGCGGCGCTCAAGCTCCAAGTCGTTCCGCAGGTGCAGGATCTCGGTGTGTAGTCGGCGCGGCCAGTGTTCGCGTTCGTAGGTGGCCGCAATTTTCATCGCGGACGCTACATCGTTATGCCTCTGCGGCAGTTCCGGCTTCTTCGTTTCTTTGGTGGTCATGGTATTATCCCTCTGGAAATTGAACGATCTCGCGGACGATGTCGGCGCATTGAGCTAGTATCTTTGCTCGGGCGTCGGCGTCGGCGGCGGCGGCGGCGTCAGCGGCTGCGTCGGCGGCGGCGGCGGCTGCGTCATAG
>Ga0228702_1001815_pt1 | contig 12933 bp, 10 predicted proteins | sample McNCre217_Aug_MG_2_FD_178018 | JGI IMG/M metagenome (GOLD analysis project Ga0228702, IMG submission 178018) | Freshwater microbial communities from McNutts Creek, Athens, Georgia, United States - 20-17_Aug_MG | ecosystem: Environmental > Aquatic > Freshwater > Creek | place: USA: Georgia... | reverse complement strand
GCAAGGCAAAGCGGGCAACATCGGCCATTACCTTGCCGTTGTCCGGGGTGGTCACTTCCAACACGGTAACCTCCGGGGCCTCGGCAGCCAGTGCCGCCAGAACCGGTTCGCGGTCTACACCGATGACGATTGCGGCGCGCAGCTTGTGCGCAAAACGCTTCACTAGCGGAGCCACATCGACGCCCTTGAGCAGCCCGCCAACCACCCAGACGACCTTGTCGAATGAGGCTAGCGATGCCGCGGTGGCGTGTGGGTTGGTGGCCTTGGAGTCGTCGTACCACTTGATGCCGTCTTGATCGGCAACGAGCTCAATTCGGTGGTGATCAAGCTTGAAGTTTCGAATGGCAACGCGGATGCGCTGGCGGTCGACATCGGCGGCGCGCGCCAGGGCGGTTGCGGCGGCAACATTGGCCAGCAGGTGCGGGGTGATCACGCCAATCTCGGCGATGTCCTTGAAGTCGCAAACCGGCATCGCCTCATCGTAAGACTCAACATAGGCTCGGTCGACCAGAATGTCTTCCACGTACCCGATCTCGGAGCGACCGGGACTGCCCAGAGTGAAGCCAACACCGATGCAACCTTCAACCACATCGGCGTCTTCGGCCAGCTTGATGGTCGCCTTGTCGCCATCGTTGTATACGACAGCCAACTGAGTGTTGTGGTAAACCTTGCCCTTGGTCTTGGCGTACTTCTGGTAGCCGCCGTGCCAGTCGAGGTGGTCGTAATCAATGTTCAAAACCACACTAGCCAGCGGCGAAATCTCGCCGAGGTAGTGCAGCTGGAAGCTTGAAAGCTCGACAACGAAGTAATCGAATCCCTGTGGGTCGCGGATGGCGTCGAGAATCGGGACACCGATGTTGCCAACCGCAATCGCGCGGTGGCCGCCCTCAATCAGCATCGCCTCAACCAGTTGAGTGGTTGTGGTCTTGCCGTTTGTGCCGGTGATGGTGAGCCACTGGGCAACCTTGTCGGTCTTGTCGCGCAGACGCCAGGCCAGGTCGATGTCGACCCAAACCGCGATGTTGTTCTCGATAGCCCACTTGATGATCGGCGCATCTGGGCGCACACCAGGCGAGGTCACAATGACTTGCGGGTCAAGCGCAATCAGTTCGGCAGGGACACCATCGTTCTCGGCGGCTGCTTCGCCTACAAGGTAGTCAACGCCAATCACATCGAGGATGTCGAGCAGGTCCTTCTCGGCCTTCTCGGCAACCACAAGCTGCTTGGCACCGAGCTCGGCAAGGGTGTCAGCAACCGAAAATCCAGATACGCCAAGACCAATCACTCCGACTCGCAGTTCGCGCCAGTCGGAGTGCCATGAGGTTAGAAGCTCAAGATTGGTCATCTGTTATCGGTTCAGCCACTCCAGGTAGAAGATTCCAACGCCGAGGGCAACGCAAAGTCCCTGAATGATCCAGAAACGAACCACGATGGTGACCTCGGCCCAACCCTTTAGTTCAAAGTGATGGTGCAGTGGGCTCATCAAGAAGATGCGCTTGCCCTTGGTGATCTTGAAGTATAGGCGCTGGATGATTACAGAGCCGGTGACGATGACGAATAGGCCACCGATTAGAACAAGCAAAAGTTCCGCGCGGGTAAGGATTGCCATCGCTGCGAGCGCTCCACCGAGACCGAGCGAACCGGTGTCGCCCATGAAGATCTGCGCTGGCGAAGTGTTGTACCAGAGGAAGCCGATGAGCGCACCAACGATGGCTGCGCCCACAACCGCGAGGTCAAGCGGATCGCGGGTGTAGTAGCAGTTGGTGGTGTCGAGACCCTTGAAACCGCCACAAGCCTGGTTGAACTTCCAGAATGCAATTACCGCGTAAGAGCCAATCGCCATGATCGATGCACCAGTTGCTAGGCCATCCAAACCATCGGCGATGTTCACACCATTTGAGGTTGCGGTTACCAAAACGATGATCCAGATTACGAACAGGGTGACACCGATTGCGCGGGCGGTTGCAGTGGCATCCACCACGAAGTTGGTGCGATAGATGTCGCGAACAATCGAAATGTGGGTGGTTGCTGGAGTCTCGCCATCCGCGTTCGGGAACTGAAGCGAAAGCAGCGCGAATACGCCGGCGACGATGGTCTGACCGGCAATCTTCTGCCAGCCGCCAAGACCGAGGTTGCGCTTCTTGTGAGTCTTCAGGAAGTCATCGATGAAGCCAACCAGACCGAGGCCGAACATCATGAACAAAACGAGGAGCGCACTGACGGTCGGAGTCTCGCCAACGATGAACTTGCCGGCAAAGTAACCGAGGATCGAACCGATTATTATGACGATTCCACCCATGGTTGGGGTACCGTGCTTCACGTGGTGACTCTGTGGCCCATCGACGCGGATGAACTGACCCCACTGCCAACGCTTGAAGAGGTAGATGAATACCGGGGTGAGCAGGAGATTGAATACGAGGGCGACGGCACCTGCGATTAGTAGCGCTCTCATGCCTTTGCCTCCGCCAGTTGATCTCCAAGGTGGCGCAGATTGGCGCTCTTGGAAGATTTGATCAAAACGATATCTCCGCTTCTAAGCATTCCACGGACCACGTCGAAAGCGCCGTCAAGACTCTCGAGGAATTGCGCCTCGCCATCGTATGATCCCTCAAGCGAAGCACCCATGTAAACCAAACGCGCGCCTTCGCCGATGGCAATGGTCAAACCCAAGTTGAGGCGAACGCAAAGGCGACCGATGGCGTCGTGCTCCTGACGAGAAAACTCTCCCAGTTCAGCCATTTCGCCGATTATTGCCACTGTGCGGCGACCGGTCTGGCGGCCAAGCTGTGCGAGCGTCTGAAGCGCGGCCTTGGTGCTGTCCGGGCTCGCGTTGTAAGCGTCGTTGATGTAGCTGATTCCATCGGCACCCTCGGTGAGCTGCATGCGCCAGCGTTCGGCCAGCGGCAGGGCTTCGAGAGCGGCGATGATGTCTGCTCGTGGCACGCCAAGGTGATCCGCGACTGCAATGGATGCGAGCGCATTCATGACGTGGTGTTCGCCCAGGATGCGCAGGGTTACGCGCTGAACCGAGTCGTCCGGCCAGTGCAGGTCGAAGCTGGTGCCGGCCATCGATAGCTCGTAGCCGTCGGCCCAATAATTGGCGTTCGAAGTGGTACCAAACCAGAGCTTCGAACCGTTGAAGTTTTCGGCCATCGCACGTACGTAACCGTCGTCGAAGTTGAAGATGGCGACACCGGGTGGCGATACGTGCGGAAGCAGTTCGGCCTTGATGCGGGCGGTGGTTTCGATGCCACCAAACTCACCGGCATGAGCCAAGCCAACCTTGAGCTCGACAGCAACGTCCGGCTTTGTGATGTTCGCGAGGTAGTCGATGCTTCCGAGCCCACCGGCGCCCAGTTCGGCAACCAGGAACTTGGTGCTGCGGGAAATCTTCAGAACCGAGATCGGGGCGCCAACCTCGTTGTTGTAAGACTCGATCGGCGCGATGGTTTCGCCGGCGGTGCTCAGGATGGCCCGGACCATGTTCTTGGTGGTGGTCTTGCCGTTTGATCCGGTAATGCCAATAACCTTTAGGCCGGTTTCGGCTCGAACCAAAGCGAGCACCTCGGTGGCAAGCTTTCCAAGTGCCAAAACCGCGTCGGAGACCAAAATCTGTGGCAAGTCGACGCTGGTAACTTCGCGTTCGACGATGGCGGCGACAGCACCGGCGTCTTTCGCCTGCTGCAAGAAGTTGTGACCATCGGTGACCTCGCCCGGTTTTGCGACGAAGAGCGAGCCCTTGCCGACAAGACGCGAGTCGGTCTCAACCGATCCGGTAACGGTGACTGCGTTCAGGTCGTCGGTGGCGTTGAGAAGTTTTCCGCCCGCAAATGCTGCAACCTGGGCGAGGCTTAGTTCAATCATGCCCAGCCAGCCTCTTTCAGGGCTGCGCGGGCCTCGGCACGAGCCGAGTATGGAGTTCGCTTGCCTTGAATATCGCGGTAATCCTGGTGTCCAGGCCCAGCCCACAAAATTGCGTCGCCTTCCTGAGCGATCGAGACTGCCTTGCGGATCGCCTGCTCCGGAGGGCTCACCTCGTAGAGTGGCTGGTCCGGACGAGCGTCGCGAGCGGCCGCCACAAGGGTGGCACGAATCGAGGCAGGGTCTTCGAAGCGTGGGTGGTGGTCGGTGATGACGACGATGTCGGCATTCTCAGCCGAGATTCGGGCCATGTCCGGACGCTTCGATGCATCGCGGTCACCATCGGCGCCGAACACCATGATGAGCTTGCCCTTGGTGACGCTGCGCAGACTCTGAAGAGTGTGCAGGAATGCATCTGGGCTGTGACCGAAGTCAACGTAAACGCTTGGTCCGGTGGCTCCCGAAACCAGTTCGGTACGACCCGGCAGGAATGCATCGATTCCGTCGCGAACGCGCTCGGCGACAAGGCGCCAGTCGAAGCCGGCCTCAATGGCCATAACGATTGCGAGACCGCCGTTTGCAGCCATGTGAGTTCCGATTAGCGGGACGCTGCTTTCGATGCGCACACCGTTTGGACCGGTCAGCACAAAGCCGGTGTGAGTGGTTGCCTGCTCGGTAACGTCGACCATCCAGTCGGCAGGCTTCGCAGGATCCGAAGAAATTGTCACAACCGGAATCTGGCTGGCGGCGACAAAGTCTTCACCGAATCGGGAGTCGAGCGAAACCACACCGCGGGTAGCGCGTTCCGGAGTGAAAAGCGCGGCCTTGGCCTTGAGGTAGGTCTCAAAGTTTGGGTAGTCATCGAAGTGGTCGTGGCTCAGGTTGGTGAAACCGACAACATCGAAGTGAATGCCGTCCACGCGAAGCTGGCTCAGCGCCTGTGCCGAAACCTCGATGGCCACACTGCTAACGCCGCGCTCGCGCATACGAGCAATCAGCGCCTGCATCTCGGTTGATTCCGGGGTGGTTAGGCGACTCACGATGACCTCGCCGGCGATGTGACGCTCGGCGGTCGAAGTGAGGCCAGTGACCTCGCCAAGCTGGCGCAGCAGTCCCTCGAGCAGGTATGAGGTTGAAGTCTTGCCGTTGGTTCCGGTGGTACCGAAGATGCGAGGCAGATTGCCGGCTACGTTTCCGTATACGAAAGCTGCAAGCTCACCGAGTCGGGTTCGCGGCTTTTCGAGGATGAGGATCGGCAGCGCGAAGCTTGGGTCTGCCTCGAGAATCTGAGCCTTGCCGGCCGCATCGGTGACCACTGCGACGGCACCCGCAGCCACGGCCTTTGCGATAAACGCGGCACCGTGTGTCTTCAAACCTGGCATTGCGACGAAGAGGTCACCGCGACGCAGATCGTTGGTGTTCATGCTGATGCCGGTGAGGGAAACGTTTGCCTGCGAACCAAGCTCAAGGCCAAAGCGCTTGGCGAAATCTGCTACCGAAACCGGGGCGACGGAGTCGGGCCTAAGGATCGGCGGAATCGACTCTTTCATCTTCTTCTCTTCAGTCATAGTGTTTACCACTTGGCTGGAATATTAGGCGATTTTGTGGTGCTTGGTGGGACGCGGTAGGTGCGCAACACCTGCTGCAGAATGTCCTTGAACGGCGGGGTGGCACCAATCGAGTTGCTAACGGTTCGAGGCTTGTAAATGGTTACCGCGAGAACGTACTGAGGGTCTTCCGCCGGAGCCATACCAATGAACGAAATAGCGTGCAGCGAGACATAGCCAATGCCGTTGTCCTTGGCGATCTGTGCGGTACCAGACTTACCACCGATGCGGTAGCCAGGGATGGCCGCGGTGCTACCAACACCACCCTTCTGGGTGACGTCGTTCTCGAGCATCGAAATGACCTGACGGGCGGTCGATGGCTTCAAAACTCGAACCGGCTTGATCTTGTTCTCCGCAGGGGTTACCTTGCCGGTTGCACTCTTGCAGTTGAGCAGCAGCTCAGGTGAAAGGCGCACACCCATGTTTGCAATGGTCTGGTACAAGAAGGCGGTCTGAATCGGAGTCACGGTCATCGCCTGACCGAACATGGTGGTGTAGACAGATACGCCATCGGTGGTCTGGTGGATGATGCCGCTACCTTCACCGGCAAAGTTAACCGCGGTGCGCTCGCCTAGGCCGAACTTCTGCCAGTAGTTGAAGCGTGTCTCGTAAGGAACGCGCTTACCGATCTGGATGATACCCGTGTTCGAAGATTCGATAAGAACACCCTGTAGGGTTAGGTGCTCGGTTGTGTGAACGTGGCTGTCACTGATGCGATATCCACCGGCTACGAAGGTGCTCTGCGGCGCAATCACCTGTGTTGTTGGAGTTGCAACACCCTGGTCGATGGCGGTCGCGGCAGTGACAGTCTTTAGGGTCGATCCAGGCTCGAAAGTGGCCTGGAAGATGCGCGATCGACGGTTCGCATCTGGGGTGGCGGTGAAGTTGTTTGGGTCCACGCTTGGGAACTCGGCGGCGGTGAGAATGCGGCCGGTCTTTGCCTCAACCACGACCGCACTACCCCAGTCGGCACGTTCCTTTTGAACGTAGTGGGCCATAACCTGCTGCGCGTAATACTGTAGGTCGCTATCGATGCTGAGCTTAAGGGTTCCACCGTTTTGTGGAGCCACAGCAATCTGACGGCTGGTAGGAATCTTGATGCCGTCTACGCCACGCTCGTAAGTTTCCTTACCGTCAACTCCGGCGAGACACTTGTCCTGAGCGAGCTCAAGGCCTTCGAGCGGGCGGCCATCGTTAGACATGAAACCAAGCAGGTTTCCCGCAAGCGCACCGTTCGGGTAAATGCGGTGAGGCACTGCCTCAAAGAACAACCAAGGGATATCCAGCGCGGTTAGCCTGCGGTACTGGCTGCCGTTGGCCTGCTTGAAAAGATTCGAGTAGTGCGATGTGCCGAGGAGCTTTGGGGCGAGCTCAGCTGGCTGCACTTTGAGAATGTCGGCGATTTCTACGGTCGCCTGCTGAACCGAAATGGTACTGGTGGCACCCGCGACGGTTCGGTCGAACGGGGCAACCATCGTTGGGTCCACATTCACGTCGTATGCGAGAACGGTGGTTGCAAGAACCTTGCCGTGAACGTCGACGATATCGCCGCGCATTGCCGGAATGGTCGTGGTTACAGCACGCTTTGCGAAAGACTCCGCGTTGATCTTAGGAGCTTCAACAATCTGGAACTGCACTAGACGTAGCCCGAAGATGACAGCAAGCACCATCACCACAGCCATCAAGCGGCGCAGGCGAATGTCGTCAACCGAAGTTGGTCGGTTCTTCATCTGCCCCTCCTTTGAATGCCGAGGCTTGTGTTCGAAGCTTGCGATGGGCTCTGAAACCCATCGGAGATCAAACCGCTATTTGATTAGTGCGATGCAGCGGCAGGAATGCCACTACCGGTTGAAACTACCTGGGTAGTTGAAGATTTTGCGCCACCGACATACCCGCTGTTAGCTGCCGTCCAGCCAGAGTTTGCACTCGCGGCTGGCTTGGTTGACGGAGTTACTGCGGTTGTACCGGTGGCGACACTTGTTGCGGCTACATTTGCGGTAGCCGAAGTCTTGTTTGCTGCATCCTGAGCCAACTTAAGCGAGTTTGCAGTGGTCTTGGTGGTTAGCAGCGAGTTTGGAACCAGGTTGCTCGAGATGCGGTCTGCGGTCGAGTTCACGGCGGCAAGAGCCTTACCGTAAACCTGCTGCGACGAGACGTCGAGGAACACTGGGTTTGCGTTGCTCTGCATGCCTAGGGCACGAGCAGCGTTAGCCAAGTTCTGGTCGCTCGAAAGCGACTGCACCTGAGCGCCGAGGATTTCGCTGTTTAGAGCGAGCTCCTTCTTCTCCGCCTTCAGGTGTGCGAGCTGGTAAACGCCCTCGCTGGTAGCAATGTTTAGAAGCAGGTTTCCAACGCCGATGCCCAGGAAGCCGAGGATGGCAATCGAGGTGATGAACAGACGCGGGTTGTTGCGGCGCATCGGGATCGACTTGTAACCCTCAATGATTGAGAAAGAAGGTGCACTCTGCTTCAGTGCTGGCATTGCGCTCATGCGGCGTTCCTAATTTTCTCGGCAGCGCGCAAACGAACTGATGCGGCACGTGGGTTTTCGAGGATTTCCGACTCCGAGGCCTGCTCGGCGCCCTTCACAACAAGCTTCAAAATCGGAGCGTGCTCTGGAAGTTCAATAGGAAGGTCGATAGGAGCAGAAGAAGTGCTTCCGGCGACGAGCGCCTGCTTTACGATTCTGTCTTCGAGCGAGTGGTAGGCAAGGACCAACAGGCGGCCACCGATGTTGAGTGCGTTGATGGCAGCAGGCATGGTGCGGGTTAGCACTTCGAGCTCACCGTTTACTTCAATGCGAAGCGCCTGGAATACGCGCTTTGCAGGGTGACCGTTGCTCTTGCCCGGGATGAACGGGATGACCTTTGCGATCAGCGCGGTTAGCGCTGCCGAGCTTGAGAACTGAGCGGTCGCGCGAGTGGTGACGATTGCCTTGGCAACCTGCTTGGCAAAGCGCTCCTCGCCGTATTCCTTGAAAATCTTGGCTAGATCCTGCTCGCTGTAGGTGTTTACAACCTCAGCGGCGGTGATGCCCTTGGTGGTGTCCATGCGCATGTCCAGCGGCGCATCGTACGAGTAAGCGAATCCTCGGTCTGCTTCGTCAAGCTGCATCGAGGAGACACCTAGGTCGAGCAGGATTGCGTCCACTCCATCGATGTCGAGGTCTTCTAGAACTTCTTCGATCTCTTCGTAGACTGCGTGCACGAGGTGGGTGCGGTCGGCGAAGCGAGCTAGGCGCTGGCCGGCAAGTGCAAGTGCGTTTGTGTCACGGTCGATGCCGATGAGGGTCAGCTGAGGGAAGCGCTCGAGGAACGCTTCGCTGTGGCCACCAAGACCCAGGGTGCCGTCGATCATTACGGCAGGCTTGCCATCGATGGCCTCGCCCAAAATCTCTAGGCAACGCTCGAGCATTACCGGTGCGTGTAGTTCGTCAATCGCCTTAGCCATGATTACCGGTGTCTAGAACAGACCCGGAATCACCTCCTCGGCAATCTCCGAGAACGAAGCGTCGCGTTCAGCCTGTGAATCGTTCCAAGCCGCCGCGTCCCAAATCTCTGCGCGGTTTCCCATACCGATGACGGCGAGGTCGCGGCCGAGGCCAGCGTAGTCGCGGAGCATCGATGGGATAGTCACACGACCCTGCTTGTCCGGAACCTCATCGGTTGCGCCCGAGAGCAGGCTGCGAAGGAAGTCACGAGCGCTCTTGCTCGAGATTGGGGCAAGGCGAATGCGCTCGTTGAGCTCTTCGAACTCACGTGCGCTGAATACGTAAAGGCATCGGTCCTGGCCGCGGGTGATTACCAAGCCGCCGGCGAATTCATCGCGGAATTTGGCTGGAAGGATGATGCGGCCTTTTTCGTCGAGGCGTGGGGTGTGAGTGCCTAGCAGCATCGTCATTTCCCCTTTCTATGCCTCGTCGACCTATACGCTCCACTTTACTCCCCTATGCACCACAAATGCACGAAACGCCGGCAATTTCACTATATATTTTTGATAACTTTCCCGTCATTACTGAGATATCGACGGTGGAGGAAAATGGAGCGAATTTGGCGTGCAATTGAACTAATTGTTCGAAAAATAGACCCGAAAGGCACAGAAAAGGCCCCCGGAATAATCCGGAGGCCTTTAGGCGAAATTTGTGGTTGAAAGTGGGGTTATTCGCCGTTCATTCGCTTGTCCCAGCGCTCTTCAAAAAACCCGCCCAGATCGAAGCGCTTTGCCTTTTTGGCTGCAGCTGGACCACCAGTTTTCGCTCCGCCGTTTTTTGCGCCCGAGGCGCCACCCTCGGCAACTGGCTTTGCGCTGCTTGCAAGAACCAAACCGCCGAGCATCATTGCGAAGCCAGCAACGCCGATGAACATGTAGTGAGTGATTGCGCCTACGAGGACGACCGAAATTCCGCCGACGGCAACCATCGAGCCAGCAACCATACGGGCCGCGTTGCGCTGAGTCTTGCGTACTGGGGTTTCCTCGGCGGCCTTCTTGAAGCGGTTCGCGAGGTCGGCGTCGTCGGCGTATAGCCCGCGCTCAAGTTCCTCAAGAACCTTGCGTTCGCGTTCAGAAAGCCCCATGATTTCCTCTTCTCAGTTCGAGTTTAAGCGCCTCATGCCCACTCAAACAAGCAGTTCTCGGTCTACGCTTATTCCATGAGCGAATCGGCAAACCTTCTCGAGTTGATCCAAGAGCACCTCGACGACTTCTGCGCTACGCAAAAGACCGATTTCGCGGCCATCTCGGAAGACCTCGCGCCGATTGTCGACTACAGCCAGGAGCTGATGACTGGCGGCAAGCGCTTCCGTGCCCTGTTCGCCTACTGGGCCTGGGCGAGCACCCTTCCGGTGGCTACGCTCAAGCAAACCCCTGACCAGCTCGCACAGTCGAGCGAGGCCATGATTGGCATCACCAGCGCCCTCGAAATGTTCCACGCCGCAGCGCTGGTTCACGACGACATTCTCGACCAGAGCGACACCCGCCGCGGCAACCCAGCGGTCCACAAGAAGTTTGAAAAACTGCACGGCGACAACTTCTATGCCGGTTCAAGCGAACGCTTCGGCATCGCCGGGGGCATCCTCGTGGGCGACCTTTTGCTGTCCTGGAGCAGCGAAATATTCGGTCGAGCCGTAGCTAACGCGCCAACCCAGGCCGTTCAGGATGCCTGCCGCGATGAGTTCGCCAAGATGCGCATCGAAGTCATGGCTGGCCAGTACCTCGACGTCCTCGAGGAAAACGCCGCACTCACCCGTCCGGTACACGAAGCGGTTGGCCGCGCGAACCGCGTGATGCTCTACAAGACCGCCAAGTATTCGATCGAGGCGCCAATGCTCATCGGTGCCGCCTTCGCCGGTGCGGAGTCGGGTCTGCTACGCGGATTCAGCGCATTCGGCATCCCACTGGGCATGGCCTTCCAGCTGCGCGACGACATCCTCGGAGTATTCGGAGACCCAGCGGTGACTGGCAAGCCTGCGGGCGACGATCTTCGCGAAGGAAAGCGCACCGTTTTGGTTGGTTTAACTCGCGAGTCGCTCAACCCATCGGTGGCGCGCGTATTCGATGAGATGCTAACCAGCCGCAGCCTCAACGCCGAGCAGATTCAGTTCTTGCAGCAGACGATGATTGGCTGTGGCGCGGTTGCCAAGACCGAGCGCATGATTGAGGATCTGGCAAACCAGAGCCTTGAGGCGCTGAGTGAACTTGAGATTAGCGAAGCCGGCAAGGCTCAGTTGCGCGGGCTAGCGCTGAAGGTAATCAACCGCGATAAGTAAGCGGCGCGGAAACTGAAAGTTTTAGAGAAGCGCCATAGCTACGCGGCGAACCGGCGACTTCTTGCCTGCGACGAGGGCAGCCATCGGGGTGCTGCCAAGCTCTTCCTCTTCGGTGTAAAGCCACTCGAGGGCTTCATCCGAATTCATGCCAACATCGAAAAGCACCTGCAGGGTTCCGCGCAGGTTTGGCATTGGTTCGCCATCCTGGATGGCGTCGGCTGGCACCTTGCGAACTCCGTCGATGCGGGTTTCAACTAGGTAGTGGTCTTCGATGAGACGGTGGACCTTGCCCAGAGGCAGGTCGAGAATTTCAGCTACATCCGGGATGGTGAGCCAACTAACGTTGGCGAATACTTCTGGCACGCTTATAGATTGCCACAGTTTGCCTCAGACCAAAACTAGGCTTGGCATAGATTCTTTATTCAAAGAACCATTTGAGCACCAAAGGACCCGCCTTGTCGCTGGCAAATACTCTCGTAGCCGATCGCTATCGCGTTGAGCGTTTGCTCGCCCGCGGCGGCATGGCCGACGTTTATTTGGCCACCGATGAGCGACTCGACCGCAAGGTCGCCGTAAAGGTCATCTACCCGCACCTTGCAGAAAACCCTTCGTTCCGCGACCGCTTCATCCAAGAGGCGAAGATGGCGGCCAAGCTCAGCCACCCAAACCTTGTCAACGTTTTCGACCAGGGCACCGATGGCAACACCACCTTCCTGGTGATGGAATACGTGCCCGGAATAACCCTTCGCGAGGCACTTTCGCACAACGGAAAGCTGGCCCCAACCCGCGCGCTCACGCTGTTCTCCGAGGTTCTCGAAGGGCTGGCAGCGGCCCACCGTGGCGGCATTCTGCACCGGGATCTGAAGCCTGAAAACGTACTTTTGGCCGACGATGGCCGCATCAAGCTCGGCGATTTCGGACTAGCACGCGAACTCGATTCGAACACCAACACCGGCTCCCTCATCGGAACCATCGCCTACCTCTCCCCCGAACTGATCACTCGCGGTTACGCGGATGCCCGCAGCGATGTTTACGCGGCCGGCATTTTGCTATTCGAACTCATCACCGGCGAACAGCCGTTCAAGGGCAGCGAGGCCGCGCACATTGCGCACCAGCACACCTCGGCGGGCGTTCCGGCCCCTAGCAGCGTCGAAGCGAGCATTCCACCACTGGTGGACGAGCTAGTGCTGTGGGCCACCGCGATGGCCCCTGAGCACCGCCCTGCGAACGCCGGAGAGTTGCTGGAGGTCGTTCGACGAGTGCGTGCGGACCTCAAGAACGGGCTGGGCGCCACAGCGCACCTAGATCTCTCGCAGCTGCCTTCCCTGAACACTCAGGCCACCAAGGTATTCAGCGCCTCGGATGCCACTCAGCTCATCGGCGATCTTTCAGGCGCTGCCGCAGCACCAGGCGCGGTCAATCCGAGTTCGGCGGCAACCACGGTTCTTGGCGGCTTTGAAGGTCAACCGACCGAAGCCATCAACCCGGCCGCAAACGCAACCACAGTCTTGGGATCATTCGGCGAAGACGCCCCGATGACCCCGCTCGAGGAACTGGCCTGGAAGCGCAGCCGTCGCGGCAAGCTCCTTGCCATACTCATCGCCGCGGCCGCAATGCTCTCACTAGGCGCCGGCTGGTGGTTTGGTGCCGGCCCGGGCGGACTCTCGGCTATGCCAAACCTCACCGGCACCTCGGTGGCA
>Ga0228702_1001814_pt1 | contig 12939 bp, 9 predicted proteins | sample McNCre217_Aug_MG_2_FD_178018 | JGI IMG/M metagenome (GOLD analysis project Ga0228702, IMG submission 178018) | Freshwater microbial communities from McNutts Creek, Athens, Georgia, United States - 20-17_Aug_MG | ecosystem: Environmental > Aquatic > Freshwater > Creek | place: USA: Georgia... | reverse complement strand
CGGTGATGGCGTGCAGCAGCACATCGGCGTCCGAGTGGCCGAGCAGGCCCGTGGTGTGGGGGATCTCCACACCGCCCAGGATCAGCTTGCGGCCTGGCACCAGGGCATGCACGTCCCAGCCTTCACCGATGCGGAAATTCATGCTCTGCTCCTGATGATCGCCTCAGCCAGTGCGAAGTCGGCCGGGTAAGTGACTTTGAAATTCTGCGCCGAGCCCTCGACCAAACGGGGCTTCAAACCCAGGCGTTCCATGGCGCTGGCCTCGTCGGTGATGCCCGCAAAGCCACTGTCCGCTACCTCGGCCAGGGCATCGTGCAGCAGCTGCAAGCGGAACATCTGCGGGGTTTGCGCCAGCCATTTGTGTTCGCGCGGCACCGTGGCCAGCACGCGACCACCCTCCTCACTTTTGAGCGTGTCGGGCAGAGGCAGGGCCAGCAGGCCGCCCACCGCGTCGTGCTGGCAGGTGTCGATCAGGCGGCAGACCGATTCGGGCGAAACCAGGCAACGCGCCGCGTCGTGCACCAGCACCCAGTCCTGCCCGTGGACACCCGCCGCCAGCATGGCCTGCAGGCCATTGAACACGCTCTCGGCACGGCTTGCACCACCGCAGGCGATGCGCCTGAAATGCCCGGGCCAGCCCTGCGTGGACCAGACATGGTCGTCCTGCGGTGACAGGACCAACCAGCCACTGCCCAGTTGCGGCACCTGCGCCAGGGCCTGCACCGTGTGCATGACCATCGGCTGCCCGTCGATCAACTGGTACTGCTTGGGCTGGGCGCTGCCTGCACGGCTGCCCGTACCGGCACAGGGGATCAAAGCGTGAAACTGCGTCATTGCGGGTGATTTTAGAGGGCGTCCAGAGGCTTGACGTCCACGGGCACAGGGGCCGTCTGCACCAGCAGTTGGGCAAAACGTGTCGTCAGCGGCTGTTGCCGCACCTGTTTGAGCAGACTGATGCCCACCACCCGTCGAATCCTGGCTTGCGCCAAGGGCAAAACCTCCAGCCCCTGGCCGGAAGACCCGGTCAGCATCGACTCGCTCATGATCGAAACCAGATCGGTTTCACGCAGGATTTGCCCCATCTGTCCGGAGGTGTTGCTGACCTCCAGCGCGATTCTGGGCGGGGGCAAACCGGCTTGGGCCAGCCTTGCTTCCACATGGCGACGGGCCGCCACGCCGGGGCCAGGCAGCATCCATTGCACCGCAGCCAGATCACTGACCTTCAGGCGCCGGTTGGCCAGCAAAGGATGTCCATGGCGCGCCACCATGCACACATCGTCGTGCATCAACTCGATCACCTCCAGATCGTCCGGCACCACGGCAGGCAAGGAACTGATGGTCATGTCCAGCTCACCCTGGCGCAGCAGGCGCCAGAGTTCATCGTTGAGATGCACCGAGGCGCGCACCGTGGCCGCCGGTCTTTGCCGATGCAATTGCACGAAGGCCGGTACAAAAAGTTTTTTGGCATACAGCGGGGACACCCCCACACGCAACAAGCCCAAGGCGCCCAGATGCAGGTCGGTGGCCTCTTTCACGGCATCGCGCAATGCCCCGCGCAGGGCACTGGTGCGCTGACGAAATTGCTCGGCCACCTTGGTAGGCGTCATGCCCTTGACGCTGCGCTCGAACAGCTCGAAGCCCAAGGCTTTTTCAAGCCTCTGCAGACCTTTGGTCACCGCCGGCTGGGAAATGCCCAGACGTTGCGCAGCTTTGCGCACTTGCCCTTCTTCGGCCACCGCCAAAAAGTAATCAATATCGTCCAGCTGAATGCCCATGTTCACTCCCGCAATAAGATAACCATCAGTTATCAAGAATCCAATGAAGATTATCCACAAGAGGCTTTATGCCCCCTAGACTGGCCGCATAGCCCCAGGAGGAGACATGAATTTCGGCATTTTTGTGGCGCGCAGCGCCTTGCACTGGCCCGACAGGGCCGCTGTCCTGTTCCAGGACAAAGTTCTGACTTACCGGCAACTCGAAGAGCAGTCCAACCGGCTCGCCCATGCACTGCAGGCCTTGGGCCTCAAGCGTGGCGACCGCGTGGCCATTGTCTCGCCCAACCGGCCGGACATCGTCGTTGCCGAATGCGCTTTCTACAAGCTCGGTCTGGTCAAGGTGGCGCTGAATTCACGCCTGTCACCGCAGGAGCTGGAGGACGCGCTGGACAATGCCCAACCCTCTGCCTGTCTGGTGGCCCCATCACACCGCCCGCTGGTGCAAGCCATGCGCGAACGCCTGCCCAGCCTGCGCCATCACATCGCCTGGGACTGCACGCCGGCCGACCTCGCCAGCGGCTGGCTCGATGGCGCAGAAATGGTGGCGCAGGCCTCGCCCGAACACATCCACATCGACCTGACTGCCGACGATCTGGCCGTGCTGCACTACACCTCGGGCTCCACCGGCAAGCTCAAGGCCGCCATGCAGACCATGGGCAACCGCATGACCTCGCTGCGCAAGGTCATCATGGGCCGCATGCACGGCGATGGTCAGGACGTGATGCTGCTGGTCGGCCCCATCACCCATGCCAGTGGCATGTTCATCCAGGCCCTGATCTACCAGGGCATCACCATCTTGCTGCTGGACCGTTTTCAGCCCGCCGAGGTGCTGAAGACCATCGAAAAACACCGCGTCACCATGACCTTCATGGTGCCTGCCATGATCCACGCCCTGCTGGCCGAGCCCAGCCTGAAAACGCGCGACCTCTCCAGCCTGCGCCTGCTCAGTTACGGTGCGGCCCCCATGTCGCCGGCGCGCATCCGCGAAGCCTGGGCGACGATCGGGCCCGTACTGGCACAAGGCTATGGTGCAGGCGAGACGACCGGTGGCGTCATCAGCCTGTCTACCGAAGACCACGCACGGGCCATTTCAGGTGAGCGCCCCGAATTGCTGGCCTCGTGCGGGCGCGCCACCTGCGAGTCCGAGCTGGAGGTGCTGGACGACAACGGCCACCCCGTGCAGGGCGATGCGATTGGCGAAATCTGCGTCCGCGGTCCTGACCTGTTTGCCGGCTACTGGCGCGCGCCCGAACTGAGCGCGGCCGCCATCGATGCGCAAGGCTGGCTGCGCACCGGCGATCTGGCGCGCCGCGATGTCGAGGGGTACATCTACATCGTGGACCGCCGCAAGGACATGCTGGTCTCGGGCGGCTTCAACGTCTATCCCAGTGAAATCGAAACTGTGCTGGCCCAGCACCCGGCCATCTACGAGGTCTGCGTGGTGGGTGTGCCTGACGATCACTGGGGAGAAGCCGTCAAGGCCGTGGTGGTCTTGCGCCAGGGCGCACAAGCCGATGCACAGGCCTTGATCGATTTCTGCAAGGACAGACTGGCCGACTTCAAGAAACCCCGTTCGGTGGACTTTGTCTCCGAACTGCCCAAGAACAGCAATGGCAAGCTTTCGCGCAAGGAAGTGCGTGAACGCTATTGGCAAGGCCGCGACAGGAAAGTGAACTGACATGGACAAGACACCCGACACCTTTGAGGGCTCACCCAAGGCACGCGAATTCATCACGCGCCTGGGTGCATTCTTTGAAACCGAACTGAACCCTCTGGCACGCGAACACGGCATCGATCACGAACACACGCCTGCGCGTGACTTGCTGCAGCAGGTCTGGAAACGCTCACAGGCCCTGGGCTTTTATGGCATGACACTGCCCGAGGCCATGGGCGGCGCCGGTTTCTCGGTGCACGACCACGCCCTGATCAAGGAGTTCATCTATGCCAGCGGCAACCCCTTTGCACCGCATGTGCTGGGCGAGCTGACCGGCCCGCCACGCCTGGGCGCCTTGGTACGCCAGGCCACGCCCGATCAGATGCAGCGCTTCATCCTGCCCGTGGCCCACGCCGAAAAAGCCATCTGCTTTGCCATCACCGAGCCTGAGGCCGGCTCGGACGCGGGCGCCTTGCAGACCGCTGCCGTGCAGGACGGCGACCATTTCGTGCTCAACGGCACCAAGAAATTCATCTCCGGTTCGCCGTTTTGCGACGTCGCCGTGGTCATCACCTCCACCAGCGAAGACCCGGCTGTGCGTGAGACCACCGCCTTCTTTGTCGAGCGTGACCGCCCGGGCTTCACGCTCGAAGGTGGTTACAAAACCATGGCCGGCCAGTCCAGCACCGCCAACATCGTTCTCAAGGACTGCCGCATCCCGGCCAGCAACCAGATCGGGGAACGCGGCAAGGGTCTGGGTCTGGCATTGGGCCGCATCACCGTCAACCGGCTGCTGCACTGCCCGGCCATGCTGGGCCTGGCCCAGCTGGCCTTGCAGGACAGCCTGAACTACGCGCGCAAGCGCAAACAGTTCGGCCAGCCGATTGGCGCGTTCCAGGCCATCCAGCACCAGCTGGCCGACATGGCCACCGAACTGGCCGCAGCCCGTGCCCTGATGCTGTCGGTGGCGCGCAGCCTGGACCTGGGCGTGGACGCCCGCGCACAGGCCTCGATGGCCAAGCTGTTTTGCTCGGAAACGGCTTTCCGCATCGCCGACAGGGCCGTGCAAATCCACGGTGGTGAAGGCATCGTGCAGGGCAGCCGGGTCGAGTTTTTGTTCCGCATGCTGCGCATGTACCGGGTGCTCACAGGCACCAGCGAGATCCAGCGCAACACGATTGCCAAGGAATTGCTGCAACCGTCCAGCCGCTGACAGCACAACACGAGGAGACAAACATGAACATCCCGAAAACCCTTGCCATTTTGCTGAGCACCTCGTTGCTGGGACTCGGACTGCAGGCCCATGCCCAGGACTACCCCACGCGCCCGATCCGCTGGATCGTGCCTTTCCTGGCCGGCACCGCCCCGGACAACACCGTGCGCACCGTGGCCGAGGCCATGAGCGGCATCCTCAAGCAGCCCGTAGTGGTGGACAACAAGGCAGGCGCTGCGGGCAATCTGGGTGCCCAGCTGGCCGCTCGCGCCCCGGCCGATGGCTACACCTGGGTCTACTCGGCCTCGCCGATGGCCGCCAGCATGCGCACCTACAAAAAACCCGGCTTCGATGCGATGAAGGACTTCACACACATTGGGCGCATCGCCGTTTCCGATCTGGCCGTGGTGGTCCACCCGGACTCGGGCATCAAGACCCTCAAGGAGCTGATGGAGCGCGCTGCCAAGCAAGCCGGACAAGTCAGCTACGCCTCGGGAGGCATGGGCTCCCCGGCCCACATGAGCGCGGAGCTGATGCTCAGCCTGGCCCATGCCAATGCACTGCATGTGCCTTACAAAGGTGCATCGGAATCGGTCACAGCCGTGATGGGCAAGCAAGTGGACTTTGCGCTGGCCATCAGCTCTGTGGCCCTGCCCCACCTCCAGACCGGACGGCTGGTCGCGCTGGCTGTGACTGGCCCGCAGCGCAACCCCCGTCTGCCCAACACCCCCACCCTGGCAGAGTCCGGCTGGAACGGCCTGCACATCACCTCGTTTGGCGGATTGTCGGTGCCGGCTGGCACACCCGCTCCGATCGTCAAACGCCTGGCCGAAGCCCTATCCAAAGCGCTGGCCATGCCCGATGTGCGCACCAAACTCGAAGCGCAGGGTGGCGCCGTTGCCCCATCGACACCGGAAGAATACCGCGATGCGATGGTGGCTGAAATCAGCCTGACCGAAAAGATGATGAAGTCGGCCAAGCTGGAAGCACAATGAACACGCTGCGCCCAGTCTAAAATCGCAAACAGTCGACACCTCGCACCCCCCTCCAAATCTGGCGGGGGGTGTTTCTGCTTTTTTGCGCCATGAATCTGCCCTCGCTCACCCTCGGTAAACGCTTTACCCTGCCCCGCCCTGCCGGATCGGCCGATGCCGTGCTGCTGGCCCAGCTGGCCGAGCGCGAAAAGAAAGCGGGCAAGCTCACTGCCATCGTGACCGCCGATGCGGCCGATGCCCAGCGCCTCATGGACGAACTGGTGTTTTTTGCGCCTGGCCTGCGCTGTGTGATGTTCCCCGACTGGGAAACCTTGCCCTACGACACGTTTTCGCCCCACCAGGACCTGATTTCCGAACGACTAGCCACGCTCTGGCGCATCAAGCAACGCAACCACACCGAAAGCGCCGACGTGGTGCTCGTGCCCGCCACCACGGCGCTCTACAGGCTGGCCCCGCCGTCCTTTCTGGCGGGCTACACCTTCGAGTTCAAGGTCAAGCAAAAGCTGGATGAAGCCCAATTGAAAGCCCAACTCACGTTGGCGGGCTACTCGCACGTCAGCCAGGTGGTCAGCCCCGGCGAATACGCCGTGCGCGGCGGCTTGATCGACCTGTTCCCCATGGGCTCGCCCGTGCCTTACCGGGTGGACCTGTTCGACGACGAGATCGACAGCATCCGCACCTTTGACCCTGACAGCCAGCGCAGCCTCTACCCCGTGCCCGAGGTGCGGCTGCTGCCCGGGCGCGAGTTTCCGATGGACGAAGCGGCCCGTGCGCGTTTTCGCAGCCGCTGGCGCGAACTGCTCGAAGGCGACCCGACCAAAAGCCGCATCTACAAAGACATGGGCAATGGCGTGGCCACGGCGGGCATCGAGTACTACCTGCCGCTCTTTTTTGAAGAGACCGCCACCGTGTTTGACTACCTGGGCGCAGGCCAGGCCGATGCGGCCACCGTGGTGCTGCATGGCGATCTGGAGCCGGCCTTTCAGCGCTTTTGGCAAGACACCCGCGACCGCTACCGCCTGGTGCAAGGCGACCCCGAGCGGCCCGTGCTGCCGCCCGATGCGCTGTTTTTGAGCGCCGAGCAGTTCTACACGCTGACCAACAGCCACGCGCAATTGGCGCTGCGCGCTGGCACCAGCGATGTGCCCGACAACACCCTGGCCCAGCCCCTGCCTGAGCTGACGGTGGTGCGCGGTGCCGAAGACCCGCTGTCGCGCCTGCAAGCGCACATCCGCAGCAGCACCAGCCGGGTGCTCATCCTGGCCGAGAGCGATGGCCGCCGCGAGAGCTTGCTCGACTTCGTGCGCTCCAGCGGCCTCACGCCGCCTGTGTTTGACAGCCTGCAGGAGTTTTTGGCCAGCGACGAAAAAGTCGGCATGGCCACCGCCGCGCTGGTCAGTGGTTTTCATTGGTTCGAGCACGGCATCGACCTGGTCACCGAAACCGAACTGTTTGCCGCAGGCCCCACCACGCGCCGCCGCAAAATGCAGGAACAGGTCAGCGATGTGGAAGCGCTGATCAAAGACCTGAGTGAGCTGAACGTGGGCGACCCGGTGGTGCACAGCGCGCACGGCATCGGCCGCTACCGGGGCTTGGTCAACATGGACCTGGGCGAAAAGAACCCCGACGGCACGCCCGCGCTGCAGGAGTTTTTGCACCTCGAATACGCCGACAAGGCCACGCTCTATGTGCCCGTGAGCCAACTGCAGCTGATTGGCCGCTACACAGGGGTGAGCGCCGACGAAGCGCCGCTGCACAAGCTGGGTTCAGGCCAGTGGGAAAAGGCCAAACGCCGCGCCGCCGAGCAGGTGCGCGATGCCGCAGCCGAGCTGCTCAACATCTACGCCCGCCGCGCCGCGCGTGAAGGGCACCCCTTCCGCTACAGCCCGCAGGACTACGAGACCTTTGCCAACGACTTCGGCTTCGAGGAAACCGCCGACCAAAAGGCGGCCATCCACTGCGTCATCCAGGACATGATCAGCCCGCGCCCGATGGACCGTCTGGTCTGCGGCGATGTGGGCTTTGGCAAGACCGAGGTCGCGCTGCGCGCCGCTTTTGTGGCCGTCACGGGTGGCAAGCAGGTCGCCCTGCTGGCCCCCACCACGCTGCTGGCCGAGCAGCACTACCAGACGCTCAAAGACCGCTTTGCCAAATGGCCCGTCAAGGTGGCCGAAGTCTCGCGCTTTCGTTCGAGCAAAGAAGTCACCGCGGCCCTCAAAGGCATTGCCGACGGCACGGTGGACATCGTGGTGGGCACGCACAAGCTGCTGAGCGAATCCACCAAATTCCACGACCTGGGCCTGCTCATCATCGACGAGGAGCACCGCTTTGGCGTGCGCCACAAAGAGGCCATGAAAAGCCTGCGGGCCGAGGTCGATGTGCTCACGCTCACGGCCACGCCGATCCCCCGCACCATGGGCATGGCGCTCGAAGGCCTGCGCGACCTGAGCGTGATCGCCACCGCACCGCAACGCCGCCTGGCCATCAAGACCTTTGTGCGCAACGAAGGCACGGGCGTGATCCGCGAGGCGGTGCTGCGCGAACTCAAGCGTGGCGGTCAGTGCTACTTCTTGCACAACGAGGTCGAGACCATCGAGAACCGCAAGCAAAAACTTGAAGAAATCCTGCCCGAAGCCCGCATCGCCGTGGCCCACGGCCAGATGCCCGAGCGCGAGCTGGAGCGCGTGATGCGCGACTTTGTGGCCCAGCGCTACAACATCCTGCTGTGCTCGACCATCATCGAGACCGGCATCGATGTGCCCACGGCCAACACCATCGTGATCTCGCGCGCCGACAAGTTCGGCCTGGCCCAGCTGCACCAGCTGCGCGGGCGCGTGGGCCGCTCGCACCACCAAGCCTATGCCTATTTGATGGTGCCCGAGATCGAAGGCCTGACCAAGCAGGCCGCGCAGCGGTTGGACGCGATCCAGCAGATGGAAGAACTGGGCAGCGGCTTTTATTTGGCCATGCACGACCTGGAGATCCGCGGCGCGGGCGAAGTGCTGGGCGAAAACCAGAGCGGCAACATGCTCGAAGTGGGTTTCCAGCTCTACAACGAGATGCTGTCCGAAGCGGTGCGCAGCCTGAAAGCGGGCAAAGAACCCGATCTGCTCAACCCTCTGACGGCCACGACCGACATCAACCTGCACGCCCCCGCCCTGCTGCCCAACGACTACTGCGGCGATGTGCACCTGCGCCTGAGCTTCTACAAAAAGCTGGCCACTGCCAAAACCGCCGACCAGATCGACGCCTTGCTCGAAGAAATCGTGGACCGCTTTGGCAAGCTGCCCCCACAAGCGCAGACCCTGGTGGACGTGCACCGCTTGCGCGTGCTGACCCAGCCTTACGGCGTCATCAAGGTGGACGCCGCGCCGGGTGTCATCCAGATCACCTTCAAACCCAACCCGCCTGTGGACCCCATGGCCATCATTGGTCTGATCCAGAAAAACAAACACATCAAGCTGGCGGGCAACGACAAGTTGCGGATTGAGCGCGAACTGCCCGACCCCAAGGCACGGGCGCAAATGGTGCGGGATGTGCTCAGGAGTTTGGGGACGCCGAAGGTGGAGACTGCGGCTGCTTGAGGCTTATTGCCCCCGTTACGAAGCCAGGGGCAGCTCGTTCAGCTCTGCCCTGGCCTCTCGCCATGTGGGGTAATGCAAGTCCAGCAGCGCCGCAAAGCGTTCGCTGTGGGTGGGCTCCAGCAAGTGGGCCATTTCGTGAACGACCACGTATTCAAGCAAATCCTTGGGTTTTTTCACCAACTCCGTGTTCAGCCGGATATTGCCCGCAGCATGGTTGCAGCTGCCCCATTGGGTTTTCATGCGCTGAAAAAAGTAACCGGACACCTGCACACCCAAGCGCGGCTGCCATTTGGAAATCAAGCCCGGCACTACATCGTGCAACAGCCGCTTGTGCCACTCGTGCAGCACCTCGGCGCGTTTGGCTGCGTCGCTGCCAGGTCGCACATGCAAGGTGATGCGTTTGTGGTCCAGCGCAACAAACGCCTTGCCCTCGCCTTCAACAACATTCAACAAATGACGCCGACCCCAAAGGTATCCTCACCATCCAGGCGGTTGGTGCGGCAAATGGCCTGAAACAGGTTGTGGTCCCGCAGTTCGTTGTCCAGATAAATGTAGGTGCAACTCGGTGCATCAAAGCCCGTGAGCAGCTTGCTCACCACAATCAACAGCTTCAGGTTGGCAGGCTCTTCGATGAAGCGGCGCTTCATCTCATCTTCGTACTGCTTGGTGGTCTGGTCTTTGGCCAGCACATGCTGGGTGTAGGTATCAAACTTATAGCGCTCGTCACTCTTGGACGGCTCACGTGAAATGGCGTTGTGGTTGGGCTCGTACGAAGTGATGATGCCGCAATAGTCACCAAAGCTCGTGTTCTTGAACAGGCGCAAATAGTGGCAGGCATCGTAGATGGACGCCGCCACCAAAATGGCTGTGCCTCGGTTGTTGTCCAAACGGGGCTTCACGCCAAAGTCGTGAATGATGTCGGCCACGATCCGGCCCTTGCGCTCGCCCGCGCTCATCAGGCTTTCCATCGTCGCCCAATGGCGACGCAACTCTGACTTTTTGTAATTGTTCAGCCCACGGGTCTTGGTTTCAAACCAATCGTCCACTGCCTTTTTGTTGGTCAGCTGCTGCGGCACAGTGCGGGCTTCGTATTTCAGGTCCAGCACCACCTTGTCTTCCACCGCTTGGTGAAACTTGTAGGTGTGGATGTAGGTGCCAAACACATCACGCGTGGTTTGCTTGTCTTTGCGAAGCAGCGGCGTGCCTGTGAAGCCAATGAACACGGCCGAAGACAGCCACCGCTTCATCTGCTTGTTCATGTCGCCGCCCTGGGTGCGGTGGCACTCGTCCACAAACACATAAAAGCGGCCCTTCACGGGCGGTGGGTCGCCCTTCAGGTCGGCGACATCAAACTTATGGATCAAGGCGCACATCAAACGCGGCGAAGGCTGCGACAGCATGTCCACCAGTTCGCGGCGGCTGGTGATGCGTGGCGACGGCGCATCGGCACTGATCACCCCGGCATTTTTCATCACACCCGTGATCTGCTTGTCCAGCTCGTCCCGGTCGGTCACGATCAACACCCGGGCATCGGGCTCGTTTTCCAGAATCCACTTGGCAATCAACACCATCAAAATGCTTTTGCCACTGCCCTGCGTGTGCCAAATGACCCCGCCCTCGCGTTTTTTGATGCGTTCTTGTGCAGCCTTGACCCCTTGAAACTGATGCAAACGCGGCACTTTCTTTTGGCCTGCATCAAACACCACAAAGTTACGCATCAAGTCCAGCAGTCGTGCCTTGTCGCAGATTTGCGCCAGTGGCTCGTCCAGCAAACTGCCCGCCACCATCTCGCCCGCATGACCGGATACACCTGCGGCGTGGTGCTTCCACTCCACATAAAACTTCTCGGGCGTGCCCGCCGTGCCATAACGCAAGCCCTGCGAATCGTTGCCCGCCAAAGTCAGCTGCACCGTGCTGAAAAAGCTTTGGTTGAAGATGGCCTCTTGGTTGGTGTTGAGCTGCCGAATGCCCTCTGCCACCTCGACCGAGCCACGCTTGAGCTCTAGCACCACCACGGCGATGCCGTTGATGTACAGCACGATGTCTGGACGGCGCTCGTGCCCGCCCTTGAGGGTGACCTCTTCAGCCAGGCCAAAGTCGTTGGCATCGGGGTTGGTCCAGTCAATCAGGTGCACCGTTTCGTGTGCAGCCCCTGCGGCCACTTGCACAGGCACGCCGTAGCGCAGCAGTTGGTAGGTACGCAGGTTGGCTTGGTACAGCGTCACCCCCGTCACGTCACTGGCCGCTTGCAGCTTGTGCAGGGCTTGGGAAATGTGCGCGTCTGAATAGCCACGCTTTTGCAGGCTGGCACGCAGCAGAGCTAACTCAATGCAACGGTTGCCCTCGCGCTTGCTCCACTCGCCCAAATAACCGTAGCCCAAGCCACCTTGGGCTACGGGGCGAGTGATGCGCTCGATCACGCGGTTTTGAGTGACCCGCTCGGGCCGCAATGCTGTATTCACTTGTTTTTCTCCCCGCAAAACCTTGCGTTGACAACACCCCCAAAAGGCGACAACTGCCAGTTCGTCGGCTGCATCTGCGTCGTTGCCAATTTCCTTGATGCGGCTTTTCACTTCTTTGTCGTTGATTTTTTCAAACCCGGCAAAGGCCATGTCTTCGGCGCTGTTTTCTTCTTCCAGCTCGGCCAGTTGGGCGCTCACGGCGTCCAGCTCTGCCTGTTTGGCGTCCAGCGCGGCTTGCTCGGCGGCGTAGTAGCGGGCAATCAGCAAGGCACGGGGAATCAGGTCGCTCTTAAAGCGACGTTTGTTGATGACAAAGTCGTGCGCCTCGGGCCAGACCAGTTTGTTGTCTTTGTTTTTGACCTGCACCACTTCGCGCAGCTGCGGCTGACCTCGCTGGGGGTGTAGAACTGGCCTTTGCTTTTACCAGAGTCTTGCGCGAAGTGGCGCATGAGGAATTCATACGCATCGCCCAAGATGTCGTCGTGGTCGGCGCGGTTTTGCGAGAAGTCCAGCTCGGGCTTTTGGAAGATCGCGATCAGGTTGCCCAGCCGCTCAACCATTTCCTTGCCTTCACCCAGTTTGTTGGGGTCGTTGAAGTCCGGAAAATCGCTGCGGGCCAGTTTGCTGTTGGCGTCAATCAGCGGCTGGATGATCTGGGTGTTGATCTTGTCGCCAATGTCGCTCTTGCCCTTGAGCTCAATCATGTCCTTGAAGCTGGCCCCCTGCGGGATGACCACCGCAGGGGCAAAGTCGTCGCTGTTGGCGTATTTGTCGCTCACGTATTTGATGAACAGCATGAACAGGACGTAGTCCTTGTACTGGCTGGCATCCATGCCCCCGCGCAATGCGTCGCAAGAGGCCCAAAGGGAGGAATACAGGTCGGATTTTTTGATGGCCATGGGCGCGTTTTTCTAAGGGGCTGGCTGATTGGATTTGAATTTCGATAACTGTACCTTGACGGGGCGACAAACCCGAACTCAAAGCCCTGAAAATGCGTCATTTTTAACGACAGTTGCCACCCGCGATAATCCTGCCCATGACCACCGCCACCGCCTCCCCCACCGAATTCGCCCCCGGCCTCACCATTCAAGGCTTCACCGCCCCCCTGTCACTGTCCCAGTTCAAACTCATCGCGTTTGACATGGACTCCACGCTCATCAGCATCGAGTGCGTGGACGAGATCGCCGATGCCGTGGGCCGCAAGGCCGAGGTGGCGGCCATCACCGAAGCCGCCATGCGCGGCGAGATCACCGACT
>Ga0228702_1001813_pt1 | contig 12940 bp, 10 predicted proteins | sample McNCre217_Aug_MG_2_FD_178018 | JGI IMG/M metagenome (GOLD analysis project Ga0228702, IMG submission 178018) | Freshwater microbial communities from McNutts Creek, Athens, Georgia, United States - 20-17_Aug_MG | ecosystem: Environmental > Aquatic > Freshwater > Creek | place: USA: Georgia... | reverse complement strand
TTTTGCCAAAGAAAATCGCCCGCTCGGGCAGGCCCTTGGCGGCAAAGGCACGGCTGAGCAGTTCGAAGTTCCAGCGTTGATCATCCAGCGTGCCGGTGCGGTTGGCGACAAGATAGGGCATGGCCTGCATCGCCCATTTGATAGCCTCGTCAGGTTTGTTTTCGCCCTGCGACACCAGACCAAGGTTGATGTGGATTTTCATCACCGAGTTGGAAAAGCCACCTTCGCGAGCGGTCAGCACCTGCAGCGCATAGTTGAACCAATCGCGGGCGTCGGCGTAGTGCTTTTGCCGGGTTAGCACCCAGCCAATGTTGTTACACAGATAGCCCACTTCGCGCGCCTCGTCGCCCAGAACGCGGCGAAAGATTTCCAGCGACGCGCCATAGGCGGTCAAGGCCGCGTCAAGATCATTGGCGCCTTCATGCCCAACACCCTGATTTAACCACGCATTCGCCATTGCGGTTTCGTTCGGCGGATCAAGCGATGCGTAAATCTGGCGCGCCTGTTCCAGATAGGGGATGCTTTCGTCATAGCGCGACAGGGCTTGCAGCAATATGCCCTGATCTTCGACGGCAATGCCAACCTGATACCAGCCGTCATTGCTGGGGGCGGCGGCAACGGCGGTGCGGTATCGCCGCTCTGCCTCGGCTGCCAAATCAAGCGCACCGCGTTGCTGCGACATTTGCGCCAAGGCGCGCGACAGTGACAGCGCGGTGCTGCCCGCAAGCGCCATGTCTTCGGGGGGAAGGTGGCTGCTGTCACGGTAGGCTTGCCGCAACCACGGCAGCGCTGCGCGCAAATCGGCATCTTGGCCCGAAGCCGCAAGTTGGTCGCCGATGGAAAGGGCGGCCCCGACATCGCCTGCCTTAGCCTGCTGTATCAGGTCAGGGTCGATGGCAGCCAAAGCGTCGCTGTCACCCTGCGCGGCGGCGGGGCCTAGCAAAAGCAGGAACAGAATAACCGCAAAAAGCTGACGCATAGCCAAATATGAAAATGAATTTCCACAAGCCTAGCCCCCTGCCCGCATTCCGGCAAGGTTGACATCACGCCGCCCCCGCGCGATAGCCAGCCATCCTTGGCGGAGGCTAAAATGACCGATCTGACCCGCGTTCTTGACCACGCCCGCATTGCGGAACTGCCGAACCCCTATTTCGGCAAGGTGCGCGATTGCTACGATCTGCCAGCAACGGCAGACCAGCCCGCGCGGCGGATCTTGATTTCTTCTGACCGGATTTCGGCCTTTGACCGGATTTTGGCGGCGATCCCCTACAAGGGGCAGGTTTTGACCCAGATGGCGCGGTTCTGGTTTGACCAAACCGCCGATATTTGCGCCAATCATGTGCTGTCCTATCCCGATCCCAACGTGGTGATTGGCAAGCGGGTTGATATTTTGCCCGTCGAAGTGGTGGTGCGCGGTTATCTGGCCGGAACGACCTCGACCTCGGTGCTGACGCAATATCGCGCTGGCATCCGGCATATGTATGGGCATGTGCTGCCCGATGGGTTGCGCGACAATCAGGTGCTGCCGCGCCCGATCATCACCCCTACGTCGAAGGCCTTCGATGGCGGCCATGACGAACCGCTGACGCCCGCAGATATCGTGTCGCAAGGCCTGCTGACAGCGGCGCAGTGGGACGAGGTTTCGGCCAAAGCGCTGGCGCTGTTTGCGCGCGGTCAGGCGATGGCGGCAGAGCGCGGCTTGATTTTGGTGGATACCAAATATGAATTCGGCACCGATGCCGACGGTCAGATCTTGATTGCCGATGAAATTCACACCCCGGATTCCAGCCGCTATTGGATCGCATCGGGCTATGAAGCGGCATTCGAGGCGGGGTCGCGCCCGCCCAGCTTTGACAAGGATGTGATCCGGTCTTGGGTTGGCGCGCGCTGTGACCCGTATAAAGATCCGATCCCGGAAATTCCGGCCGATATGATCGCGGCAACATCGAAGGTCTATATCGACGCGTTCGAGGCGATTACCGGTCAGACCTTTGTGCCCGACACCAGCTATGCGACGCCGCTGGAACGGGTGCGGGCAAATCTGGCATCGTATTTCGTAAAGTAAGCTTGGCGCGGCGGTGGGCGATGTGCTGTCGTCTGCCGCATTGACGCCGATGTGTTTGCGGGCGAATTTAGCGGTGTTCTGGCGCCGGTTATGGATGTGTTTGCGCTAACATATGCAAATCGGCTAGGGTGGCAAAAATTCCTAGGAGGCCGAAATGATTCTCAGCTGTGGCGAAGCCCTGATCGACATGTTGCCGCGCACCTCGACGCTGGGCGAGGCGGCTTTTGCCCCCTATGCAGGCGGTGCGGTGTTCAACACGGCGATCGCCTTGGGGCGGCTTGGCGCGCCTGCGGGGTTCTTTTCGGGAATTTCCACCGATATGCTGGGCGAAATTCTGGCCGATACGCTGACGGCATCAAAGGTCGACACCTCGTTCTGCGCGCGGTCGGGGCGGCCAACGACGGTTGCTTTCGTTAAGCTGGTCAACGGTCAGGCGACCTATGCGTTTTATGACGAGGCGACGGCGGGGCGGATGCTGGCGGTCGAAGACCTGCCGGTGATCGGGCCAGAGGTGCAGGCGGTGTTTGTTGGCGGGATTTCCTTGGTCAACGATCCGGCGGCCAGCACCTATGAAGCGCTGCAGGCGCGCGAGGCGGCGCATCGGGTGACAATGATCGACCCCAACATTCGCCCCGGCTTCATCGCGGGCAAAGAGACCGAATATCGCGCCCGGATCGAACGGATGATCGCGCGGGCGGATATTGTGAAACTGTCGGACGAAGATCTGCACTGGCTGGAAGGTGCGGGCGATCTGACGGCTTTGGCGCGCGGAATTCTGGCCAAGGGGCCGAAGGTTGTGTTCATCACCGAAGGCGCTGATGGCGCGCGGGCAGTGACGGCGCGGCAGGACCGCTTTGTTGCCGCGCAGAAGGTGACGGTGGTGGATACGGTGGGCGCGGGTGACACGTTCAACGCGGGCGTGCTGGCGGCACTGCATCAGGCCGGGGCGCTAAGCAAGGCGCGGCTGGATGTGGTTTCTGATGCGGAACTGGACGCGGCGCTGTCACTGGGCACGCGTGCGGCGGCGATTACCGTCAGCCGCGCTGGGGCCAACCCGCCGTGGGCGAACGAGCTGTGAGAGCAGTTCTTCAACGGGTTTCGCGCGCTTCTGTGTCGGTTGACGGCGCGGTGGTGGGCGAGGTTGGCGCCGGCCTGATGATTCTGATCTGCGCGATGCAGGGCGACACCGAAGCCGACGCCGACAAGTTGGCGGCGAAGATCTGCAAGCTGCGGATTTTCAAGGATGACGCGGGCAAGATGAACCTGTCGGTGAAAGACAGCGGCGGCGGGGCGCTGATTGTCAGCCAGTTCACGCTGGCGGCGGATTTGCGCGGCAATCGACCGGGGTTTTCCTATGCCGCGGCCCCGGACGAGGGCAAGCGGCTATACGAATATTTCAGCAGCCGGATCGCCGCCGAAGGTGTGGCGGTGGCGAACGGGATTTTTGGCGCCGATATGGATGTCAGCCTGAATAACGACGGGCCGGTGACGATCTGGATGGATACGGCCACGCTGTGACGGCCCCACGCAAAAGGGTGTCGCACAGTGCGACACTTTTTGGCGTATGAAATATCAAGGGCTTGCGAGCGTCTTTTTACAAAATCTTAACTTTCGCACGCCAAACCTGTTGCCGCCGCTTTGGCCAACGGCGGCTTTCCCATACGCCAAAACCACCTGAAACCGTCAGCGGCGGGGCGGGATTTAGCGCGTTAACGGATGGCGTCGGCACATTCGATCAGCGCATTGATCGAGGCATGCGACCCCGAAAGCGAATAGTCCATCACGCCTTCGCCGCTTTCGGTTTTCAGATGCGCGGTGCGGCCTTGCGCCACTTCGGTCAAAAACCGCACGCCCTGATCGCTGTCGGGCAGGTCAAACAGGATCGAATTTTTGTAAAGTTCGGCGTTGGTCAGCGTCCATGCGCCGCGCCGGTCGATTTCGACTTGCAGGTTGGCGGTGTCGCCTTCGCCAAATTCCCATGACGTGGAATAGAATTGCAGCCGCACCGATTGATCCGGACTGACCCAAAGCGTGAAACTATCGGTTTGGGCATCAACCTCGGCAAGGCAGGCAAGCGACCCGTCGTCATACTGAACCGCCTCTACCTCCCAGTGTTTGTATTTGTAAAGCGAGGTGGACTGCGGTTCAGCCAGCAGCGGCGCAGCCGCAAAGCCCAACAGCACAGCGCAGCAGACGGGTTTGGAAAAGTTCATGGCCAAAACTCCTTCACAACTATGTGAACAGGATCGGCCAATCTGTGCCATTTCGCAAATGAAAAAGCCTGTCATCCGGCACAGATAGCGGACAGCGTTAAGGCGACAGGCGGCGGTGGATCAGTCGGCCACTTCCCAGCTTTGCGCGAATTGGCCCAGCACCGATTGCAGATCGACATCTGCCACCGTGCCAGTGCGGGTGATGCGGGCGACAAGGCCGCGCTTTTTGTCTTCGACCACGGCACCGACATGCGCGGGCAGGCCCGCATCACGCAAGGCGGCGTCCAGCACCCGCACGATGGCGCGACGGCGCAGGTCTGGCTTGAACACTTTGCCCACGGCGGTTTTCGGCAGTTCGGGCAGAATTTCGATATGCTTGGGAAGCGCCGCGCGTTCGTGGATATGGGTTTTGGCATAGGCCAGCAGGTCGGCTTCGGTCAGCGTCGCGCCCTTGCTCAGTTCGACATAGGCGCAGGGCAGTTCGCCCGAATGTGCATCGGGCTGACCGATGGCCCCGACAAAGCCGACGCCGTCGCAGCCCATCAGCGCCTCTTCGATCAAGGCGGGGTCGATGTTGTGGCCGCCGCGAATGATCAGATCCTTGGCGCGGCCGGTGATGAACAGATAGCCTTCGGGGTCGATCCGGCCCAGATCGCCGGTGCGCAAAAACCGGCCTTCGGCAAACAGATCGCGGTTCTTGTCGGCCTCGGTATAGGTGGAGCCTTCGAAGACGCCGGGGTTGGCGACACAGATTTCGCCCACCTCGTCGACTTCGCATTGCCGAAAGCCGTCAGGGGTTTTTTGCAAGATACGGACGGTGGTGTAGGGGAAGGGAAAACCGACAGAGCCGATCTTCTTGTTGCCGTCGGGCGGGTTGACCGAGACAAGGCAGGTGCATTCGGTCAGCCCATAACCTTCGACGATTTGCACGCCGGTGATTTTTTCAAAACGATTGAAAAGTTCAACAGGAAGCGGCGCAGAGCCGGAAAATGCGCCGCGCAATGTTGAAATATTAGCATCGACCGGACGTTGCAGCAGCGCGGAAAGCGCGGTGGGCACGGTGACGATATAGCTGGATTTCCAGCGTTCGATCAGCTTCCAGAAGTTGTCGAACACGCCTTCGCCGCGATAACCGGCTGGGGTGGGAAACACCACATGCGCGCCCGACGCGATCATCGACATCAGGATCGGGTAGGCCGCAAAGACGTGAAACAGCGGCAGCGGGCACATCACCGTGTCGGTTTCGCGAAACAGCAGCCGCGCGCCCAGCCAGCCGTTATAGATCATGCCTTGGGCGCGGTGCTGCGCCACCTTGGGCATGCCGGTGGTGCCGCCGGTGTGGAAATAGGCGGCGGTGTGATCGGTGCTGCGGTCGGCAAAGGCCAAGCGGTCGGCCGAATGTTTGGCGCATTCGGCGTTGAAATCTTTGACATTGGCGCTGTGGCTGTGCGGGTTTTTGGGGCGGATCAGCGGCACGATCCAGCTTTTGGGCGGGGCCAGATAGCGGTTCAGGTCTACTTCCAGCACGGTTTTGACGCTGGGGGCGTGGCGCACCGCCTCTGCCACCTTTTGCGGCACATCGGTTTTCGGGAATGCCCGCAGGGTGACAACCACCTTGGCGCCGGTTTCGCGCAGGATGGCGGAAATCTGTTCGGCCTCTAGCAGCGGGTTGATTGGGTTGACGATTCCGGCGGTGGCACCGGCAAGCAGAGTGACGGCGGTTTCAAGCGCGTTGGGCAGCACATAGGCGACGACATCGGTTTCGCCGATGCCCAGCGCGCGAAACAGGTTGGCGGCTTGGGTCACGCGGGCGTGCAGGCCGTTCCATGTCAGGGTTTCGGCGCGGTCATTCGGGCCCGAGGTCAGCTGATAGCTGATGGCGGGGCGGGTGCCGTGGGCGGCGCGGGTGCGCGACAGGAAGGCATAGATCGAGCGTGGAATATCACGATCGGCCCAAGACGATTCCGCCTCGATGGCTTTCAGGTCCGCAAGTGATGCGAAGCTTCCCATGGTATCCTCCCGTTGCGTGGCCCGTTCTGCTGCGGGCCGTATAGCGGGAAAGATGCGGAAGAAAGCAGCGTTTGCCAAGGAAAAGCATGACCACCCAACGCAACGTCAGGAAATTTGGGAGATTTGGGGCGGTCAAGCCGCCCCATCGGTGAATTGCAGCTTGGCAAGGCGGGCGTAGAGGCCGCCTGCGCCCACCAGCGCGTCATGGCTGCCGATGGCGTCAATGCGGCCCTGATCCAACACCACGATACGGTTGGCGCGTTTGACGGTGGCAAGCCGATGCGCCACCACAATCACGGTGCGGCCCTGCGCCAGCCGGTCAACCGCCGCCTGCACATCGCGTTCGGATTCGGCATCCAGCGCCGAGGTGGCTTCATCCAGCAACAGCACGCGGGCGTCGCGCAGGATGGCGCGGGCGATGGCGATGCGTTGCTTTTGCCCGCCCGACAGCATCACGCCGCGTTCGCCCAGATAGGTGGCATAGCCCTGCGGCAGCGCGGTGATGAAGCCATGCGCCGAAGCGGCTTCGGCGGCAGCGATCACTTCGGCTTCGGTGGCGTCGGGACGGCCAAAGCGGATGTTTTCCAGCGCCGAGGCGGCAAAGATCACCGGGTCTTGCGGCACCAAGGCCATCGCTGCGCGGAAATCGGTGCGGGCAAGGCTGCGCAGGTCATGGCCATCCAGCAAGATCGCGCCACCTTGCGGATCATAGAACCGCATCAAGAGTTGCAGGATCGACGATTTGCCAGCGCCCGACGGGCCAACCAAGGCCACGGTTTCGCCCGGCGCCACAGTCAGGCTGACGCCATTCAGCGCCGCAAATTCGGGGCGGGCGGGGTAAAAGAAGGTGACGTTATCCAACGTGATTGCACCACGGACCGGGCGCGGCAGGGCCACCGGCGCGCTGGGGTCGGACACCGGATCGCTGGCATCCAGCATTTCGACCAGACGTTCGGTCGCGCCCGCCGCGCGCTGCAATTCGCCCCAGATTTCGGACAGCGAGCCTGCGGCACCGGCCACCAGCACAGCGTAGATCACGAATTGCACCAGTTCGCCCGGCGTCAGGGTGCCGTCGCGCACATCGCGCGCGCCTATCCACAGCACACCGACCACGCCGCCGAACACCAGAAAGATCACGATCATCGTCATCACGGCGCGGGTTGAAATGCGGGTCAACGCGGCGGTGAAGGATTGTTCGTTGATCTGGCCAAATTCGGCGCGGGTGCGGTCTTCGTGGGTGAAGGATTGCACGGTTTGCACGGCAAGCAGCGCTTCGGATGCCATGCCAGAGCTGTGGGCGATGGCATCTTGGTTGTCGCGGCTTTGCCGACGCAGACGGCGGCCAAGAGTGACAATGGGAATGATGATCGCGGGCACGATGAGCAGCACCAGCCCCATCAGTTTCAGCGAAGTCAGCCCCATCAGCACAAGGCCACCCAGCACGGTCAGCATGTTGCGCAGCGCGACCGACACCGACGACCCAATCACCGACAGGATCAAGGTGGTATCGGTGGTGATGCGGCTAAGCACCTCTCCGGTCAGCAGTTTTTCGAAATAGGCGGGGCTCATGCCCAAGACGCGGTTGAACAGCGCGCGGCGAATGTCGGTGACGACGCGTTCGCCCAGACGGGTCACGAAGTAATAGCGAATACCGGTGCCCAGTGCCAACAGCGCAGCGATCATCAGCGCCGCGCCAAAATATTTGTCCAGCAGGGTCACATCGCCCGCGCCAAAGCTGTCGACCACCCGGCGCACCGCCATGGGCAGCACCAAGCTGACCGTCGCGGTCAGGCACAGCGCCAAACCTGCGACAATCACCATGCCCCGATAGGGCCGGATGAAGGGCCAAAGGCCGCCCAAGGCGCCAACCTTCTTCGAGGTTGCCCGTTGTTCCAGATTTTCGGCCATGTCACGCCTTTGTTAGCTGCCCAAATGCTGCCGCGCCGATCTAGACCTGCGCGCGGGGGCGTGCAAGCGGCCCGTTGCCGCTGCCGGTGTCGCATGGCAGGGTGTGCCAAAAATGGAGACGGGAATGGGCCGGTTTATCGCAGCCGATGGCACAGAGTTGGCATATTCGGACGAAGGCACTGGCATGCCGCTGCTGTGCCTTGCCGGATTGACCCGGACAATGGCGGATTTTGACTATGCCAAACCGCATTTGCAAGGCGTGCGGTTGATCCGAATGGATTATCGCGGACGCGGTGACAGCGCGTGGTCGGGGGCGGCAAGTTACACCGTGCCGCAAGAGGCACTGGATGCGCTGGCGCTGTTGGATCATTTGGGCGTGGCGCAGGCTGCGGTGCTTGGCACCTCGCGCGGGGGGCTGATTGGCATGCTGCTGGCGGTGATGGCAAAGCCGCGGCTGTTGGGGTTGTGCCTGAACGATATTGGCCCAGTGATCGAGCGCGGCGGGCTGGAGCGGATTTTCGACTATGTCGGGCGCAATCCGTCGGTGAAAACCCATGACGCGCTGGCCGAGCGGTTGCCAAAGGCGATGCCGGGCTTTGCCAATGTGCCGCACAGCCGCTGGCTTGAAGAGGCGCGGCTGCATTATCGGGCCGGGACGAATGGTTTGCAGATTACCTATGACCCCGATCTGCGCGAGGCGTTTCTGGCCGGGTTCAAAGCGCCGGCGGGCGATGCCTGGCCGCTGTTTGATGCCTGCGCTGATCTGCCAGTGGCGCTTATTCGCGGCGAAAATTCGGATTTGCTGTCGATGGCGACGGTGGCAGAGATGCAGCGGCGGCGGCCTGACATGATTTTCGGGCAGGTGCCGGACCGTGCGCATATTCCGTTTCTGGACGAACCGGAAAGCGTTGCAGTGTTGCATGCGTTTCTGGCAAGGCTGCAGTGATATGGCGTTGATCTATCTGGACGATATTCGGCTGAATGCCGAGATTTCGGGGCCGGTGGGCGGGGCGGCACTGGTGTTGATACACGCGCTGGGGACCAATCTGCGGATTTGGGATGATGTGCTGGCGCTGCTGCCGCGCAGCCTGCGGGTGTTGCGATATGATCAGCGCGGCCACGGTGCTTCGGACGTGCCAGAGCCGCCCTATGCGATGGGGGCGCTGGTGCGCGATGCCGAACGGTTGATGGGGCATTTTGGCCTGCGCGACGCGGTGGTGTTGGGCGTGTCTTTGGGCGGGCTGGTGGCGCAGGGGCTGGCGGTGAAGCGGCTGGATCTGGTGCGCGGGTTGGTGTTGTCGAACACCGCCGCCAAGATCGGGTCGGCGGAAATGTGGGGCGCGCGGATTGCGGCGGTGCAGGCCGAAGGGTTGCCCGCCTATGCGCCGGGCGCGATGGAGCGGATGTTTGGCCGCAAATGGCGCGAGGCGGCCGCGATGCCAGCGGTGCGCGCCATGCTGGAAGCCACCGACCCGCGGGGTTGGGTGGGCTGCGCCAGCGCGATTGCGGGCACCGATTTTTACACGCCGACCGCCGGGCTGACCCTGCCGACGCTGGCGATTGCGGGTGCGAATGATGGCACCACGCCGCCGGATCTGGTGCGCGAGACGGCAGAATTGATCCTTGGTCACCGCTGGCATCTGATGCGCGGGGCGGGGCATTTGCCGATGGTGGAAAAGCCCGAAGCCTATGCCGAGGTGCTGACCGGCTTTTTGCAAGACATTGGCCATGTCTGACATCCTGCTGCTGCACGGCGCCTGCCACGGCGCTTGGGCGTGGGATCTGGTGATACCGCCGTTACAAGCACTGGGGCATAGGGCGCGGGCGATTGATTTGCCGGGGCGGCAATGCGCGGCCAGTTTGTCCGAGCAAGCCGAGGCGGTGGTTGCGGCGCTGGAAGGGCCGACGGTGCTGGTGGGGCATTCGGCGGCGGGCTTTGCGATAACGGCGGCGGCAGAGGCTTCGACGCTGGTGGCGGGGCTGGTTTATGTCTGCGCTTATGTGCCGGTGGCGGGACAAAGTCTGGCGCAGATGCGGCGGGCCGGGCCATCGCAACCTTTGGCGGGTGCGTTTCAGCTGGATCGGGCGCGGGGGGTGTTTGGCTTTGATCCGGCGCGGGCGGGCGATTTGTTTTTCCACGATTGCGCCGATGCGAATGGCGCGGTGGCGCGGCTGTGCGTGCAGGCTTTGGCACCGATGGAAACCGCGCTTACCAGCACAGCGCGGGCCGAAACGCTGCCACGGGCCTATATTCGCTGCGATGCCGACCGCGCGATTCCGCCCGGCTATCAAAACGACATGGCGCGTGGCATTGAGCGCAAGGCGGCGCTGCCCTGCGGACATTCGCCGTTTCTGGCGATGCCGGAACGGCTGGCCGCGCTGATTGACACACTAGTTCGCGCAAACTAACTCCCCGACGCACCGCGCCATCTGCGACAATTTTCGTCGCTGACAGAATAGTCTTGTCGCGGGAATGCGCGAGCGGCGTAGCGGCGGCGGCCTAGCTTTGCCTTGTAAATGGGAGGCCCGCGCGATGAAGCTGAAGGATCTGGAGATTTTCACCGTAGCGCCGCCAGCGCCAGGTTGGGGCGGGCGCTATTGGACCTTTGTGAAACTGACGACCGATAACGGCATCGTCGGCTATGGCGAATGCTATGCGTCAACCGTGGGCCCGCGCGCGATGAATGCGGTGATCGAAGACGTGTTCGAACGCCATATGCTGGGTGAAAACCCCGAAAACATCGAATTGATGTATCGCCGTGCCTATTCGGCGGGGTTTACGCAGCGGCCCGATCCGACGGTGATGGGGGCATTTTCGGGGCTGGAGATCGCCTGCTGGGATATCTTGGGCAAGGCGCGCGACCGCCCGGTCTGGGCGCTGTTGGGCGGCAAGATGAATGAACGGGTGCGGTCCTACACCTATCTTTACCCAGAGCCTGATCAGGACGCGGCGGAATTCTGGGTGAACCCAGATATGACGGCCGAAGCGGCAGCGCTTGCGGTGCGGCAGGGCTTCACCGCGGTCAAATTCGACCCAGCCGGCCCTTACACCATTCGCGGCGGGCATGAGCCGGCGATGAGCGATATTTCGCGGTCGGTCGAGTTCTGCCGCAAAATCCGCGAGGCTGTGGGCGATAAAGCTGATCTGCTGTTTGGCACGCATGGCCAGTTTACCACCCCCGGCGCGATCCGGTTGGGCCGCGAGTTAGAGCCGTATAACCCGCTGTGGTATGAAGAGCCGATCCCGCCAGATAACTTGCTGGAGTTTGCCGAAGTCGCGAAATCGGTGCGCATCCCGCTTGCAACTGGCGAACGGCTGACCACCAAGGCCGAGTTTGGCACGCTGCTGCGCGCAGGCGGGGTGAAGATTTTGCAACCGGCGCTGGGACGGGTGGGCGGCATTTGGGAAGCCAAAAAGATAGCGGCGATTGCCGAGATTTATAACGCCGAAATGGCGCCGCATCTGTATGCGGGGCCGGTGGAATGGGCGGCGAATATTCACTTTGCGGTGTCGATCCCGAATATTCTGATGGCGGAAACCATTCAAACCGGCGGGGCCTTCCATCTGAAACTGATCAAGCACAGCATCAAATGGGAGGATGGTTATATTCTGCCGCCAGAGGCCCCCGGCTTGGGCATCGAGTTTGATGAAGACGTGGCACGGGCACATCCGTTTACCGGCACGGGCCTGCATTTGCAGATGCAAGAAGCGCCGTGCGATTATCGCCACGGCAACCGGTTTGAAGGCGGCGCCCCTGCGCCCAGCAAATAGCCGCTAAATCGGCAAGGCCCAAAGCGCCAGAAACGGCGCGGGGCCGACCCACATGGCGTGCAAAATGCTGGGCGCATTATAGATGTGACCATCAACGCCGGGATCGGTCCAATCCATCCCGGCGTTCCACCATGTGCCGGGGGCAGCGGCAGGTAGATTTCGCCGGGCGGATGACTGTGCGGCGGATATGCGGTGTCGGGGGCCATCACGGTAGCGCCAAGCCAGACATCGGCGCGCGGCTCTGCCCCGCCCGGAACGCGGTATCGGCAGGGGCGACAGAGGCACGGCGCGCCCGATGCAGACGCGGGGCAACTGCGGCGAAGGTCCGCGCCAAGGCATCATCGCGCGCGGCAAGCGGCGGAGCGACCCAATCACAAACTTGGCGGGTCCGGTGGTGATCCGCGACAGCGCGGCTTCGGCAGCGGTCAGAAGTGATTGCAGAACGGGGTCGCGCATGAGACCTTTATCCAAGGTGGCAAAGCCACATGCGGTGCGCCGATTTTAGCACAGATGGCTGCGTGTCTGACGGCGGGAGTGTTACGACGTTCACCCATCCGGCCAAGCGGCGGCCCGAATGCTTAGGGGGCCGATAGCGGCGCGCGGGCCGAACGGAACTGCAAAAACTGGCCAGGTCCTGCGGGTTCAAAGTTGAAGCGCGGGGGACGACGAGGGGTGAATCCAGGGGGGTCGTCACCAATTTCAATCGGATCACGGATTTGCAGCCAACTTGCCGCGATTGCCGCGACATAATTCTGGGCCATGTCTCGCTCGCCCTTGGAAATCTTCGTGCTGTGGCCTCACTTGCGCAACAAAGGTGCTAGATTTCAGAGAGGTTGAGCGACAAAAATGAAGGCTTGGCGATCCCGGGAGGACTCGAACCCCCGACCCGCCGCTTAGAAGGCGGCTGCTCTATCCAGCTGAGCTACGGGACCGTTGCTGGGGTTTTAGCCAAGCGTCTTGGTCATGAAAAGC